>Ga0116167_1002528_pt1 | contig 15398 bp, 10 predicted proteins | sample AD_JPNMR3_MetaG_FD_89794 | JGI IMG/M metagenome (GOLD analysis project Ga0116167, IMG submission 89794) | Active sludge microbial communities of municipal wastewater-treating anaerobic digesters from Japan - AD_JPNMR3_MetaG | ecosystem: Engineered > Bioreactor > Anaerobic > Digestate | place...
GGCCTGTATAACTGCGTTACTTGGTGATCAGTTTCGCGTATAATATTATTACACGCCTGCAGGTAAACATGGTGATGTGGCAAAGAAGAAAGTGAAAACTATAAGTTTGATGAGTGTTGAAAGCAAACGATAAGGCAGACGATAAAGGATAAATACTCGAAGTTGGGGGGTACTTTTATGGGTGTAGAGCAACATGAACTTCCTGTTCGTACAGAACCGGAAAAACCGAAAAAATCTCAGGTCTGGCAATATCTTTTGGTGGGGTTGGTAGGTGCGCTTATCGGGGGGCTTTTAGTTGTTACTGTGATGCCTCAGGTGATTGTGAACAAAATAGCGTCCCTGGAAATTGCAGCGCCAGTTTCTGGGAACTCTACAGGCAACAATGATTCCAGTCCAGTGTTGACTCTTACTTCCAGTTTATCGGGAGATCCGTGGCAGGTTGTGGTAGATGCTGCAGAGAAGGTTAGTCCTTCAGTTGTATGCATAGTAAACACGCAGACGGCGTACGATTTTTTTGGCAGAGAGTATCTTAGGGAGACTTCAGGATCAGGTTTTATAATCACTGAGGACGGGTATATTGTCACTAATAACCATGTGGTTTCAGGGACTTCGAGAAAACTGACTGTGTTTCTGTCTGACGGAAGCAGTAAAGAGGCAGAGATAGTAGGTACAGATCCTGCCACAGATTTGGCTGTCATAAAAATTGAGGGTTCAGGCTTGCCTACTGCAGTGTTTGGCGACTCTGATAGTTTGAAACCTGGACAGTTGGCGATAGCCATAGGGAATCCGCTTGGTATAGAGTTCAACAGGTCAGTTACTGTAGGCGTCATTTCTGGTTTGGACCGGGTTCTTAGCGTTGGCGACAGTTACATGCGACTTATACAGACTGACGCGGTTATAAATCCAGGGAATAGCGGCGGACCTTTGGTTAACGCTAAGGGAGAGGTAGTAGGGGTTAACTCGGTCAAACTGAATGTAACTGCTGTAGAAGGAATGGGATTTGCTATCCCGTCAAACCAGGTGAAGAGGATAGCGGAAGAGTTAATAGATACTGGAAAGGTTAAAAGAGCCTATTTGGGCATAAGTTTTATGGATAAGAGCGAAGTAAGATATTACATGCCCAATGTCCAGATTGATCAAGGAGTATACGTGGTCGAAGTGGTTTCTGGAGGACCTGCTGATAAAGCCGGCATCCGCAAGGGTGACATTATTGTCGAGTTTGATGGGCGGAAAATAAATGATGCAGGATCGCTCATGGCTTACTTGGCTGAGAAATCTCCAGGTGCGAAGGTCAGCATAAAATTGATCAGACAGAACAAGACCCGAGAGGTGGAGGTCGTTTTAGGAGAAGCTCCGTCGTCATAGACGTCTTGATAGACATGTTGAGTAGGAATTTTAAGACGTAGTGTTGTAAGCGTTCAGTGAACCTTTAGTGATGGGCCTAAATATGTGATCAGTATGTAAGCGGTCTCAGATTAGATGGACCGCTTATGTATTAGGGTTTCTCTTATCTTTTGGTTGTACTAGTTGTACTAAGTACTAACGGTCTCCTTCAGAGGGTGTTTCCGGTTCTTTTTCGGGTTTCTTGGAGTTACCATCGCCTTCAGTAGGGCCTTCAGTTTCATCTGTTTCTCCCTCTTGCGGCTCTTCTTCATCACCTTCCTCGTCAGGTTTACCAGGCTCAGGCTGCTCTTGCCCATCTGTCACTTCTTCAGGAAGGTCTCCTTCTTCTAATTCCCCATCTGTGTCGTCTATATCGCCTTCTGGCAGGTCTCCGTTTTCTTCTGTCGGCTCGGTTTCTTCATGTTCCCCGGAACATACAGGCCACTCGGTTCCTACTCTAAACAGCTCTTCTCTTACATCGGTGCACTCTTCGCCAGCTATAAGGCCTGTCTCGTTGCATATAGTTTCTTTGTAAAGACCATCGGGCATGGGCCAGCCTTTGTATGGCCTACCGGCCAGTGCCATACTAACGAAACTTCCCCAGATAGGCCCAGCAACTCTTCCTCCGGTTCCAGGTAAAGATTGTTCCCTGTTATCCCATCCTACGTAAACTGCGCACGAAAGTTCTCTTGTGTATCCCACGAACCACGCTTCAAGCTGTCCATCTGATGTGCCGGTTTTCCCTGCAGCCGGCCGACCTCCTATGAAGTTCCGCACGCCTGCACCGGTGCCCCCGGGGCCCAGGACCGAAGTTAGCACATCGGTCACCATGTAAGCAGTTACAGGATCTAACGCCTGCTTCGGGTTTGGTTTGTTCTCCATGAGGACTCTGCCAGTTGAATCTAACACTCTGAGAACTGCCATAGGTTCGGCGTATACCCCTTGAGCCGATAAAGCTGCAGCTGCTGCCGCCATCTCAAGGGGGGTTACCTCAGAGGCGCCTAGGGCTAGGGGTATGTTGGGTTGTAGCGGGCTCTTAACACCTAACCTTTTGGCGTATTGAATTACAGTCCTCGGACCTATTTCGTCTATCCATCTGGTGGCTACTACGTTGTCGGATATGGCGACTGCCGTGCGTATATCAAGCGGTGCATTATGGTAGGGAGGCCAGCCAAAATCTTTTGGGATGTAGACCTCTCCAGGAGATGCCCCTGGAAACTCCACAGGTTCGCACATTTTGGTTTCAACGATCGGATGGCCTAAGTCTAAGACTGCAGTGTATAGAAATATCTTAAAAGCGGACCCAGGCTGTCGCCTGCTTTGATAAGCGCGGTTGAATTGGGTTTCGGCCCAGTCCCTGCCGCCTATTAAAGCTTTTATGTATCCGGTTCCCGGTTCTACTGCCACAAGTGCTCCTTGAGGTTGGGTTATCCCGTCAGCATCTTTTTGCCCTTCAGGAATATATGATGAAAAAGCTTTCTCTGCGGCCAATTGCATGTCAAGATCTAAAGTGGTGTAAATCTCGTACCCGCCCTTGTAAATCCCAGATGCTATTTCAGGTCTCACTTCCCTTATCTCGGCTATTACAAAGTCGGTAAAGTATGCAGCAGTGTTAGTGGGCATTTCAGCTAGATCAATAGGTTCGGTCTTAGCTTGTTCTGCTGTTTCCTCGTCGATTACCCCCTGTTCGACCATTAGATCCAACACAAGGTTTCTTCTAGAAATTGCCAGTTCCATGTTATTGTAGGGCGAGTAATACTCGGGACCTTTTATGATTCCAGCGATGGTGGCTGCCTCTCCAAGGGTGAGATCTTTTACAGATTTGCCGAAATAAAGGCGGGCAGCAGTTTCGCATCCGTAAGTTCCGTGGCCCAGGTAGATTATGTTTAGGTACATTTCCAATATTTCATCTTTTGTGTATTGTTGCTCCAGTTTTAAGGCGTAAACCGCTTCCATAAACTTGCGACGAAGGGTTTGTTCGTGGGTGAGGAATAGGTTCCAGGACAACTGCTGTGTTATGGTGCTTCCACCCTCTACTATTTTGCCTGCGGTTATATTTCTTATCAAGGCTCTTCCTATGGCACGGGGGTCGACTCCATGGTGGGTGTAAAATCTTTTATCTTCTACGGCTATTACAGCCTGCTTCAAAGTATCTGGAATTTCTTCTAAGGGAACTACAACTCTATTTTCAACGAAAAGGGATGATATGGTTTTGCCGTTTATGTCGTATAGGCGAGTGGCTTCTGGTACAGTGGGTTCTGGTAAGTCTACAAAAATAAAGACGACTACAAACGCGATTGCTAGGATTGCAGCCAAAGCCAGGGCGACGTATAAAATTGTAAGGAGAACCTTCTTTACCTGGGCGTATTTATCGCCGTTTTGGTTCCCGTTGCCAGAATTGCGAGAATCCCCGCGCCTATTTTGGGTCTCCGACACGTGTCATGACTCCTTTCCCAGTCAAAAAAGCTTACCAGGAATCGCGTCACGAAGCAAGTAACCGGGAAAAGGAAAAGGAAGCAAAAGGGACGGGGGTATCTGCTTCACGTTGGGCTATCTACGAAGCCAACCTCTCGAAGCAAAAACCCCCGTCCCTTTTGCTTCACCGTCCCTTTTGCTCCATCTAAATTTGTTTCAGGATTGTGCAGAGCTGATTCGATGGACCCTGCTGTTACTTACTCCCAGCAACTGGGCGATTTTACGGTGGCTAAGCTTAGACTGCTTGAGTAACAGTTCGATGAGCTGGTTTATTTCTTGCGGAGTTAGGAGAGTTGAAACAGGGTAACCAGCGTACCGATAAGTATGGTCATTTGCGCTACTTACGGCACCATTCGTAGATTGTGTTTTGCAGACAGCCCGTTGAGTTATGTGGTTATCTGCAAGGTATTTAGATACCACATCCTGTGCCGTTTTCATTTGGTATAATTGCACATTTTCATCTAGATCTAGGTACTTTTCGTTGTCTCTTTTTGTGTGAAATGCAGAAAAGCCGTCAGTACCGCCATAGAACCTAAGCATGAATCGCCTTTGGTCCTCATTTACTAGCACGTTCTTACGGGCGTTTGTACCTAAGTACTCGTTGTAGCTGCTCCACGGGTATTCACTTGGATATTTAACTAAGTTTGCTTCAACAGGATTGTTATGTACGTATCTCACAGTACACAACAACTGATTAAGCTCGACAATGGGTTTGCTTTTATAGCGTTCCTGGAACACGTGTCCTATCCTGTTTCTCTTTTTGTTGAATGTCATTGCATACTGGGCGTTAATATTTCTCATGGCCTTAGGCAGGTTGGGGAAATCAGACCTTATGACCATGTGTAGATGATTATTCATTATGCAGTATCCCGCCACTTCAATGGCGTCGTTATTCGCCTGTTCTTTAATGAGGCCTAAGAGATACAACTTGTCGCTGTATTCAGAAAACACTCTTTCGCGATTGTTGCCCCTTACGATTACGTGGTAATAGTCGGTCGGGCTTTGGGCCCTAGGTTGTCTGGGCATACGATCACCCCTCCAAATCATTAATTGCATGAATATATAACACGCACAAAATGGACAAGATGCGCTCGGTGCACACCATGCAAACCATGTATAAGCAGACGAACCGTCTTTGGACGCAAAAAACAGGCGCGTAAGACGGACTAGTAAGATCTAGAATTGTAAACACAATTTGTCGCCACGTAAGTGGGATCGGGAGATGGTTATAACTCCCGTGGAATAGTGAGATGATAAACTGTCATTTCATTAGATAATTGAGTTCATTGCGTCGTTAGGTGGCAGGCTCTTTTCCTATATATACTGTTATATACTGTCACCCATATGTTTATATTGTTCGCCATTGCTCACCATGTGATGCTATGTATTGCTATTCCGTTTGGCCGTCTGGTAGTGACACGTTGGCGCACCTTCACAGTATGATTTCTTGCATGTAGTTTTCGGCCTCTCCGCTGTTTTTGTTATACCATATATTGACAGTTTCTGCACTAAGTAGCTGAAATAGTAGATGGTAGGGACGGGGGTTTTTGCTTCACCGATACTCTTTAGCAGTGCGAAGCAAGAACCCCCGTCCCTATTGCTTCACGCCCCTACTGTTTCAAGTGCGAAGCAAAAACCCCCGTCCCCACCGCTTCGTTTTCTGATATAATTCGTTTCGATGCTCGGGAGGTGTTTTTGAAATATTTATGCAGGAGGGGAATTGAGTGAAGGTATATTTTGTGGAAGATTGGTTAGATGGCTTGTACTTGGGGGTGCAGATCGAGTCAGTTGTGTACACTACGCGTACGAAATTCCAGGAGCTGGCCATTTTCGACACTGTCGAATTCGGACGTATGCTTACGCTAGACAACGTTATCCAAGTTACTGAAGTAGATGAGTACATATATCACGAATGCATCGCCCACGTGCCGTTGCTTAGCTATCCCGATCCTAAAAAGGTGCTTCTCATTGGCGGCGGCGACGGAGGAACCTTGCGTGAGATAACCAGGCACCAGAACATAGAAAGCATTACCATGGTTGACATAGACGAAGGAGTTATTGAGGCGTCAAAGAAGTATCTCCCTGGTTTCAATCAAGGATTTTACGATCCCAGGCTAAATCTTGTGATCCAAGATGGAAGCGTATTCGTTTCTGAGACCGAAGAACGGTTCGATGTGATTATAATCGACTCTACAGATCCGGAAGGGCCTGGTGAAGTATTGTTTACCACAGAATTCTACCAATCTTTGCGCAGACTTTTAACCCCTTCTGGCATAATGTGTGCACAGACAGAAAGCCCGTTGGTTATGACCCAAACAGTAAAAGATATATACCATAGAATAGCCGATGTATTCCCTATCACGAAGATTTTCAATGTCCCTATGGCTTGCTATCCTGGTGGGTGGTGGTGCTTCACTTGCGGATCCCTAGGTCCAGACCCTGAAAAGCCCTTACGCGAACCTGAGGAATCATGGAATCTCAAGTTCTACTCTCCAGAGGTTCACGAGAAAGTATTTATTCTTGGTCCAAAGTTGAAGAGAGACTTGGGTATTAGAGAATAACGTTGCTTTTATTTGCGACTGACTAGACTGGACCGGCTCAGCGCCAACTGATTTGGGGTGACCTCTATTGACCGGAAACCTGAATCGAAATCTGAATATTGAATGGACGCGTGCAGGCAAATTTCCATGGTGCTCCCAGGACCCATCGGCGCCTTACGTCATACTAGGGATCCCCTTAGACGAAACTGTTACCTTTCGGCCTGGAACCAGGTTTGGTCCTTCGAGCGCCAGGGAATATGCTCCAGCTCTTGAACATTATTCCTTGAGGCAGAAAAGGGCTCTAGTTCCGGATAATTACTATGATGCAGGAGATTTGGTTTTGCCCATGGGAAACGTTGAGAGGGCTTTGGCTACCATAGAAGTGGCGGTTTCCTCAGTGCTTGAAAAGGGACAAAAATTCGTGGCTATAGGCGGCGAGCACCTCATAACCTATCCCTTGGTTCAGGCAATGTTGGTAAAGTATCCTGACCTAGTGGTTATACAGTTTGATGCCCATGCGGATCTGAGGTCAGAATATACAGGAACCAAGTTTTCCCACGCTACGGTTATGCGCCGGGTTGTTGAATTACTTGGACCAGGAAGGTTGTACCAGCTGGGAATTCGTTCAGCAGATGAGGAAGAACTCAAAGAATCTCAAGGTCTCTCCCACATTTTTTATCACCAAGCGTTAGAGCCGCTTAAAAAAATTATGCCGGAATTAGCAGACAAACCTGTGTATCTAAGCATTGACATTGACGTAGTAGATCCAGCGTTTGCACCTGGGACAGGTGTACCTGAACCAGGTGGCATTACCTCTCAGGAGCTTCTAGATGCCCTTGGGTACCTTGCCGGTACCAATATCGTAGGGGTAGACTTGGTAGAAGTGGCGCCGGCGTATGATTTTAGTGGTCAAACTGGGCTTTTGGCTGCAGCGGTAGTCCGAGAAAGCCTGTTGCTCTTGGACTCTGGGGCTAGCAAGGTACAGTAGCAGCGTACACTAGTTATAGGTTAGAAGTTTATATTAGTTAAAATAGATGAGTTAAGATAATATAAGGAATAACATAAGATCGAGTCAGGTTTGATCGTCGTATCAATAACTGTTTTGTGCACTTTTTGCATATGTGCACATAGGATTAATTCAGGTGTCAAAAGGAGATGTGTCCTTATGGATACCGGCCAGAGCGTTATGGCTCAAGTTATGGAAGATATACTCGAAAGAATCTCAAATGCTATCCAAAAGGCCAAAGAAACAGGAGACATACCAGACTACGCAGACGCAGAAATTAAGATCGAAATTCCCAAGAGACCGGAATGGGGAGACTTTTCAACAGGTGTGGCTATGGTTTTGGCACAGCAAGCGCAGGTTGAAGGCCGCGCTGTTGCCGGCGCTATAGTGCGCCACCTCTCGTTGGAGGGCTCGTGGATTCAGCGGGTAGATATTGCCGGGCCCGGGTTTATAAACTTCTTCCTCAACCCTGCGTGGCTTGAAGAGGCAATGGCCGATATATGGAAGAAAGGTCCTCTTTACGGATACACCAACTACGGCCAAGGTGAGAAAGTCTTAGTGGAATTTGTAAGCGCAAACCCAACAGGGCCCCTGAACGTGGTAAACGCCAGGGCAGCTGCAGTGGGAGATTGCCTGGCTTCTATTCTTACTGCGTGCGGGTACGAAACGTCCAGGGAATATTATGTAAACGATGCTGGTCGGCAGGTGGAGCTCTTAGCCCTGTCTTTGGAGGCTAGATACAGGCAGCTCTTGGGTCAAGATGCCCAGGTTCCTGAAGGCGGATATAGAGGGGAATACATTATCGACATGGCCAGGGAACTGGTTTCAGAGCACGGAGATAGCCTGCTTAATATGGCAGATGAAGATAGACGTCAATGGCTCATGGATTACGCTGTGTCAGCCATAGTGGAACAGCAAAAGCAAACCTTGCTAAAGTACGGGCTCAAGTATGATACTTGGTTTTCAGAAAAAGCCCTAAGGGAGTCAGGCGCCCTTGAGGATCTTTTGAGAGAGTTAGACGAAAGAGGGTACGTATACGAAAAAGACGGGGCCTTTTGGTTCAAGTCCACTCAATTCGGAGATGATAAAGACAGGGTGCTGGTCAAATCTGACGGCGAGATGACTTATTTGGTACCTGACATCGCTTACCACAAAAACAAGTTGGAACGAGGTTTCGAGCACTTGATAGATCTATTAGGTCCTGATCACCACGGCTATGTCAAAAGGCTTAAAGCGGGACTTATGGCCTTAGGGTATCCAGAGGATGTGCTTGAAGTAATCATCGTTCAAACGGTTAGGCTGGTTCGAGGCCAAGAAGTGGTTAAAATGTCCAAGCGTGGAGGCGAATTCATATCCATGGATGACCTATTAGAGGAAGTAGGCAAAGACGCGTGTCGCTTTTTCTTCCTCATGAGATCTCCTTCTAGCCACTTAGATTTCGACCTAGACATTGCCCGACTTCAATCCAATGAAAACCCCGTCTATTACGTGCAGTACGCCCATGCCAGAATTGCAAGCATCCATAGGCAAGCCAAGCAAGAAGGGGTGATTGAGGCGTCTGGCCCCAACGAGGTGAAGTTTTCGCTGCTTAACGATGCATCAGAAATCGAACTTATGAAAATCTTGGCCAGTTTCCCTGAAGAAATCTGGGACATTGGCTGCGCCAGAGAGCCGAACCGTCTGATTACTTACCTTACAAACGTGGCTTCTGCATTCCACTCTTTTTACACCAGGTGCAGAGTATTGGGGGAAGATAAAGATCTGAGCTCGGCAAGGCTTTACCTTTGCAGGCTATGCCAGATAGTCATAGCTAACGGACTAAGGATGGCAGGCATATCGGCGCCTGATTCAATGTAGTCTGGACGGTACTCTGGACGCTCCCTGAGCCCAGGTATGCTAAGCGTTTTCGCGCATCTTTTTCGGGCTGGGTATATCCAGTATTTTCATTCTGTACTGAAGGGTTTGCCTAGGAATTCCCAGGATCCTTGCGGCCTGAGATACTGATCCACCTTGTGAAAGCACATCTAAGATGGCATTTTTCTCAGCTATCCTAAGCTCATCTCTTATAGAGGATCCTGTAGAAGATCCTGTAGAAGCCTCATTTCTGTACCCAGATCGGTACATAGGATCTAATCGGGCGTTTTCATCTTTCCCATCTTTCACGCTTGGCATCATTTCAGCTTCTACTATAGGTTCTTGGGTTTTAACTTTGAACATTTGAGTGGCCGCAGTTACGCCCCTTACCCATGCAGGTATATCCTCCAAATCGATCACGTTGTCCCTTGCTAAGGCAAGGCTTCCTTCTATGGCGTGTTCCAGCTCCCTTACGTTGCCTGGCCAATCGTAAGACAAAAACGCCGACATAACCTCGGGAGATATCACAATGCTCTCAGGGTGCTCAGCGTGCTTGCGCAGGAAATGGGAGCACAAGAGCGGTATATCTTCCCGTCTCTCCCTAAGGGGAGGTATCCCTATCTCTACGACTGCTAACCTGAAATAAAGGTCTGATCTTAGAAGGCCCTTTTCCACAGCCTTTCTCGGCGGAATGCTGGTAGAACAAATTATCCTTACGTCCACCGGCCTTTCTCTAACATCCCCCAGCCTGCGGACTCTTTTTTCCTGTATCACCCTTAACAATTTCACTTGAAGACCAAGGGGCATAGAATCGATTTCGTCTAGATACAAAGTGCCGCCAGACGCAAGCTCCAAAAGCCCAGGGCGGTCTTGGGCTCCTGTGAATCCGCCTTTTGAAGTGCCAAAAACTAAGCTTTCGAGCAAGGTTTCAGGCAAAGCGGCGCAGTTTTGTGGTACAAAAGGGAACTCAGTCCTTTCAGACGAAGAGTGGATGGACTGGACCACAAGTTCCTTTCCAGTGCCAGTTTCACCCCAAACGATAACGTTTGAGTCAGTGTGGGCTATTTGCACTATCTTCCGTTTTATATTCCTCATAGGTGTAGATTCTCCAACAATGTCTTCTATCGTATACAACCTGTGGGAAAGTATGGAATCTCTCTCTTTGGCTTTGATGTACATAAGATTTTCAGCCGGTTCCTTGCTGCGCAGTTCTTCCCTGAGGTCGGATATGTTTTCAGCCATGTCCTTTAACCTTGTAATGTCTGCAGATATTTCGCATGCGCCTACAATTTTTCCATGGTGCATTATAGGGTGAGTCGAATTTATGGTAGTAATCTTCTTCCCTTTGAAATTGGAAAAGGTTTGCTGCTTGGCTATTTCGGGGATGCCAGTTTTGAGTACCCTTAAAAGGGTGCTAGAATCCTCATCTAGAGATGGAAACACGTCCAGCAAGTGTTTGCCTATTACTTCGTCTGGGGCCAACCCGTCAAATTCAGATGCGGCTTGGTTGTAAACTACGGTTACCCCATTTTCGTCTACCAGGTGAATGCCTTCGCTGGTCGCCTCTATTATTTGCAAAAGAGCTGTAAGCAGGTCCAAAGGGAAACCTCCTGTCAGTTCAGATTTTGATCAACAGTCACTAGGTGCCCAAATATGGGCTAATTCCGCCTACTCCCGCCGAAAGTTGAGCGCCACATAGACCGTTCCGACAAATATTCGGCACCCCTATCCTAACTCCTTCTTCAGCCTTAGTCAATTGACCATACGTTCCCCTATAAAGAAGGTCCTTTCCCCTGCGGCCTTGAGGTGCCTGCACGCCCCGCAGCGCCACCTTTTAGCGCTCAAACGGCAAATTCCAGGATTCCAACAGGTTTCCAGAACGGTGGCACGATATTTGCATTAAATATAAGTATGAAGAAGTAATAAGTTGGTTGCGAGAAACTGAGATTTATTAGATCTTAACGGACTACATAGTTTGGAGGTTTTGCCATGAAAAAAGAATACAAACCAGGTTGTCCCTACGGGACCCACCGAGTGTTGGAACCCAAAGGCGTATTGCCCCAGGCGGCGTGGAAAATCGATAACAGCCCTGAGATCAGAGATAACGAGATACTAATAGATGTAGAAACCCTGAACATAGATGCGGCTAGTTTCAAACAACTGTTATCAGGTTGCACCGAGGATATGGACGATGGCGCCAAAGAAGAATATGTGGCCTCTCAGGTCATGGAGATAGTAAATGAAAGGGGCAAAATGCATAACCCTGTAACAGGGTCAGGCGGAATGCTTTTGGGCAGGATCGCAGAATTCGGTCCGAAGGTAGAAGGCAAAGAAGGAGCTAAAGTAGGAGACCGGATATGCACTTTGGTATCTTTATCCCTCACCCCTTTAAAAATTAACAGGGTAAAGAAAGTATACTTAGACAAAGACCAGGTAGATGTGGAAGGAACTGCAGTGTTGTTTGAAACTGGAGTATTTTCGGTCATTCCAGAAGATTTAGGCGATAAGCTATCTTTGGCTGTTTTAGACGTCGCAGGAGCTCCCATACAAACTGACAGGTTGGTTAATCCAGGAGATACAGTGTTTGTTCTAGGAGCAGGCGGAAAATCAGGCATTATGTGCTGTAGCGTTGCTAGGAAGAAAGTAGGTCCTGATGGGAAAGTCATAGGCCTGGCCCACAGTGATAGGTCCAGAAACCGCCTTGAGCGGCTAGGGGCGTGCGATGTTGTGCTTCAAGGAGACGCAAAAGACGCCATATCTACCATGAACAAACTGTTAGAAGCAAACGACGGTAAGAAAGCGGATATAACTATAAATTGCGTTAACATTCCCGGCACTGAAATGAGCTCTATACTTAGCACTAAAGACCGGGGCAAGGTGTACTTTTTCTCCATGGCTACCAGCTTTACAGCTGCCGCATTAGGCGCAGAAGGAGTAGGAGCAGATGTAGACCTTATTATAGGCAACGGCTACGCAAAGGGCCACGCCCAATACGCTTTGCAGTTGGTGAGAGAAGACCAGAAACTTAGAGAGATTCTAGAGGAAATGTTTGAGGAATAATTTTTAGTTCAGGTCATAGTTTACCTAAACTAACAGGGAGGTTTAATCAGATTGCCACATTACAAAGATATTCTCCTTTTTAAAGACGTTAAAGAAGAAGAGTGGAATGACTGGCATTGGCAGTGGAAAAATAGGATCGAAGACGTAGATACTTTGTCTAAGGTCATAGATCTTACGCCTGAAGCTAAAGAAGGGATAGAAACCGCCCTTTCCAAGGTGAAAATGGCTATAACCCCATATTACGCCAGCTTAATCGATCCTGATGACCCTAACTGCCCTGTAAGAATGCAGGCGGTTCCTAGAGGTCAAGAGGCGCAGCAGCTGCCGTGGGAGTTTTACGATCCATTGGCCGAGGACGAAGATTCGCCTGTTCCAGGGCTTACCCATCGCTATCCTGACAGGGTGCTTTTTCTAGTTACCCAACAGTGTTCCATGTACTGCCGCCATTGCACCAGAAGAAGGGTGGTAGGGGTTACAGATAAGGTTGCACCTTCTGATCAGATCGACATGGGTATCGAATATATAAAGAGCCATGAAGAAATAAGAGACGTGCTAATATCAGGGGGTGACCCCCTTACTTTGTCTGATGATAGGCTAGAGATGATTATAAAAAAGATAAGGGAAATTCCTCACGTAGAGATAATAAGGATCGGTTCCAGGGCGCCTGTGGTTATGCCCCAAAGGATCACTGAGGATCTTGCTGCTATGCTTGCCAAGTACCATCCCTTATATCTAAACACCCACTTTAATCATCCTAAGGAAATAACCCCTGAATCAGAGCGAGCATGCGCCATATTGGCAGACGCAGGTATTTGCTTGGGGAACCAAAGCGTGCTTTTGCGAGGAGTGAACAACTGTCCCAACGTTATGAAACAATTGGTCCACGGTCTTTTGAAGATAAGGGTAAGACCCTATTACATCTATCAGTGTGACCTTACGTGGGGCTTAGAGCATTTTAGAACTACTGTGGCCGAAGGTTTAGAGATAATGGAATATTTGAGAGGGCACACATCTGGGCTGGCAGTTCCTACTTATGTAGTAGATGCCCCAGGAGGCGGAGGCAAAATCCCTTTGAGCCCCAATTACATTTTGTCCATGGGAGAGCAGGCAGTGATAGTGCGTAACTACGAAGGGGTCATTTCAGCGTATCACGAGCCTGACTACGACCGTTCCCAGAATTGGACTGAAGATGGAAAGTGCCGCCTTTGCGGAGGCGACCACAAAGACGCTACAGGCGTGGCCGGGCTTTTGGCAGGGCAAAGGGTGAGCTTGGTGCCGACTGAGACAGAAAGGTTGGAAAGGAGAAAGAACTACAAATCTCCTAACCCTGGCGGATGCGTTTTGAATGATGAATAGAGTAAGAAGACCTAAGTTTGCGAGGTGATTCATGTGACACATGTGGAACAAGACTTGGCAGATATGGTAATCCAAAGCGGAGCCAAGTCTTTGGCAGTCATAGGTACAGCTAAAAATGTTGGTAAGACGGTTACCATGAATTACCTCGTGTCAGAAATGTATGCAAAGGGCATAACCTTGGGGTTGGTTTCTTCAGGCAGAGACGGAGAAATTGTAGATGCCCTTACTGGAGATCCCAAACCCAGCGTAGTTCCGCCAAAAGGGTCGTGGATCGCTACTGCTGAGGGAGTTATAGGCGAAGCAGAAATGTACTTGGAAGTAGCCGACGTTTTTGAACGGGCAGGGATTTTCGGACGCATAATCATAGGCAGAATGCTAGAATCTGTCCCAATAGAACTAGTAGGACCTCAGACTGCAAAGGAGCTTTCTTTGATCGTGAAAAAACTTCAAGCTTTTGGGGCAGATATTGTGCTCGTAGACGGCGCTTTAGATAGAAAAGCCGCAGCCAGTCCCCAGGTAACCGATGCTACTATTTTGTGCACAGGGGCTGCAGCAGGCAGAAGCCTAGAAGCGGTGGCCCAAGAAATAGGGTTTCTGGTTTGGCTCATGTCTAGGCCCCAGCCTGAAGATGATAGGATACTGCTTTTAGCCAGGGAGGCTACAGATCGAGAAAGGGTGTGCTTTATAGACGCCTGCTCTTATGGATTTGTGCTGCGGCCTACCAATTACGTGACAGTGTTAGGCAACGAAGACGTCATTTTGGAAGAATTAGAAGAAGGGGAAAATCCTGTGGCTGTAGTTGTGCCAGGGGCAGTGAATCAAGAGTTTTTGGATGGGGTTTCCGCTTGGGCAGAAAATGACGAGTTTTCGGTGATATCCAGAGATCCAGTAAGCATATTTATAGATAAAAAACCCCAGGTAAACCTATACGTTGTAGAACCTATCCTCCTTTTAGGTGTAACAGTTAATCCAGGCAGTTATGCCGATGTGTACTGGGATCCTAAGGAGATGGTCTCTGAAGTAGCCAGAGAGATTTCTAAGTGGGGTTACGCCTTGCCTGTGTTTGACGTTGTATCAGGCGAAAAGACTGTAAGTGAAGGACAGGGATTAGCCGTGGGGTAATGACGGTAAAGAAGGAATAGGCATGAGGGACATGAAACCTTCTGAAATGGAAAAAGGGCAAAGAAGAGGCAAAGGGGTGTTTACTCCGCCTGGCGCCAGGGAAAACCTGGGGTTTTCTAAGGTTTGGGAAATGGTTTCACCCCGCTCAGCCATGGGGCGTAGGGTCAAAGTGAGGACCAGGCCTTTTATGCCGGGTATGGAGGCTGAGCTGGAGGCGGAATTTGACTGCTTAGAGATGATTTTAGCTCTATGGGATACATACCCCGATTCTTTTTTCGAGATCACAGGGATCTTAGAAAATGCCAAAGATCCGTTTTCTGCCATATCCCTTTTGAGGGAAAATAGAACCCTTCCTCCTCAAGAGATGTTTCTCATAGCTCATTTATGTTTTACTGTAAACAGGCTTCGCCAGGCGATGATGGTGGAACAGGTTGGAGAAGGTGGCCAGGGCATTAAGTGGCCCCAAAAGGTGGTACCCCCTCAACTAAAAGACCTGGAGAGCCATGTTTTGCCAGGTTCTAAGGGGCAGCCTACGTTCTACGTGAGCGACGCTTATTCAGAAGCCTTGGCGGCTGTGCGAAAAGAGCGCAGGGAAAAGGAAA
>Ga0116167_1002540_pt1 | contig 15355 bp, 13 predicted proteins | sample AD_JPNMR3_MetaG_FD_89794 | JGI IMG/M metagenome (GOLD analysis project Ga0116167, IMG submission 89794) | Active sludge microbial communities of municipal wastewater-treating anaerobic digesters from Japan - AD_JPNMR3_MetaG | ecosystem: Engineered > Bioreactor > Anaerobic > Digestate | place...
AGCAAATTCTTTGGCCTCTGCTACGAATTCTTCTACCGTTTGGTTAGAAGGATGATTATGGTACCAATTGACAGCTGCAAGAGTCGGAAAGGCCAAAACAGCAGAATAGACAGGGGGCTTGTCCCCAAAGTGTTTGCCGACGGTGACCGTGTTTCCGATCATGACCAAGCCGTCGAAAGTAACGCTGTATGCCCGATCAGAACCTGATAGAGAGCCCATGCCAGCGACGGTGCTAGCTCTGGTGCAACCGTAGCTTTCTCCTATCAGGTATTTAGGACTTTCCCAGCGGTTATAGCGGGCTAGCCAAGATTGAACAAAAGTGAGGAACGCTTCGGCATCCGGTTCTATACCATAGAACATATCCTTCTTGGATTCGTCTAGCAAGCGGCCAAACCCTGTGCCTACTGGGTCTACCAGAACCAGATCGGCGATATCAAGTAAGCAGTGTTCGTTGTCGCATGATTCGTAGGGAGGAAGTGGCAGACCGTCGTCGTCAACTTCACCATATTTAACCCGCTTAGGTCCTAGAAAACCCACATGTACCATCATAGAAGAAGTCCCAGGGCCACCATTGAAGCCGAATATAACTGGGCGGGATTTTACATCTTCCACATCAGAACGGAAATAAGAATAGGAAAATATCGAAGCAATAGGTTTTCCTTCATCGTCGTAAAATACGTTGTCTTCGCTAACCGTGTGATAGGGGATCTCAACCCCGCGCAAGGTTATACTTCCTTTTCCAACAAAGCGAGAAGGTGTGAAAACATCTGTCTTGAGCATCAATAACTCCTCCTTAAAGTATTGATTGTTAGATCATCCTTAACACTTCACTATGACGGTGTGAGAATCCTGTTTCGATTTTGAGTATGTTTGAATTTAATGGCGGGGTGGCTCTTGCCTTCGGAGAATATCGCCTCTCTTGACAATTCTTAACACATTTGATATTTAATTAGTAATTCGGGGTGGACCTGTCACGCACCTATAATTACGGCCATTGAGCCAAAAGCCCTAGTTTTCCAGCGTTTGTTTTGGGCCTCAAGATGGGATAAAGCCCGCATCCATGGTATGCGTATTTTGCAGTTATTTGGTGGAAAAGGGGTTTTCATCAGCTGAGGTATGGTATGGTTGGGATCGGAACGTAAAAGCAATATAGAAAAGTGATCTATATCACATATATGTCAATGCTGAAAATTGGCTTTCCTTATACTTAAGGTATAATTAAATTAGGAGGAATATGATTTCCCTCGAACTTTGACAGAAAACTAAATAAAGGAGGAGCTTCATGTCAACTAAAGTACTTCGCAATGTCATGTCAGTTTTTGTTTTATGCAGCCTGGTGATGTGCGTATCAGGGTGCACCACTCCAATACATGTTCCTTTGAGCGAGGATCATATACCCCTGGGAGTTCAAGAACTAGTAAAACAATGTGCTGATCCTGATGTATTTAAAATTAATAAGCTCGAGTATTATGTGTTTGAACCTGAAGATGACGGATATTTTGTCATCGCTCATGCAGAGGCAGATTTGGTACATAATGATACTGAATATTGCGACGAGTTTCTAGTGTTCGGTTTGGTTAAAAAGTCTGTTGATGCAGAAGGAAATGAAGTATGGACAGGTGATTTATGTGCAGGAGGCGGTTACGCCTGCGGATGTGAAGAAGGAGCATTGTGCGCTGTGTTTTCAGAGGATGAGTTCTGCTTCCAAGCCGGGTGTAAATACAGCGCTGGCTGGGTGAGAGATCCTGAGGTATCCAAGATTGAAGTTGTAAATCCTGAAGGGGAGACGGTAACAGCCAGGATGAAAAATGGGTTTTGGTGGGCAGGACCGTACGATTGGGAAAAAGATTACGCAAAAAGCAGAGTCGTCGCTTACGACAAATCAGGTAAGGTGCTGCACGATATAGATTTGATGACTCTGTGGTCGATGTAGGTTTTGGCTAGTAGGTAGTACCTGTAACACGTTATATATACCAGGCGTCTTACGGATCAAATATCTAGCTAATGCTATAGTAGGTAGCCAAAAGGCTGAGCGTGATCGCTTATTTTGTGCCCGAACTTATGATCGTAATTAATATGGTAATTGATACATACGTTAATCTACACTTGATGTCAGGGCAAATATACTTGGTACCTGAACACGTAGGTGTAGGCGAGTGAAATAGGCGTGCCTTTATACGCCAAACATTATCTAAAAAAGCATAGGCTCTCTGGTCTTTTGGCCAGGGGTTAAGCGTATTTAGACAGTCTTTGTATTAGTTCCGCAACATGTGAGCCATAGTGGCAGCCAGCGGAACAATTCTCCTCGTTATCTGATTTCTGCAGAATCCGAAACTTCAAGTCAAATTGAAGGATGATTGGTGTTAATCTAATAAGAGAACGGAAGAGTTTCAAGTGGGAGAGGGCGCAGACATGCTGGACTTTGAAGGAGCTTTATTTGACTTAGATGGCACTTTGCTTGATTCTATGTGGGTGTGGGCAAAGATAGATGAGGAGTTTTTGTCTAGACGCGGAATCGAAGTGCCGCCTGATTACTTTCACACGATCGCTCCTATGACTTTCAGACAAACCGCAGAGTACACCCGCGACCTATTTGGTTTAAAGGAGTCGCCTGAGGAGATCATGGCCGAATGGAACCTTATGGCTATGGATGCATACGTTAAAGAAGTGGGCCTCAAACCATATGCGAAAGAATACCTCAAACACCTCAAGGAAAATGGCGTAAAGCTGGGTACTGTGACTTCCCTTCCTGATATCCTTTCTGAACCCGTTCTTAGACGATGCGGGATTTACCATCTTTTCGACGCTTTTACGACCACAGATGAAGTAAATCGGGGAAAATCTAATCCTTGCTTGTATATTTTGGCTGCTAGAAAACTAGGGGTTTCGCCAGAAAAATGCGTAGTTTTTGAAGATACCCTAGATGGTGTAAAAGGGATCTTAGCCGCAGGTATGAGGGCATGGGGCGTGTACGATATACACTACGGCTCCTATGAAGACGAAATGAAGGAATTGTGCGAAGTATACGTTCGAGATTTCCGCCAACTTCTGCCTTTGATAGATGCAAGGCTATAATATCGGTGGTTTAGTGGTTAGTATGAACCGTCCAATTGGACAGAAAGGCGGTTTACATGGATCCTGTCCTTTATGACGCAATATTTCGAAGGAAATCTGTTCGGAAATATCGCATGGACTCCCTCAGCCCTGACGCCATAGAAGATATTTCTCGTTACGCGAGCGCGCTAGAGCCCCTCTGCCCAGAAATAGATGTTCAATTCGAATTTGCAGAGCACGGCGAGATCGTGAACTTGCTTCCTGTGAAATCTCCTCATTACATCCTCATTTTTTCTGAGAGGAAAGACAACTACTTGTACAATGCAGGGTTTTTGGGCCAGCAGATGGATTTGTATCTCTCAGCAAAGGGTGTGGGGAGCTGTTGGCTCGGCTTGGCGAAGCCACAGGAACAGATAGTCAAGGGGCGTGACGGATTGGATTTTACAATCATGCTCGGATTTGGTGAGGCTGCCGAACCTTTGCATCGGGATGACGTTTCACAGTTCAAAAGAAAGCCCATGTCTCAAATATGCTTCGTAGAAGGAGAAGGAGCAGAGGAGCTTTTGGAGCCAGTGCGTCTCGCACCTTCTGCAGTAAACGGACAGCCGTGGTGTTTTTACGGCACGCTGTCAGAACTGCATGTAGGTAGAGAAAAACTGAGTCCTGTAAGATATCCAATTTTCAATAGGTTGAATCAGATAGATGTGGGCATTGCCTTATGTCATCTGGCTCTAAGCGCCGAGCATATGGGAAAAGTTGTCAAGTTCGAATTCTTCGATTCTGAAAAAGCAAAGCCTCCCCCAGGATATAATTATGTGGTCACTGCTTATATCGAGTGAAGATGCTTTAAGTTAGCACACATTTCGTGAAGAAGGCGATCTCCCGAGGAGGCCTTGCACAGTACGTGTTCGGTAAGAATACCTCAGAATTTGTGTAGGAGGTAAGGTTAAGTGATCACATTGAGAGAATATGAAGCAAGGGACAAGCCTGTGTTTCTCACCCTCATAGTCCAGTTTTTCAATCACCATGCAGACTGTATGAACAAAGAGAGATGGATCGACTTATCTCAGGCCGAAACTATTCTTGACGAGTGGTTGGAAGATCGTCTACTTTTTGCCTGTGAAACTACAGTTTCGGCCAAGTGCGATGGAGCAGTAGAACTTTCTGAATGTTTCCATGAGTGTGCAGAGCAGCAACGGAAAAGGATCACGGTCGGGCTCGTTAGGCTCCGTGAGGACCATGGCACATATTGGATAGAAGACATTATTGTAGATGAACATTGGCGTGATAAGGGGATAGGTTCAGAAATCCTAAACCAGATCGAGCATTGGGTTTCTTCAAAAGGAGCTACTTCATTGTTTCTAGATGTGGTCCCTTCGAATCTTGGCGCCCTGGATTTTTTTCTGAGCAACGGATATTTGTATCTAAATACTATAGAACTGCGCAAAGACTTCGTGAGGACTGTAAGTTCTGAGGTATTAACGCTAGACGCGCAGGGTTCCAAAGAGAAAGAGACTCCGAAAGTTACCGAAGTGATATTTCTTGGAAGGTGTTTCCTGGTGAACGGGGAACTTAAACTGAGCGATTAGAGAGGCACACCTTGAGCGAAGTACACACAATGTTGGTAGGTGTGCCCCCTCTTAAGCCGGTTAAGCCGAGATATGGAGAATCACAAAATCTTACTCAGAAACGCCTTGGTTCTATCGTGTTTGGGATTGCTAAAGAATTCCCGGGGCGGGCCTTCTTCGATTAGTAAGCCTTCATCCATAAGTATGACCCTGTCTGCTACTTCCCTAGCGAATCCCATTTCGTGACTTACAACAATCATTGTCATACCCTCGAGCGCAAGTTCCTTCATAACCATAAGCACTTCCCCTATCATTTCAGGGTCCAACGCAGAAGTTGGTTCGTCGAACAGCATGAGTTTGGGTCTCATGGCTAATGCCCGAGCGATGGCTGCTCTTTGTTGCTGTCCCCCTGATAGCTGGTGGGGGTAAGCCGCTTCCTTATCAGCTAGGCCCACTTTCTTAAGCAATGCCCGTCCCAGCTCATGCGCTTCCTCGATAGGCATTTTAAGGACCTTGGTTGGCGCGAGACATATATTATCCAAAATTGTCAGATGAGGAAACAAGTTAAACTGCTGAAACACCATCCCAGCGGTTTGTCTAATTAGATTAATATCTACGGTCCCATCATCCAGATTTACGCCATCGATATGAACTTCACCAGAGGTTGGTATTTCTAGGTGGTTGATGCATCGCAGAAGGGTGCTTTTCCCTGAGCCGCTTGGGCCAATAACGACCACTACTTCCCCCTTTTCTACCTTCAGGTTTATGCCGCGAAGGACATGGAGGTCTCCAAAGTACTTGTGGAGATCTTTCACTTTAACCACCGGTTTTCAGCCTCCCTTCAAGGTAGCCCAATAATCTAGTGAAGGTGAAGGTAAGTACCAGGTATATCAGGGCTGTGGTAAAGTACGCTTCAAAAGGTCTGAAACTTTGCCCTGCCATCATTTTAGAACGCATCATCAGATCTTCCATACCAATAACAGAAACGAGAGATGATTCTTTGAGCAAAGTTATGAATTCGTTGCCCATGGGCGGAATGACACGCCTAATAGCTTGGGGTAGGATTACATATCTCATAGCATGGCCGTATGTCATTCCTAAAGACCTAGCGGCTTCCATTTGGCCTTTTTCTATAGATTCGATTCCACCCCTGTAGATTTCGGCCATATAGGCGGAGGAATTAAGAGTCAGAGCTATCAAAGCATCGATGTATCCTACAGGTTTGTAATGGAAAATCTGGGGCAGCCCAAAGTGTACTAGGTATATCTGGGCAAGAAGAGGCGTGCCTCTTATGAAGTCTATATATATCTGGCAAGGAACGCGGATGATCTTATTGTTGCTAACACGACCTAGTGCAATCAGCAGTCCAAGAACGATTGCGATCAAAAAGGATATGAAAGTGAACTGAATTGTGATTCCTACTCCCCTTATGAGGAAAGGGAAGTACCTTGCCACTACATTTAGATCAAACAGAATTGTTCCCTCCCTTGTCAATTTCCTGTTTATCGCGCCCGCCATGGTGAAAGATGGGCCGTTTTTTCGTCACTTGCGCTTTTTGTCTTAACGGGTGCCGAAGTACTTCTCATAGATTTCGTCATATTTGCCGCTTGCCTTTATTTTGGCGAGACCCTTATTAACCAGTTCGTGTATGTCCTTATCTTGTTTTCGCATGGCAATGCCGTAATACTCAACTGTGAACGCTGGCTCGGGTACAATTATGTCTGAGTCAGGATTGTTCTTTAGATATTCCTGGATCACAGGCAGATCTGATATAACTGCGTCTACTCCGCCTACTTTAAGTTCGTTGAACACGTCTGCAGCCTGTTCCAACCTTTTGATATTAAGCCCTGGTTTGTCCTCTTCTTTAAATTTTGCATCCAGATCCTGGGCAGCGTAATCTGCAGTGGTGTTGATCTGCACTGCGACTGTCTTGCCTGCGAGATCGTCCAAAGTCTTAATAGGAGAATCTTCTTGTACGCACCACGCTTGGCCTGATTCAAAGTAAGGATCTGAGAACTTTACTTCCATGGCTCTCTCGTCGGTAATAGTCATTCCCGATACGATGAGGTCCGCTTCCCCTGTCTGCAGAGCAGCGATCAAGCTGTTCCAGTCCATGTTTTTGTATTCAACTTCAAAATTGGACGCTTCTGCAATTGCATATATAAGATCAACGTCAAATCCTGTCAGCTCGCCAGTATCCGGGTCTACGTATTCAAAGGGTGCAAATGTGCATTCACCTATTGCCACAAGTTTTGCAACAGGTTCGGTAGGTGCTTCTTCTCCATTGGTGGTCACTGGCTCTGGTTCCTTGGTACATCCCGCTGCAAATGTGAGACACAACACAAGGACACAACATAAGATCGCAAATCGTTTTTTCATGAGAATCTCTCCTTTGGGATAATGTTTTGTCGTAGTTGCCGCTACAGTAAACGGGCCTTGTATGAATTTCACAGCTCGGTGAAACGCTTCAATGGATTATAGCGTAATGTGTGGGTAATTGTGTACGGTTTGCTAATTGGCGCATCCTCCGAGCCACCTTGAGGGCGGTCGTTAACGCAAGTCGCTTCCCTCCCTTGCTTAGACAGTCATTTCCTGTCCACGTATAATTTTCGGCACCGGAGCACTCCACATTACCTTGAATTGTCATGTATAATTATGCATCTAAGAGGGCATATTGTGTGTAGTTGGTACAATCGTAACATCTATTTGGGTATTCCATCAACTAAGTAGGCGCAATTATTCCTATTGCCCTTTCCTTTGAATAACTGCTTCGACACATACAAGCATTTCCAGGCATTTCTCTACCGAGCCTCTGTTTCTTCCAATGCAAGCCTTAGGCATTCTTTCAATACGGTGTCGTAATTGGGATCAGGCATTGAGAACTTTTTCCCCTCGGTCAGGGCTTTTACATACCGGATTATGTCTTCTGGGCTGGGCTCTACGAGTACATCAGGGGCCGTGTGGGTTTCTTCGTTTGCAGTGAAATCTGGGTTCAAACTCAAAGTCGAAGGAAAGAACACTGGTATTTTGCTATTTGGCAGGGTGATCATTGCAGGGGTGGAGCCTCCACCATCTCCACCAGTGTACTCACCTACGAGGGTGGCCCACCCAGAAGATTTACAAAACATGCAGAAACTTTCTGCTGACGAAAACACCCCAGGTCCGGTGAGCACGTAAATTTTGCCCTTGTATGGACATTCACCAGATGGTTCGATTGTGGTCATAGAGAAAACCGGAGGTTCAAAGTCGGGTCCTAGTATTTCGGGTGGTAGGTTTTCCAATTCCTCTGGCGTGAGGATTGATGGGATGTCTTTTTGGGTCAATTGCATGCCTAAAGATGTGAGGCCTTCCACATCAGAAAAGGCTTCTGCGTTGGCTTCCATGAACGGCTTGATATATTCACCTGTTCTTATTGCCGCTCCTTGGAATTCATTTAGTGGTTCTCGCGCCAAGGGTCGGACTATATTTAGCATCCAAAACCTGTCGTCACCTCCAGAGTTGTTTCTCATGTCGATAATGAGAGCGGGGACGTCTTTTATTTCTTCAAAGAATGAAAGGAGAATTTCCCTCTCTAACTGGGAACTTTGGTACTGGGTCATTTCAAAGATATGAATGTATGCAACACGACCTTCTTCCAAAATGGCGGTATATATGTTGGATCCAAGTTGCCAAATATTGGTCGGAAATTCAGGTGGGTAGATGGGTTTTGTAATACGTTGGAATGATGCGGTTGCTTCTACTGTACCTCCTTTATCGTTTTCAAAGGTTACCTGATAAGGTGCACCTTTGTAGGGTGGTAGAAAGTCTCGCATGTAGAGGCGTTTATATTGAGGATCGTAGTAAAGCCATGTTTCCCCTCTCAGATTTGCCACAAAATCGTGTACATCCATGTCATTAACCTTGCTTATAACGCACCCTGGGTCAACTTTGTAACGGCGCGAGAAGTCATCGGATATCCAGTAGACCAGATATTTGCCTTGGTTGTAACGGGCCATAAACGGTAAGGCTTGATTCTGCGGGTACGCCATTGATTCTACAACCATGTCGAACCAGCGGGCTACAGTTTCTTCATCTGTCTTAGCTGCCTCATTGTGCCACGGAGTCAATTCTTCAGGCAGGTTCTTTATGAGATTGAAAAGATCAGGACCGATGACGGATGTATGGCCGTTGTTTATTAGCAGAAGGATGCGTTGAATAGTTTGGACAAATTCCTTGTCATTTTTCGTGGCAGTGATCGCTGATTCGAACTCGCTTTCGTGGGCTACCCAGTCGTAGCCTTCCACTCGTTTTTTCAGCGCTAAGTAGGGGTGGTTGTCCTTTAAAACATCGAACATGAGACGAAAATCTTCCAGTTTTTCCTCAGTTGTTAGTTGGGGTTCTGCCTTAGGAACGCAGGAACTGAGTACAGTTGCGCTTACGATCACGAGGATTGCCAAGACAGTTATGAGAAAGTGTTTCCTAGATGAGGCATTAGAAGCAGCGGAAGCAGCGGAAGAAGCGGAAGAAGCAGAAGAAGTAGAAGAAGCAGAAGAAGCAGAAGAAGCAAAAGGGACGGGGGTTTTTGCTTCACTCTTTGTCCTGTGACGGCGCCCCTTATGAGCATCTTTATTAGGAGGCAAACGGATCAGCATTCTTATTCGACGCTCCTGAGATAGAATATAGCCAACTGTGTGCGATCCCTCAGATCAAGTTTCTCTAGGATCGCGCTTACGTAATTACGCACTGTGCCTTCGCTAAGGTGTAGCGTGTCTGCAATGTCTCGGTTATTCAACCCTTTTGCCACCATCTCCATGATCTCTTCTTCTCTTTTGGTAATGCCAAGGTCGGACATATTAGGTTTTTGGCCATTTCTGACTAGGGTGGATAGTTTGGTCACAATTGCATCTCCAAACACATTCTGACCGTTCTGTGCTGCCTTCAAAGCTGGAATGATGCTTTCAAAATCCTGTTTAAGTATGTACCCTTTTGCCCCTAGTCTTAGAGCTTCTACAATATATTTATCATCTGAGAACGTGGTGAGAAACAAAACTCGTGCGTCGGGGAACTGTTTCAAAATGCTCTCGCAGGCCTCAATCCCGGTCATTTTCGGCATGCGGATATCCATGAGCACTACGTCTGGCTGAAGTTCTGCGAACAGTTCCACGGCCTCGATTCCATCGGAGGCAATTCCGATGACTTCAATGCTGCCGTCTGCTTGGAGAATTGTTTTAAGGGATTGGCAGACCAGCGGGTCATCATCTGCTATGAGTACTCGCATAGAACTCCCTCCTTTTCGGAACCGAGATAAACAGTCTAAAACCCCTTTTTCTCTCCATTACAAATTGCCCGTCTAGGGCTCTAACTCTATCTTCTATGCTACGAAGGCCGAGACCTTCTCCTGAATCGACCTGCGGATTGGTGCCATTGTCCTGAATTACGAGTTGGTAGAGGGCGGGATGTTCTACAAGCGTGATAGTGACCAAAGTGGCATTTGAGTGACGGGCAACATTGTTCAGGGCTTCCTTAATCACGGCTATGAAACAGTATGCAATGGCCTTATCAGGTTCGTTCTGCAATCTATAATCTGTGCGTGCCTGGCAGAAAGTAAATTCCTCTGTAATGGCCTGAACCTGCGTTTTGAGATCGATTGATTCATCGTGCAGACCGTGAACGCTTGTTCGTATGCTGTCCATTGCCTGAGACAATGTGTCGCGGATGTGATCTAGGTTTTCCTTCTTTTTCTCGTCAGTCTCGGTGACCATTAGGGCGCCTATTTGAAGAATTGACCTGGACAAAAGATGACCTACGTGGTCGTGAATCTCGCGGGCAATACGGCCCCTTTCATTCAGGGTCGCAAGCCTGACTTCGTAATCTTGTTTTTCTAGAAGTTCTCGATTCTTTTCCGCTAAGAGCACAGTCCTTTCGTAGGTGTCGTCGCGTAGTCTCTTGGTCAGATTTTGGCTGTACTCTACCGCTTTTCGACGGGAAACTAACGCATAAGATACTGCCATAAGGGCGCTAATCGTCAAGAACGCTTCGAAGGATAGGCGTGCCAGGGATATTGCAAGGGCTCCTATTACTAATGAAATCCACATTGCTGAGGTTCCACTGCCTTGATTGGGCGGAGCAATGGAAAAATCAGCGTGTGGAGGGAACTGTCTTTCATCTTGTTGTATAGTAGTTATCTTGATTTTATCCATCGCGTCGTAACATACCAAAGGCAAGAAGGTGCAGAATGCTGACGATACCATACATAGGAAGATATACAAGGTTGTGGTGGTTATTACGGCTTTGTCGGATCGATTATAGCCGTTTATAGCGCTAACCGTGATTGCACATAAAAGTGACACTACGGCTGCAATTTCGTTTGCGTTTGCCGGAATAAAGACCAAACAGCAGATTATAAGGAGTAGTCTATCGGCCGCGCTTTGCATAGTACGTCACCTTCGGTAATAGGAGTGTTTAAATGTGGAACTCAGGGCACATTCAGCTCCTGTACTGCACCGGTGATAGTTGCACGTTAGGATGTGCTACTTGTTTTGCTTACGGAGCAATCCTAAGTTCTGACGTTCTTTCAGCAACAGTCTACCATATGAGGCTGCAAGCGGCAATTGCAGTGGTAAGTCTAACTTTGAGCCAGGATATAGCGCACCTTCCCGTGAGGATGGTATTGATTTTGAAGTGATGATTCTTAGGATTGGCTCATCCGACGTACCACTTCTTCTTGATTAATAGGGTAGCGTGGAGAAGTGGCTCATCTGGTGGACCACTTTCGATTATAAGAGATTCATCGTTGGCCGAAGTGGCTCATGTGGTGAGCCACTTGTATCTATGGGAGCCTCATTAATAGTTGAAGTGGCTCACTTGGTGAGCCACTTCGTTATTAAAACGTGTTTCGGTATGTTTCATTGAGCCAAAGTGGCTCATGTAGTAGACCACTTTCGATTACAAGAGATTCATTGTGGGCAGAAGTGGCTCATGTGGTGAGCCAGTTGTATCTATGGGAGCCTCATTAATAGCTGAAGTGGCTCACTTGGTGAGCCACTTCCTTATCAAAACGTGTTTCGGCATGTTTCATTGAGCCAAAGTGGCTCATGTAGTAGACCACTTTCGATTATAAGAGATTCATCGTTGGCTGAAGTGGCTCATGTGGTGGGCCACTTGTATCTATGGGAGCCTCATTAATAGTTGAAGTGGCTCACTTGGTGAGCCACTTCCTTATCAAAACGTGTTTCGGTATGTTTCATCGAGCCAAAGTGGCTCATGTAGTAGACCACTTTCGATTACAAGAGATTCATTGTGGGCAGAAGTGGCTCATGTGGTGAGCCACTTTCTTATCAAAACGTGTTTCGGTATGTTTCATTGAGCCAAAGTGGCTCATGTAGTAGACCACTTTCGATTATAAGAGATTCATTGTGGGCTGAAGTGGCTTATGTGATGGGCCACTTGTATCTATGGGAGCCTCATTAATAGCTGAAGTGGCTCACTTGGTGAGCCACTTTCTTATCAAAACGTGTTTCGGTATGTTTCATTGAGCCAAAGTGGCTCACTTAGTGAGCCACTTCCTTTGCGTTTTGGGTTGTATCAACTAGAATCCCATGACTCTACGGAACTCAGACAAGTTCAGACAAGTCCGGTGGCAACCGCAGTGCCTACCGCATTACTGAGATAACAAATAGTCGTAGAATCGCTAATTTCATGACTTCTGTCACGTCGAAAATGTGATTATAAACACTTACCGTAAGAAACACGGAAGGAGTAATGTGGTGATAGAGGATATGGGTCGCCAGCGCACAGATCTATTGTGATGATTTGCTGGGATACTAGACATGATTGGGTTTTTGAGTCCAATTGATTTTTCCCACGAAAACTGTTTCGAAAAATGTCAAAGAAGTCAAATGGTATCGATAGTCTGGAGGAGTGCTTATGATCATCGAGATACAGAGCCTGGTCAAACGGTATGGGAATTTGGTTGCGTTGGATCATTTCAACTTGGAGGTAAGCGAAGGCGAGATCGTGGGTTTGCTGGGCCCTAACGGTTCGGGCAAGACCACTCTCATAAACTGCGTTTTATCGTTGCTCAAGTACGATAAGGGGACTATTAGAGTATTCGGGAAAGAAATGAGGCCGGATGCGTATGACATAAAACAGAGAATTGGCATTGTTATGCAAAACGTAGCTGTTTTCAAAGAATTGCGGGTAGACGAAAATGTAGACTATTTCTGCGGGCTGTATGTCAAAGATGCTGCTGCTCGTCGCCAGTTAGTGGACGAAGCGATTGACTTTGTCGAATTGGACGCTTTTCGGAAATTCTACCCGAGGAAACTTTCGGGCGGATTGTTGCGCAGGCTGAATATAGCATGTGGCATTGTCCACAAGCCGGAACTTCTGATACTAGATGAGCCTACGGTAGGCGTAGATCCTCAGAGCAGAAACAGCATTCTTGAAGGCATACGAGAACTCAATCGCCAAGGGACCACCGTACTTTATACCTCCCACTACATGGAAGAAGTCGAGCAACTGTGCAATCGAGTGGTGATCATGGATCAAGGAAAGCCGCTGGCTACAGGCACAATTGAGGAACTTAAGGCTATGGTGAACAGCGGAGAAACTGTAGTGGTGGAGATTTACAAATTGGAGTCTGAAGACCTTGATAGAATTCAACAGCTCCCCAATGTATCGAGAGCATACTATGAAGATGACCACCTTACGGTGTATTTTGACGGTGGACTTCATAACCTTCTTAACCTCCTCGACTATTTGAAATCGCGAGAGATATCTTTCAACAGGGTGTTTTCACAGCAACCTACCCTAAATGATGTGTTCCTCGAGATTACCGGCAAGCAGCTTAGAGAATGAGGAGGATGAGGAAATGTTTGGGCACGTGTTTAGCTACAGGCTGAAATGTCTTGTTCGGGATAGGGATTTGGTTTTCTGGACCCTTATTTTCTCGATTCTACTGGGCACCATGTTTCACGTTGCCTTTGGTCATCTGACTACCGAATCAGAGAAGTTTCAGCCCATAGAAGTAGCCGTGGTAGATAACGAAGATTACAGAAATGATCCATCCCTGCAGGCTATCTTGGAGGAATTGTCTTCGGCAGGACAAAATCACATGCTTGACCCGGTCTATGCCGATGAAAAAGGTGCTGAGGAGTTACTCAATGAAGGAGCGGTTTCGGGCATCATAACCGCAGGCGAACCTGTAAGACTCACAGTAAAGGAACCGGGCATATATCAGAGCATACTTAAGATGATCCTAGATGAGCACCTACAGACAACTAAGACTGTTGCTAACATAATATCGAGGAATCCCCAGGTTGTTTCTGACCTCATAGAAGGAATGCAAAGCGAAAATGGTTACCGAAGGGACTACACAGAGCAGATATCTTTTTCGGGTGTTGTTCCAAATATGAACCTCGTCTATTTCTACGCACTCTTGGCTATGGCTTGTATGTATAGCCATTCCTGGGGTCTGCGCAATGCCACCGATATTCAAGCAGATCTCTCCGATCTGGGCGCGCGGCGGAGCGTTGCACCTACTCACAAGATGGTGGTAGTCCTAGCAGATTCGGCAGCGGCTTTAGTGATAAGTTTTTTTGAGATATTGATTCTCTTAGCCTATCTCTCCCTTGCATTGGGAGTTAAGTTTGGCAGTCAAATTGGTTACGTGATGCTGACCTGTCTGGCTGGGTGCATAGCGGGCGTTTCATATGGAAGCTTCATAGGCACGTTAGTACGTGGACATGAGGGTGTGAAGACAGGGATCCTGATTGGGTCGACTATGGCAATGAGTTTTTTGGCGGGTTTGATGTGGGTTGATATGAAGTACATCGTTTCGGTGAAGGTACCCTTCCTTTCCTACATAAACCCCGCTGCTCTTATAGCTGATGCCTTCTACAGTCTCTACGTATTCGATACCCATCGTCGGTTCTTCATTAATATAGGGATGCTATGCCTCATCTCAGCGGTTTTCTGTGTAGCTAGCTTTGCAATACTGAGGAGGGACGAGTATGCAAGTATTTAGGGCATATTTCAAAGTCATGCGCGGTGCCGTGGGGAGTTTGGCGATTAACTTCGTTGTGTTTATAGGGCTTGCGGTGCTGTTTTCATTTATTGCGCCTCAAGCCAGACCAATGGGCTTCGAGCAGACCCAGGTTCCTGTGGCAATTATAAATAGAGATACAGATGGAGAGATATCCCGTGGGCTTACACAGTATCTGGAAAAGGTGTGCAAGGTTGTAGATTGCCCCGACGAACCTGAGAGACTTCAGGATGCGCTGTTTCATCGACAAATTGAGTATGTTGCCATTATCCCATCTGGTTTTTCAGATGCATTTGTATCCGGAGAGAAGTGCTCTATCCAAAAGATAATCGTTCCGGGATCTACTGAGAGTTATTACGTGGACATCATCATTAACAGATTCCTCGATACTGTGAATCTCTACAAGACGTATGGAGGAACAGGTGAGAGCGACTCATTGTCGTGGATCATTTCATCGGCAATGGACGATCTCCAAGTTGAGGTACCGGTTACGATGATAGGTCAAGCGGCGGTTAGTGTGGAATATCAAACAGGTTATCACTACTACTTCAATTACTGCGCATACGCCCTGCTTGCTCTCATAACAATAGGTGTGAGCACGATCATGATTAGTTTCAATGAACCTGACCTTTACATGCGCAATTTGTGTTCTCCGCTTCCAAGAAGGCGCATGAATCTGGAGTTGGCTGCAGGTCATACTGTATTTGCC
>Ga0116167_1002542_pt1 | contig 15348 bp, 12 predicted proteins | sample AD_JPNMR3_MetaG_FD_89794 | JGI IMG/M metagenome (GOLD analysis project Ga0116167, IMG submission 89794) | Active sludge microbial communities of municipal wastewater-treating anaerobic digesters from Japan - AD_JPNMR3_MetaG | ecosystem: Engineered > Bioreactor > Anaerobic > Digestate | place...
ATTGATGAAAAAATTCGAGTATTTCAGAAAACTTTATCCGGAAGAAAATTATGAGCAGGGTCCTCTTCATGGTTTAATAAAACTGTATGATCGGTTTCATTATCAGAAGTAGTTTCACCAATACTAAGTACAGCCATTTGTCCTTGAAGGGTGAGATATTATTCAGTTTTCGCATTCAGGGGATGCCGGAATGGTATCCCTTATTTGTCGACTTGATTTGGTCAGTGACATCACACGCATGGGTGATGCTATCATGTTACCAGAGAACCAACGGATTTGGAATGCCTGAGTAGTAACAAAAATTCAAAATCAATTAACCTTCCTCTTGATTCCATAAAATTTGATAAACTCTCATTATTAACTGCAAAGTTTGATTCAGCCTTATCTCTCCAAAGTGATAACGATACTACAAAACAACTAAGAGAGCTATTAAAAGAAGACCTCATTATATCCGTAAAAATATTATTTATAGCTTTTGAAATTTCAAATACTTTTATAACAAATTCTATAAACATCATTTGGTGAACAGAATCTTTTTTAGAAAATTTATTTATAGCCATTAAATATGTTCCTGTAAACCTTGTAAAGTAATAACTAAGGTTTTGATTTTGAAGAATTTTAATGAATATTTTATTTGAATTTATTAGTTTAACATCTTTCATTGAGCTTACTTGACTAAATAAATTTTCAAGGTCATCTATATTCTCATTAGAAATTGCAGATTTAATCTTCTTAACAAGACTCTCCTTACCCAATTTACCTTGCCTCCCTATACAGCAAGCTCATTCAGCTTGCAACAAACCGCAATAATCACGTTCCTAATGCCTCTGCTTTAGAAAATTCAAAACACAAAACCCTTGGTGGTTGTTGATAGGCCCTTAACTGGAGAACTGCATTTTGTCCCAATCGTGCAAATTTTCCACTTTTTTGCACACAGACCCATTTTCCTTACATTACAAGATAAACCACTTACACCAATGAAAGTGCTATATTGAGAAGTAGATTATTTTCAACTTCTGGTTAGAGCTTTTTGCCATAGCTGCCCCCTATAATTACAACATTATTCCAAATAATTACACCTCTAATGATACCATAATATCACAAGAGGTGTCCAATAAAACGGATTGTGTTTTCAACCCCTGATCTATTCCACAAACCATTTTAGTATTTTACTTCTGCTTGCATGCCGTAGTTTCCCAAAAGCCTTTTTTTCAATTTGTCTAATGCGCTCTCGTGTCACTCCAAACTCATTTCCGACTTCCTCCAATGTCCATTCTTTTCCGTCAATAAATCCAAACCGCAGTAAAATAACTTTTTCTTCACGAGGTTTTAACGTTTGCAATATTTTCGCAACGGTACTTTTCAATTCTTTTTTATTTAAATTGATAAATATTTGTTCCTCGGCAGCACAACCATCATAGAAAAAAGATTCATCTTTTTCTATCAGTTCCTCAATACTCTCAAAGGTATTAAGATAATTAATATATTCTTCCGCTTCATCTTCACTGCAACCCAGTTTTTCTGATACTGCCTTTAACACCTCTGAACAAATCTTATTACAGTCACATTGATTGCAGTGATAACACTGTTCAAGTATGTCATATATACTGAACAATTTGTCCTTTACATGAACAGGTATGTACATCAGCGGATTTAATGCCGGAGCTGCTCGAATTATATTTTGCCTTATCCACCAGGGAGCATAAGTTGAAAATTTATCTTGCCTGCCAACCTCATACTTATCTAAAGCAATGACTAAACCTACACATCCATCTTGTATTGTCTCAGCCAAAGGGATTTTATACTTTTGATGATGCCACAAAGCGATTTTGACAACAGTTCGTAAATACATTTCAATAATGCGCTGCTTTGCATAAAGATTATCACTCTTAGCTTGTGGCATCAAATTCTGCCATTCCCGATGTTGTGGAGGTTTTATTTGACGTATCTCATCAATAAAAGGAGCTAAACTCTTATCAATCTCCACAACCTCTTGAAATAGCTTATCGTAATCGGTTTGGCTACGATCATAATCATCTTCGTCATCATCCGAATTTTCAATAGAAGCATCACGTATTATCACACCCATAGAAAGAAGATGATCACATACATAATCCACTTCATCCAAAGGTAAATCATGCTCTATAATTGCATCAAAAACACTTTCCTCAGTAACGTATCCTTTGATTTTATAGGCTCTATGTAGTTTTTCAATTATCTCCTGATGCACAGATATACTTGCCATAGCTTTAACTTCTTGCTAAACGGCATAAATCCAAGATACTATCAGTGCTAATAGCTTGGTTATAACGCTCATCAAATTCTTCCAAAAAATCATAGAGATTTTTTAGGTAATCATCACTGTTACTGGCAGTTTCAATGAGTTTTTCATATAATACATCAACACCGCCACGTACATACTGTTCATATAATTGCTCATCGCACTGTGCCTTTTCACTACCATAATATCGAAACGCCTTATTCATACGTTCGTCAAAATTCGGCTCATTTTCCTTATCTAAAAGCATTATCAGCCTATAATTAAACTTGAGATTTGGCTGTTCACGTATTAGAATATCCGGAAATATTTTGGTGGTTTCTGTACCTTTGTCTAAATCAGCTTTGCGACCATATAAAAATCCTATAATGGGCGCAACCATGTAAACATCAAGGTTCCTTGCAAATAATTGATTATCTCTATCAAATTTAGCTGTAAGTTTAATTACTCTTTCGGCGTGTATACCTCTGAAAGAATATTCTTTATCAAACATTTCTATCACCTCGTCACTAAATATGTTTCAAACTCATTCTTTTTGTCAAATAAGTACCGCATACCAACTTTTTCACCCATGTTTGTTTCAGCAATTTCACCGTCTGTATCTTTAATAAAGATAATAACCTGTTCAGCGACTTTGGGTAGTGCATCACAAACAGTCTTGATCCTTGTCTTATCAAATGCAGACAAAGGGGCATCCATAACCAGAGGGTACGGTTCAGAAACCAACATCTCATTTTCGGGATTTCTGCTTTGACGGGCCATTTTTATGACTCCTGAAATGAAAGCAAAAATAACTGAGATACTTTGTGCCGTCGATGTTTCAATATCTTCATTAAAACCCTCAAAATCGTTGACAACAATTTGAATATTGTATTTTTCATCAATTGAAAGCGAAAATCCACCGTTATAAATGCTTCTAAAGATTTCATTTACAGTTTTCTCAAGCTCTGCTCTTGTCTCAGCTTCTTTTTCCTTATAAAGCGTGTCTAATACATCATACATATATTGGGCGTAAGCTTTGTAAACTTCTATTTTTCTATTATTTTCATCTTTCAGAGTCAACTCATTTCTTTCTGTAATGCGCCGATCTCTTGATGTTTCGAAACTGCCTTTTTGACGATTTAAATTATCCCTTTCTTCACGAAGTTGCCTTAATGCTTTTTCATATTTCATTAAGTCTTTTTGAAGTTCTCCCACTTTTTCCATTCCTTGTAGTTTCTCTTCAATGAGCTTGATTTCATTTTCAACTTCTGCATAGGTGTTCTCAAAGTCTCTGATCATAGAATATTTATCAGAAACATCATCAAACATACTATCTGAACTTTTGCATTTTAACTCACATTCTCTTACAAACTGACCTATCAAAGCACCAATTGATTGTGGCGGTATAAACTCCAACACCTTGTTTAATTCCTTATAGGCGTCATTACCCACCTCAATTTTACTTCCACAAAGACATATTCCACGTTTAATTAAAAATTCAATAGTTCTTGCATGAATATCAGGGATACCCTTGTCCAATTTATCTGCTTCCGATAGCTGCTGCAGAGCATCTTTCATTAGCTTCTTAGCAAAATAAGCAGACGCATCTTTATTAAAAGATTTTAGGAGTGAAGCAGTATTTGAGACCTTAGACTGCACTAACCCTTGTAATTTTTGACGTAGGCGCTCTTTTTCTTTGGCTAAGCGCTCACTATCTGCATTGGCCTTAATTTTTTCACTCAAATCGTTACATTTCTCTTGGGCAATGCTTTCTTCATTTTCGATTTCTTCTAACCGTTTTTCAATACCTGCAATTTTCTCGTCGCATTCTTCAATTTCTTTTGTGTATTGGGCAATCTTACTATCGCTTTTAGAGTCATAGCTCTCATCATAACTACGAATAACAGATACTTTAGGAGCACGCCCTTTCAAATGATCTAACGCGGCAGTAAACGCACTTAGCCCTAATAACCCCCTAACTGCTTGGGCAAATTCTTGACTCTTACCTTTTCGAATTTCCTTACTCATATTCCCGATACGTTCACCATCGAAAAAGAAATATTTAGAAAGCTCTTTAGGCAAGATTTCTTTCATTCGTATATCGGTTTCTAAATCTCTTACAAATTCACGCTGACCATCACTATTTTTATAGGCTATCTTAAATATAGTATTATTAGGTCGCTTTAAATTTCCGGTTCCGTCTTTTGTATAACGTTGTTCACGAATAAGAGTGTATTCTATACCACTATGCATTAAACTCAATTCTACTCTAACGGTTTCTTCTGTATTCGGAAGCATTGCTTGTGCAGTAGCTTTACAAAGCATCGATTTATCGTCAAAATCAGTATCACCATATAAGCACCAGGTAAAAGCCTGTGCAAGAGTAGTTTTACCCGATCCATTTTCACCCATAATCACTGTAACGTTTTTTACAGGGTCAGTAGCAAAAGATATAGTCTGTTCGCCTTTAAACTGTCGGAAGTCTTTCAGCTTTAATGTTCTTAATAGCATTGCACTTCCTCCTCAATCATCTTCTTAATCATCTTTACCATTTCGCCATCATTATACTGCTTTGTTTTGATGTTCTTCTTTTCTCTCATAATCAATTTTGTCAGCATTTTTTGTGCCTTTTCGGTATCAATTTCAATACCATTGATAATTGTTGGATTACTATTGTCCATAATCAAAATCCTCCTCGAAAGTAATCAGGTTATCGTTAATAGAGTAAGCCTCTTTGATTTCATCTAAAACTGACTCAGCCTCAACCATATTCATAGCAATTCGAGCAAACTCCTCAGCTCTGCACAACTCGTTCTTTACTAAAGACAATTCCTTTTTCATTTGCTCCACTGTGAGTGAAGGTACATCATCAAGAGGACGAGGAAGGGCGATAAAGTCATAAATTTCCGCATATTCCTTACCCTCAGCTAATCTCAGCACACGGCCTCGCCTTTGAATGTATTCTTTTGGGTTAGTAGTACTTGCTAATATAAATGCGACTTTTATTTTGGGAATATTTACACCCTCGTCAAGACATTTAATCGCAATTAAGGCTTGAAGAGTATCACCATCTGCAAACTCTCTTTTTAATATCTCTCGCTCTTCAACATCTTCTTTAGATGTAAACTGAGATACTTTCATATTGAGTTTATTTCCAAGCAAATCAGTGACTACATCAATTTGTCTTAAATCTTCATCATCTACCGTAGTAAAGTCTTGGTTTTCACGGAGTAGTTTTGTTGCACCACAGTAAACCAAAATATGTCTGTCATGAAGATATGGCCTAATATATTCCTCTAATTTTGTAATTTTATCCTCAGCACCAGCAACTAACCTTGCCCTTGCCAACGCAAGAATTTTACCCTTTTCGCTCAACTTTACTTTCCCATTTTTCCCTTTTATTAAGCATTTCCCTATCTCATAGGTAAGCTCTGAATATCGTCGAAGTTCATCATCATTTAGAGTAACGATGATGGGATAATATTTATATCTGGTTAGTTTCTTTTCTTCTATTGCTCTATCCAGAGAGTATTCGATGCACTTTTCTCCGAAATACGAAAATAATTTTGCAGTTCCTTCTTCATCGTTATGTCTTTCAAGCGTTGCAGATAATGCAAGTCTATATGTAAACTTTTCGCTCAATAACTTACTTAAATACTCTGCCCCAAAATTATGAGCCTCATCTACCACTAATAAAGCATTGCCTCTTATCTTATTAATTTGAGTCTGTACAAAATCCGATGAAAATGTTGCATTTGTACAGATGAAGCAGAAAAATTCTTTGTTTCTTACCTTCAGTTTTTGATCTCTTATAGCATCCTCCAATCGGCGTTTCCAATCCTTTTGTGAGGACGCACTATAACCAATAATCGGGTTCATGTTAAATTTTACAATATCTTCAACCCATTGCTCAACCAAATGCTGATATGGACAAACGATAATCACGGCAAGTTTGTCTGATACCCTTTCAGATAATCTTGCTATCGCACCAAGACCAGTAAAGGTCTTACCTGTTCCAGTAGCCATATCAAAGATGCCTCTATAATCACGCTTTTCCCATTCATCAATAGCCTTAATTTGGTAGTCATGTAACTGGACATTCCGTGGAATATCAGGTCCTAAACGATATTTTGTTGCTTCCTCTAATACATATATTCTTTCTCCAAACTCATGCTTATCTATATCATAATTAGGAGTTGCTTTTTTATATCTATCAATAATTTCTTGTTTTAGATTTGGAAAATCAATAATCCGAATGTTAGGTTCACAGTCATTCCAAATAGAAGCAAACGCATTTTCCTTTGCGGCTACTCGATCTTGTTCACCTTTCCATGAGCAAAAGACATCTATAGTTTCATAATTTAATGTCATAGCCGCTGCTGACTCATTCATTGAACCAGAAAAAGCAACTTTGTTACCAAAATCGTCACTGATAATACCCATCTTTTCATGGTACATTCCCATTTTATTTTCATCTTCGGTAAAGGCTATTTTGATGTCTAATATCCCATCCGATATAAGATTTGCTAAAAGATTAAGCCTATCCTTCTCATAGACATCTTTCGCTTCTTTCAGTTCACGTACTAAAGCTTTTTTGATTATGTTATCTCTTAATTCATATCCTTTACGTATTGCTTCCACATCTTCTGCTGATAAATATGGGGAAGCTACTAACAGGATTTTTCCGCCATTTTTCACAAGTGCTGATATGCCTTTAGATATTTCAACAAGCGCTGAGGACGAGAAAAATCCAACAGCTCTTTTATATGATACAGCTTGTTGTAATAAAGGAATATAAAAATCCTTAGCTACATTATCAAGCAGTGAGCGATATTCACTTTTAATTTCTATATCCTGTAAGCTCATTGTTTCACCTCTGTTTCAACATCCCTCTGATATTGTGAAAGAGCTGGAAAAACTCTCCCATTGGCAAACTGATAATATTTTCTTAAGGCGTTTGAGATGTTTCCGTTAGTATCTTTCATCTCCTGCTTGATTCGCACCAATATATCATACATTTTATCGTTATCGCTTACGATAGAATCAAGTGAGATATTAAAATGGCGTTCTATCATTCTTGCCTTGCTAACCCGTGAGCGTACTGCCTTTGTTTTACTGACGATATTAGAATCGGCATTCAAAAAATTTTCGAATTCAGCTTCTCTCATATACTCACCTCTAAGCATTATCCTCTATATACTCTAACACTTCTTGTAGCTTTTCAAAGTCGCTATCATCATTAAAATAGCTGACACTAAACCGTACAGTACCAGAAGGAAAAGTGCCTAAAAATTGATGTGCAGATGGAGCGCAATGTAGTCCGGTTCTAACCGCAATATCGTGCTCAGTTAAAATTTGCCCGATACTGTCACTACTGTAACCATCAAATACACAAGATACTACACCTATTGCTGTGTCTTCATTAGTTGGACTGACGATTTTAATATTGTCGAAATTCCTTAATACTTCTAACAACCTTTTATGATTTTTCTTTTCCTTTTCGAAAATGGATTTAATACTAACTTTATCAATCCATTTTAATGCTGCATTTAATCCTGAAATTGCTATGATGTTTGGACTTGCCACCTCATACCTTTCAGGTATTGTTTCAGGCAGGTTCTGATTTGCAGAATCTACTCCTGTCCCGCCATAAAGTAATGGTGCTGGCTTCACTGCACCTGAGCAAGTAAAGCCAGCTATACCCAATGGACCATACAAGGTTTTATGACCGGCAAACACGGCAAAGTCAAAAGCATCACTGCTTAAATCAGTGTCTATCAGTCCGGCAGTTTGAGACATATCAATAATATTGATAGCATCATAAGCCTTTGATAAAACACAAATATCATCAATAGGAGCCACAACACCGCACACATTGCTTGCATGGCTTACAACAACTATATTGGGTTTATTCTCTGTAAACTGATACTTGATTTTCTCTAAATCATATGTAAAGGTTGTCTTATCCACCATTAACGTATGGATGTTTAGCTTATAAATGCTTTGCAAATAGTTTATTACCCTTGTTACGGCGTTGTGTTCAAAAGGCGATAAATAAATATTATAATTATCACCAATAGGTAAACCCTGTAAAATAATATTTAGAGCCTCTGTCGCTGTATGGGTAAAGACCACCTTTTTGTTGGGACAATGAAACAAATCTTGCAAGAGTATCCTTGTCTCTGCTATCAGGTTACTTGCAGTAAAGGCCAGTTTGTGTTGACCTCTACCCACATTAACTCCATACTCACGGTAAAATTTATCCATGAATATATATACTTCTTCAGGCTTTGGAAATGTTGTGGCTGCATTATCAAAGTAAACGGTTTTATTCAATGTCAATCCCTCCTAACACATCTTTTCAAGCAGTTCCATGAGGACCTGACGCTTTTCCTGTTCAGAAATGGCCTGCCCCATTTCTTCAAGCGAAGTTGTAATTTCGTTCAAGAGCAGTTTTGCTCTGTCACTATATTTTGTCTTACTGAACGTCTTAACTACCTCGTTACCATCTTTGTCTACAAAAACAATCCTGTACATTTCGGAAGCATTTTCGTTACTATCCGCATAATTTTTATCAAAGTCCTCTACAGTTTCCTTAAAGGCAGCTAAGTCCTTTAAGAACATTTCTATAGTGTTTGCATTCCAATCATCAATCCTCAAAGATGTGACAGCTTTGCCTAAGCGTTCCATAAATGTTACTTCATCATTGGTAATTGACTTCATCAGCTCAAGGATTTTGCTTTCGTTATTAGTAAACAGATAATTGATGGTATTTTCACCAAGAGATTCATACCAATCCTTAATAACAGATGTAAGGCTTGCATTTTTCGTGTTCTGTCCTCCAAATATAGTTTTCACATCAGAAATTAGCACATTGATAAGGTTTCCCTTTGCCATATCAAAAGCTTGTTTAGTTGCTTTTATATGATCAAGAATCATGAGATTAAACTCATTCATTCCAAAGAAAGTAAATATCTTTTCAAAAAGATATTCTCTGGAATTGTTATCAATCTGTCTTAAGCTATTAATAAACTTTTTTTGTTCTCTCGGAACAGGTTTATTAGACTCCTTGCTATTGATACCACAATAAATTTTACTCATTTCTTTAACGTACTTTGGTAACGACATATACCAACGATTCATTGCAAACACAATAAAGGAAAAGCTGTTATAGGCCTTTTCCTTCTCAATAACATATTCACTAAAGATGCTTTCAAGTTCCGTCATGTACTTTGCTTTTTCCTCGTTCCAGTCTTCTAAGAAAACCGAATATTCATCAGGATTTTCATTTATACTGTTTAAAAGATCAGCTGTAATTCTTACCTCGTTGCCTTTATTTTTTATAACCAAGTTCTTTTTACAATGATGTAACACTACAGCAATATAAATCGGGATAACTCCCTTTTTCAATCCAATACCATTTTGTGGAAGAGTTAATGTATCATAAAGTACGCGGAAACTCTGACCGCCACCTACATTAGCACCTGTAAAAAAGTTCTGTATAGTAGTCAGCATATTCCGCATATTTGCATCATCAGGATTTAAGTTAATAACAGGTACATTGTCTGCATTCTGCAAAATTCCTGTTTGAATCAATGTACTTCGCATAATGGATACATCTTGTCCTGTCCCCGTCAATCCTAAGTTCGTGTCTAATTCGTTCTCTAAAAGTCCTGAAATTAACTTCGTACGGCTATTGATAGCAACCGTAGGCAAAACGTTTTTGTTTATGGACTCATTATTGATTATTGGCGTATAAGGATAGATTCTTTCGCAAATATCTGAAAGAAGTGCAGAAATCTGTGCTTTACGGTACAAATTCTTTTTTTCACCCATATAAAAGTATTCCGCACCACCTGTTTCAGGTCTTACGTAAGAAAATATAAAACTACCTATAACTTCCTCTAAATCCTCTATATAAATATCGTATTCATCAGAAAGCAAGTCATCATCTACCACAAGAGATTTAAGCTGCTTTACTGCGCTATACTCATAGGCAATCTTTTCAATTTCGGTATAGATATTTGGGACAACAAAGACAATTCTATTGTGGTTGTGCTGGCCACTTAATAACGCCTTTTTAATAATGTCTATTTCTTCTTGACTATTAGGGATTATGGCGTAAACCACTCCATCTGCATCTGTTCCTTCGATTTTCCTTTCCCAATTCTCTACAGCCCAAAATTCGTTACTGTCGATAAAAATAAAGTCAAAATAACGTGTAATCTCATTTTCGTCGTTGTAGCGAGTCGGATACATATAACTGTCAAAGGTAGATTTATTCAAAATCTCCTTTACGCTTAATGTACTTTTATTTTTCTCAATTGTCTTTATTATCTCACCGGGGATATCTACACCACTACTTTCTTTGAGTTTTAAGTAATTGTTGCTACGCTTTAAATAAACGATACATTCTTTATCAATCAGTTCGGACAATACTTTACTAATTTCTTTGGTATCTCCAACACTATCTTTGAAAGTATCAGCGATAATATTAAAAATAGGTGGCAGTTTTTCAAACTGTTCAATGATATAAATAAGCGAAATTGTCTTAATGATCTTCGCTCCAAGAGAGTCCGGTTCAACCTTTCGAAGTACATTAGAAGTGAGCTTATACAGCTTATGCGTTTCGCTCGTATAAGGCTCTTTTCTAAGCAGTGGCTCAAAATAGTCATAAATGTAATCAGGAGTAAGCATGGGAAAATCACCCTCTGCTGTTTTGAGAAACGCAGATAGGGTGTACTTCTGATCCGATGACAGAAAGGTAAACAAGGTTCGCTCATTCTGAGCAACTTTTTCCGATAATCTTGGTAATATGAACGTTGAAATAGGATGCAGAGGATAGCAGCCTTTGATTGCTGTCTGCACCATATTTTCGTCTTTTTCATCTAATACTCCGTTCAAAGTAAAACGTTGAGTCAAATCGTCAAATCTGTCTTTATTTTCCTCGCAAAACGTATTCCAAAATGCCTTGTCTTTCTTAATAACAGCAGAAATAATCTCATACATCTGGGAAAAGTTGTTATGTAGATTAATATGCTTAAATCTACCAGACACACCACGCCATCCATCCACTTTTTCTTTCGGTAGGCTGTTGTCGATATAATTGGCAATATCCTTATGACAAATAAGCATTAAATGAATTTGTTTGTTTCCACTACGGTCACACTTCTCAGCAAAATCCTGTAACAGCTTAATGTCACTGATAGTAGCACTCGCGATGCTTGACTCTAAGTATTTACTAAACTCGTCATATATAATGTAAACACCATCATAACCTTTCGTCTGAAGCTTATCTACTACTTTTTCGTAAAGTTCTACAACATCAAATCCGAGAAAGGGATTAAAGGTACTACCAGAGGTAAGGGTAGGATATAACTTCTCAAAACGTTCATAAGCATTAACATCATATTCTTTCAATGCGAGGATAAAATTATCCACTGGCTCACTCAAGTTCTGAGCAAATTTCTCGTAGGTATCCGGGTAGCTTTGCTTCCAAAGCTCTATTGTGTTGATAGAAGCCTTAAAATTAGTTTCAGGCATTAAATCAGCTAAGTTTTCCGATCTTAAAGCCTGCTGCAAAGCATTGAGGAAAGACTGAGTAAGGCTTGCACTGCTTCCACTGACAATGATAGGGAGCAGTTTCTTATCACTTTTTATATAATCAACCGCAAATTCATAAAGCATTGAGTTGTGTATTTTCATTTTCTTTAAGAGCATATCAAATAAAGTCAAATCTTTTTTAAAAAGAAGTGACATTAGCACAAGAATTATGTGGGATTTACCCCTACCGTAGGCTCCAATCAATATCCTTGCCCTTTGAGTTGCGCTTTTGGTTGTGCTAAGAAGCACATCTTCTATAACATCAAAGGACGACATGGTTGGGATAAAGTTTCTTACTTTTTCATCATTGTATAAATCATAGGCAATGTTGACTGAGGTTTGAAAACCTTTTGCAACATTTATCTTTTCGTTAAACATAATTTTATATCTCCCATGTGTCTTATTTTAGTTGTTGATTGCTCGGTAATATTCTCTTACACACTCCAAAAAGTCTACTTCTCTTTCAATCCGAACAACGTCAAGTCCTGCGGTGCGAACTACCTTGATATATCCCAAAAGTTCTATTTTATAAAGCAGATTGGTTAGCGTGATTATATCTAAGTTAAACACCTTCCCGGCGTTACAAGTATTGTTTTGAATCGCCGAAATTTTGATTTCACGCTGACCCGCAGCCTGATCCACAATAACTGCAAGCAATATCAGTGGATGCAAGGTATCTTTTTTGGGGGTGGTTTTCTTGTATATCTTTTCTTTTTTATTTGCAATATCAATAAGTCCAAGCTCACCTAAAGGACAATCGATATTACTTTCCGGCTGTACCTTTTCAGGATTAGATTTAATGCGTGGCACATAGGTGTTAATGATACAGTTGTAATCGTCCTCTAATGAACGTTCCGATACCTCGTCATCATTTATACGAATATAGTTGTTTAATTGCACCACAAAGTCATCTCTTGTAAACTCATACAGTTTAAATTCGTTAAAGAAATAGTACCAAGCAGTGGCATCCGTTTTGTTAGTGGCAAGTTTATAGTGAAGAAGCCACAACGTACCCATTTCCTCAAAATAAGGATCGTTTTCATAAACTACTGTACCAAAATTGGTAAAGTTCTGTACCTTTCTTCCAGCAGGTGGTTCCTCAGTAAGGCCTACTGCCTGAAGCCAATATCGCAAAGCCTTTACCATATTTGCACCTATACCTAAAATGTCCATAGGGTTTCCGTTAACACCCATGAAAACCTGTGGATCATTTTGAACATTCCTCATTCCTTTATTCAGCCAACCTTTTCTGATAAAAAAGGTATCATGTGCTCTAAATTTAAACTTCATTATTTCACTCCTAAGCCTTAGTCTTTGGTTTTCAAATATTTATCCATTAAACAACCGCCATCTAAATACTTAGCAGTGACACACATCTTACACCTCTTGCATTTCTGCTCATTGATAAGATAGGTATCACCATAGATCGAGATAGCACCAAACTTGCACAGAGATTCACATTTTAAGCATTTTCTACAAGCATTGAATTTCCTAACCTGATAGCCAACCATACGCTGTAAATCATCGTGCTTGGCTACGTTCAATGTCTTAACTTTTACCGCAAAATCGTATCCATCCTGCGAAAAAGGCTGAATAGATAGTATCGGCACATTAGTTTTTATATCTATCACAATGGTTTCATTGATAAGCTTTCTACCTAATTCCGGAGCAATTCTGCCAAAAGGATTAAAAAGTTGAATAAAGCTATCGTCCACTGGCTTGTTTAGCTTATAAATTTTAGCGTTTTCTTCTGCTGTACAATTAGTAAATTTAATCTTAACATCCTCAGCCGCAACAACACCATTTCCACCTTGTCGGGCTTTCCATTTACCTGTATCAACATAAACCTCCGCATCAGGCTTTCCAATTCTCTTTGCAAAGTCCACAAGAAAATTTCTCCATCGCTCGGCCTGTTCCGGCATATAAATCTGCGAAAGGAACTGCGCTCTTTCGTTATTATTCGGGCAACACCAGCACCCCACACGGTCATAGCCTAACCTGTAAGCATCGTTAAAGTCTATCTGTTCTCCTAATATATAAAGCCATATATCAATGTCTTTCCAATAAAAAATCGGAGAAGCAACCTTTTGTTTCTGTATTTTAACAGCTTCCGCATTATCCTCAATTCGGTTATATTTACTTCGACTTACGGATTCACATTTGCGGATGCCGTAAAAGGTCAAAATATCTCTATCTCGATACATACTGTTTAAAACACGGGTTATCGGACCCGTCTTGAACATTGAACAACACCAGCGGAGCATACGAGCAGGAGGACCAATATCCTCACATACTTTGTAAAAATTCTGTTCCTTGTTTTTAGCTACCTTAAAAATTGCTTTTGGATTGTTCTTTCGGAATCGTTGTGCATACTCCATTGTAAGCGGGAACTCTAAAGTTGTATCCCCAAAAATATGTACAAGACTCGGATTGCTCAATGCTCTCGCTGCTAAATCTGCTGTGACTGTTGAATCCTTACCACCTGAAAAAGAAAGCACAATGCTTTCATGAGGGTATTTTTCGGCTGCAGATTGAACAAAGGTGAAAGCTTCATCTTTTAGGTAATTAAGCCTGTCCTGATTGGCTTTTATAAACCTCTCAATAGACTTATTAAAATATAAGTAATCATTTTGAACGCTATATTGATCCAGCAACTCCCTAATGACCTTGGGCGAATTTTTTTTATAAAAACTGGTGGTAATCAGCTTTACTTTCCCATCGATGTAATAACGATTATTAGAAGCCCAGATGGCCTTGTCATGATAAGCAAACGGTTTTGCTCCGATAATTTCTAATAAAAGTCTCTCTTCAGGAAAAACTGGACGCAAATCAGCACAAAGATAAGTGGTGTTTCCATTACAAAGAGTGCAAATATTTTTATCTATACTGTTAGCCGCTTTAATAATCGGCACTTTACATTCATCACACCAAAAAACTTCATAGGGTATGTCCTGTTCAGTCACACTCCCACAAAGCTCACATCTTTCATTCTCTGTTTCTCTACTACAATTTTTGCACCACAAACGAAACACCTCCCTCACTGTTATATTGTATCATTTCATCTGTCCCAAAAAACGGACTGTGTTTATGCACTGATGAAGAACAAAATTATTCCGACTTATAGTATTCGAGTAAATCTCCCACAGTACAATCAAACAACTTACACAACTTACTCAGGGTTTCATAATCAATACGCTGCATTTTATCGTGATAAAGATTAGAGATTGTTGCCCTTGAAAGCCCTGTTTTCTCATAAACATCCTGTATATTATAGCGGTTTTGCCCCATCAGCGTTGATAGCTTACAGCGTATAGCCATTTCAGCGCCTCCCTGTAATATAATAATTCAATATACAGTTTAGCATGATTTTACCAATCGGTAAATAGATATATGCCTATTTTTCACGGCTAACGCATGAATATTATCTCCAACCAAGAATTCTGTAAAGAATTTTTAAAATATGCCATTGCGGCATATGCAGTATA
>Ga0116167_1002554_pt1 | contig 15298 bp, 8 predicted proteins | sample AD_JPNMR3_MetaG_FD_89794 | JGI IMG/M metagenome (GOLD analysis project Ga0116167, IMG submission 89794) | Active sludge microbial communities of municipal wastewater-treating anaerobic digesters from Japan - AD_JPNMR3_MetaG | ecosystem: Engineered > Bioreactor > Anaerobic > Digestate | place...
ATGAACGATCTCCTCCAGCAGGAGTGGGGTCACTTGCTGGAGGGAATGGACGATAAGCGCCGCCCCGGTAAAGTCCCCGGTGCGCGTCCAGGAGGTTGGGACGGCGATGCAAGGGACGCCGGCGCCCGTGGCGGCCCGCACGCCCTTGGGGGAGTCCTCAAGTGAGACACAGTGGGCGGGAGACGCGCCAATCAGGGCCGCGGCTTTCAGAAATATCTCGGGATCGGGCTTGGCTCGGGAGACATCCTCACCACTCAAAATGGCCGCGAAGTAGGGGCGCAGCCCGAAGCGCTCCAGGATGACCGTGGCGTTGACACGTCCTGAACCCGTCGCCAGAAGGCAAGGAGTGCCCCGATCAGCCAGGGCCTGCAACAGCTCCGAGGCACCCGGGAGCAGCTCCATCTCCTCGCGCACATGTTTCGCGAACAGCTCGCACTTGCGCTCAAACAGCGCCGGCCAGCCCTCCGGGGTGCCGCCCTTGGCGGCGTAGAGGTCACGGATGGAGCCTCCACCCAGGGTGACATGCGCGCGATACTCATCCGGGTGCAGCGCCAAACCGGCTCGCTCGAAGGCGTCGACGTAGGCCGCGGCGTGCACTGGCTCAGAGTCAACCAGGAGACCGTCCATGTCGAAGAAAACGGCGTGAGGGAGGGAAGAGCCTGGCAAAGACGCACGATGCATGCCCACAGCGCCTTCCTCCGGAAGGGTGTGAACGAGCCGCGGTAAGTGTCCCATAGGTTATTATAGCATGGATCACAGGCCCGGAGCAAGTGGCTGTTGAAGCAACGCGATTCTGACCCTATAACTGCAAACCCAACATGACCCCTGCCCAGGAATGCCTGGCCATGTTCCGGGTTCCTCAGAGGCTGCGAGCCGTTGGTGGATTGGGTTTGCCGCTTGGTGCGCACCCGAGATGCTCAGGAGACGCTGGGGTGGCCTCATACCACCCCAGCCTCGGTCTGCGCCCCTGGGTCGGCGCTCAGGTCGCTCCCCAGCGTTGCCCTATCCTCCGCCCAGGTCATCCTTGCAACTGCACGAAGTGTGCGTCAGGCGATGCGCCTCGCTCGCACCCCGCCACCGTAGTTGCGTGTCGCCCTACCTGCCGCCTTGCCTTCTGCCGGTAGTGCCGATGCCCAGTACTCGAATTGGGCATCATCGGCCCCTGGGGCATGGCGGTTGCGCTTGCGACGGCGCAGCGGCTCCACTACTTCCGTTGCCGGATACTCCCCGAGAAGCCTATCGTTCTTGTAGATCCGCCAGCGCCCATCCAGGAGTTGGCGCACTTCCACTTCAGACTTGGCGTAGCCGCAGCCGCGCGGGCCAGGGGGAATGTCGAATACCAGCGACCCCAGGCGCACCGCGTTGTCCTGCCCCACCACGGCGCTGTAGCGAAACGAAATCACCCGGTCGAGGTCGAGCCCTCGCGGTACTTTCCTCCACGCCGGGGTCACCTCCTTGGCCGGTTCAGCGAAACGACGGTTATAGTCGTCGATGAAGCCGCTATCCACGTAGGCGTTCGCCGTGCTGATGTCTGTGATTCCATCCAGACCCATCAGGGCGATCAGCCGGTCTTGGAGGGTTCTGTTGAGGCGTTCCACACGGCCCTTCGCCTGGGGGGTAAGCGCAAAGATGGCCTGAATGCCGAGTGCTTCCAGGGCGCCACCGACCTGGGTGGGTTCTTGCCGGCCCGCAAGCTGCTCCTGCAAGCTCCAGTGGTTGTCGTTACGCTTCAGGGCGCTGTGCCTATCCTGGTAGATACTGCAAGGTATCCCTTTGCGCTCGACGATCAGGCGCAGCATAGTTAGGTAGGCAGCACTTGTCTCCGCCGGGAAGAAGCGGACGACCAGCACCTGGCCGGTGGCATCGTCGATGCTAGCCATCAGACAGCACGGTGGGTGTTCGGGCCCGAACCAGCGATGAGGGCTGCCATCCCAGAGTATCATCATCCCCTCGGCCGACTTGCGCTCCCTGCGCTTGTGGTGACGTTGGCTCACCCGACGGCGGTGCTTGGGGGGCTGCCCATCCGCACGACGCCACTGGCGCACCGTCTCCCGGCTGATGGTGATGTTCTCGCGCTGGGCGAGCAGCTCGGTGAAGTGGGTGTCGTTGAACTGAGCATAGTCTCCCTGGCCCAGTTCCTGCACGCGCTGGCGCAGCTCATCAGGCAGCTTGTTGGCGGAGGTGCGGCCGTGGTTGTGGTGAAGCACGCCGGAAGCCCCCTCGGCCACGACGTTTGCCTTGATGCGCTTGGCTTGGCGGTAGCTCAACTGCATCGATTGGGCGGCTTCCGCCAAGCTCATCTTCCCCTCGATTACCATCTGGATGACGTGATAGCGGTTCAACTGCTCTAGGCTCATAGTGACCCTCTCTATGTTCTTCATGGGGGTCAGATTCGCATTGCAGTTGCCTGGGGTCAGATTCCCTTTGCATCCACAGGGGTCAGATTCCCTTTGCATCCACAGCCCGGAGCAAGTGGCTTGACGGGCCTGGTTTCGGTGTGGTAAAGTGGGACAACCGCTCGCTGTACAAGCGCCTGCTCCCACACATGGCAGTACTCACGCGGGGGGCCCTGCGTGCTTGGGCGCTAGGAGCGGTGGCGGTCTGGGGAATGCGCGACGGGAGGGGCGCATGCGCGGAATCGGAACCGTTCGTCGCCGCCCTGCGTGAGGATGCGGTCTGCGTTCTTTCTCCTCCGGTTCTGTCGCGCACGCCGCTTTGATGGCGCAGTGTGGCGCGGCTGAGTCGTGCCGTATGCGAAGCCGCCCGGCCGGTGTGGGGTACGGGCGCGAGAGGAGAGTGGAGTATGGGATTGAGCGAGGCCCTTCAGGGGGCGATCAACGAGCAGGTTAAGAACGAGGTTTACTCGGCGCACCTCTACCTGGCCATGTCCGCGCAATGCGAGGCAGAGAACCTTCCCGGCATGGCTCACTGGCTGCGCATCCAGTTCATGGAGGAGTGGGGACACGCGCTGAAGCTCTTCGATTACGTCAACGAACGCGGTGGCCGCGCCGAGATCAGGGCAATCGACCAGCCGCCGGCCCGTTTCGGCTCTCCCCTGGAGCTCTTCCAGGAAGTGGCGGCGCATGAGGCGCGCGTGACCGCGATGATCAACGACCTCTACGCCCTCGCTGCCAAGGAGAACGACTACGCGGCGCAGATCATGCTCCAGTGGTTCATCACCGAGCAGGTGGAAGAGGAAAAGAGCGCCGGCGAAATCGTTGACCAGCTCAAGATGATTGGCGACAACGCCGTGGCGCTGTTGATGCTCGACCGCGAGCTGGGAGCGCGAGTGGCTGAGCCGGGCATGGGGCCGATGCCCGCGACGGGCGAGTCTGACGCATAGCGGGACCTCCTCTTCCCCCGGCATGCGGGGCCAAGCTTTCCCATGAGGCACCGCGGTGTGCCTCGCCCCGCGAGGGCCCGAAGGCGCGCGCCGCGAGGAGTCTGGCGTCTCCCTGGCGAAAGAATGTGCGGGGAGGCCGCGCCGGAGGCCGGGATTGGAGCCGGAGGTGAAGTGCAAGGCATGTGGTAGCGAGGCCCAGGAGGGCGCCTCGTTCTGTACGCAGTGTGGCGCGCGCCTGGAGACAGGCGCGCGCGCGCATGCCAGCGCGCCCGATTCGGAAGCACATTCGCTCCTGACAAAGGCCAACCTGTCCCGCATCCGTGGCGATTGGGAGGCAGCGGAGCAACAGTGCATCGAGGCGATCCGCCTCTTCCCCGAGGATCCTTCCGCCCACTCACTCCTCGGTGATATCTATGCGAGCCAGAAGCGCTGGAACGAGGCTGCTCAGCGCTATCAGCTCGCGATTGACCTGAACCCAGAGAACCAGGCCGACCGCGAGAAGTTGGAGCAGGCGCGCCAGCGCGCGGCGGGCGCCCAGGCGCCCGTGGCTGCCAGGAAGAGGCCATCGAGTGCGCTTGGTACGCTCGGTCTCCGCCTCTCCCCACCGGTGCAGCTCGCCGCCGTGGCTATCATCTCCTTTGTGCTCGTCTTGCTGGTAATGAGCCTGCGGGATGCGCCACGAACGACCCGGTTGACACCCTCGGAGAGCTTCCCGGTGGCCCTGCCAGGGGGCGCCGGAGGGCTAACGCCTGGAAGCCCGGCGCCCGCCGCAGGTCTTGCGCCTGGCAAATCGACGCAGTCGACCACGGGTGAGGCGACTCCGCCGCCGGCCAACGCGCCTGCCGAGCATCCATCCCCGCCTGCTGAAGCACCGGCGGCGACCGATGCCACCACGACTGCCCCCGCGGCCAGCGTGCCCGCGCCTGAGATGACCGAATGGGAGGCGCGCGCCTTTTCGCGGCTGCAGCTGGAGCCGTGGCTCAAGGCCCACGCCAGTGAGGTCCGGATTGCGGGCCTCTTGTGGGAGCCGGTAGAGCAGCGGGTGCTCGTGACGGCGTGGATCCCGCGTCCTTCTGAGCTGGCAAGGCTCCGGGAAGAGGGGATCCGGATCGCCTATGGGGTGGGGCAGGGGCTGGTACGCCTCGGTTTCAAGCGGTTCGAAGTGCTGGTGAAGGCGCCCATCCCGGACAGGCGCGGCCCGGAGGTGGTCATCGCCGCCGAAGCGGAGGGCGCGCAGCCGGGGCTGTGGAGCGAGGACCCTTCAACGGCGGATCCCCAGGTGCTGCTCACACGCTTCGCGAACATCTGGTGGCATCCCCAGCTCCACTGATGCTCCACCGTGCGGCTCGTCCCGGGATGGCGCCTGGAGACCGTGTTGCTCCTCGATGCGCGCAAGGCGCCTCGGAATCCCGTAATCAACTGCTCGCTCTCCCTGGGCGGGCGCCGGGGTAGGGGAGCTGAGCGGCATCAAGGGCATGCGCGCGTCGTGATGGGAATGTGCGGCCGAAAACATTCCGGGGACGATAAGCCCCGTGCATAGCCGGCAGGCCGGATAAGGGAAAGGCCGCGGGGCTTCAGCCCGCGGCCTTTACGCGTAAGTGAGTGTGCGCCTCAGTGGGACTCGCCGTCCATTGTGCCGACCTTCAGGTCGATATCCGCGCGCGCCTCGATCTTATCGATCTTGCCGTCACGAATCCACACCACGCGGTCGGAGACGTCGATCATCTTTAGGTCGTGGGTGGCCGAGATGACGGTGACGCCGGAGTCCTTATTCATGCGGCGGAGGAGCTCGATGATGTCCTTGCCGGTGCGCAGGTCCAGGTTGCCGGTCGGCTCATCCGCGAGGATGATGGCGGGGTCGTTGGCAAAGGAGCGGGCGATTGCCACGCGCTGCTGCTGACCACCGGAGAGCTCCGTCGGCTTGTGGTGGATGCGCTCGCCGAGGCCGACGGTCTGGAGGAGCTTGATGCCCTTCTCGATGGCTTCATCGGTGGGGGTGCCGGCGAAGATCATCGGCAGGGTGACGTTCTCCAGGGCGGTCATAACCGGGATCAGGTTGAACGTCTGGAAGATGTAGCCGATTTTGCGGCAACGCAGCCAGGCCATCTCAAAGGCATCGAGCTGGGCCATGTCGACCTCGTCGATGAAGACGGTGCCAGAGGATGGCTTGTCCAGACCGCCAACCATGTTGAACAGGGTGGACTTGCCAGATCCCGATGGACCCATGATCGAGATGTACTCGCCGCGCCGAATGTCGAGAGACACGCCATTGAGCGCCCTCAGCGTCTGGCCGCCCATGGTGTATTCCTTGACCAAGTCCTTGGTGCGGACGATATACTCATAAGCTGTCGATGCCATAGTTTTCCACTCCTTGTGCGCGCTTACGCAAGTCCATTGGCTCTAAGCCGGAAAGGGCTCCGCGGGGGACCGCGCACGTTCCCGCGTGCGTCGCCGTGAAAAAGGCTCTAGACCTCGGTGCGGAGTGCCGCGGCCGGGGGCATCTTGGCAGCGCGCCAGGCGGGATACCACGCGGCCACGAGCGCCAGCACCGTCCCGATAGTGACGCCCATGGCGAGGTTGGCCAGCAGGTGCTGCCATGCTCCGGCGAAGGCCACGCCAAAGCGGGAGCCAAATCGAATCCAGTGCACGAGAAGCATCGCCATGGTTCCGATGAGAGAACCGAGTATCGAGGCCACCAGGCCCGTGAGGACCGCCTCGATCAGGAAGAGCTTGACCACGAGTTTGTCGAGTGCGCCGAGGCACTTCATGGTTCCGATCTCGCGGTAGCGCTCTGTCACCGACATCAGCATGGAGTTGACGACACCCACGGTGGATACCAGGAGCGACATCACCACGAGCCACGTCTGGCGCAGCCGCAGCGCATCATCGTATCCCTCGCCAATGGCCTCCAGGATAGCCGACGTCGTCAGCACGGACTGTAGGAACGCGATGCCGAGGAAGATGCCGGCTGCCGTAATCATCGAGCGCCAAAAGCGAATCCGAATGCTGTTGAGGCTCATTCGGAATGCTTTGGACCATGGCAGCTCGATCTGCCGTTTGATACCAGTGGCGTGTTGCTCGCTAGCCAACTTGTCCAACCTCCCTATCGCGCGCGATCCCGAGGGATCGCGCTAGATCTCTCGATGCCCGAAGCGAAGACCGGGCGCCGCGGGGCCGCCAGAGCGCCACGTGAAGGGACTGGGGTGAGGTAGCTCACCCTAGTCGCTCTTCTGGACGGCAAAGCCGATCAGGCGCCGCCGGCCGAGCTGGCGCAGGAACTCCGTCGCGGAAACCTCCGCCTCCTTGCGCGTCAGCTTATACGTCTTGCAAAGAAACTCGACAATATCCTTGATCGTGTGCTCGCCGTCGCAAATCCGCCACACGGAAGAGCCCACCTCATCATCCAACACCAACTGCCGCGTCTTGGGCACGTGAAACAAGAGAGCCACCATCTTGCCCACCCAATCCTCACGGCGGGGGATGGTGATCATCACCTTGCCATCCGCGGTATCCGTCCACTCGAGCAGTGAGTTGCGCAACGGCCGCGAATGAAGCACCTGCTCCCGCGTCAACTGCGGCTGCTTCTTACGTCTCCAAAAGCCCATAGTCAATTACAGTAATTCTGGCAACGGACAGGGTGGGGGAGCCCCCAAAGGCTCATCCTCTCCCGTCGCTCAGGATCGATGCCCGACCCCGCGAGCAACAACAAGCAATCAATGGCACGTCACCGAATCCAACGCCTTCTCAAACACCTCCAGGTCGCCCCTGGGATGGATGGCGTGAATTGCGAAAATCTTATTCTCCGTGTCGCAGTGCCATGCCTGCGCGGTAAGCCAATCGGCCGCAGGCCGCCTCAGCAAACGTCGCACCGCCGCGACCCCGCGCAACCACACTTTGCGGGTACGCCCGCTGAAGCGCTCCGCCGGGTGCGGCCCGGACGGCGCCTCCGTCACGTCGATGGAGAAATCCTTCCAGAACTTGCGCGACTTCTGATGCACGAAGTCCCTCAGCGCCACATCCTTCAAGGCGACGCTGGCAAGCGCCCATCGCTCAGCGCGCACAACGCGATCTCGCCTTCGGAACTGGAGCATCGTGTAGCCGGCCATGAGCTGATGCTTGTCCAGCGACCATCCTGCAGGGACCGATACCTCGAGCCCATACACGGCCCACCGCTCCATGCCTTCTTCGCCATGATCCTCGATGGCGTTGAGGATGCGCGAGGCGAGAACCGACGACTCCTCGTCCGGCGGCATAACCACCTGCGCAAGAATGACGCGCGAGCAGGTTCGGCAGTACCAGATCACCCCGAGCGCCTGGCCTTCGGACCGCCAAGCGAAAAACCGCCTGCTCTTGTCCGGCCGGGACTCGCGCTCAGGTACCTTCGGCTTATCGCGCCACTCAAACTCGCGCCGACGCTTGCGGGCCCCCCGCTCAAGCGTCTTGCGATACTTGGCTACCTCGCGCTCGAGATCGACGGTGTGCCGGGGCTGGAACCACTTCACCTCCACGGAGTAGCCATCGGCGCTCTGAACACGCAGGTAGCCCGATGCCCGCTCAGTGCCCAGAGCCGCAGGATACCAATCCTCGGGAACGAGCAGGGAGATGCCTTGCCATGCAACCGTGATCCACTCCGCCTGCCGCCTTGCGTGGGCAGCCGCCTGTGCCATCGTCACTCTTCCTTACACACTCACGAGATGATACGGACCGGAAGGCGCTACCGCCACGTGCCCATCCGCATAAGCCACATTACCGCCGCCAGAGTATCGAGCCACTGCTGAGCCGGGATGACCCAGCGCGCTCCGAGCGCCGAACGCCGAAGGGAACAGCATCGGCGTCTGATGCAGCCGCGGAATGACCCGCGCTGGCACCGATGAGAGGTGACAGGTCATGGCGCAGCCGCGGCGCAGATCGGTGCTCGTCGGACAGACGAGCAGGGAGGTGCCATGGATATAAGGATCCACGCAGGTTGTCCAGCGTTCCCCCAGTGGCAGGCGCTCATCGTATTCGGCCGCGCACGTCCGGATCCGCTCGGCGGGCAAGCGGAGATGCTTCTGGCATCGGGCCGCCCACACCATAGGCCGCCGGGTTTCCGGGTAACACTGGTGGTCACGCCACCACCCATGAGAAGGATCAGCGCGATCGCTACCGCGACAAATACCATCGGCGTTCGCCACGAGGCTGCTACCGCGCCTCTCCAATCGCCACCGGCGGGAGAAGCGTTCTCCGTCGGGCAAACGCGGTCGCTCCAAAATCGCTCGGGGCCATAATCGGCCACCGCCCGAGGAAAAGGCGAGAAGCGGGGAGCGACGGGTTTCGGCATCGCCCCCCGGCTCGCCAGATCACCGTGCCCTTAGTAGGGCAGGTAGGATGTCGACTTGGCGATCATGCCCAAGGCGACGCCCGCCATGCCCACCAGGCCCATGCCGCAGGAGTAGCCGGCCATGAGAACGGGCGTGTAGGCACCCCAGCGGCTGCCGAAGCGCTTCGCGAAGTAGAAGCGCCCGAGCATGGCACCGATGAACATCGGCACGACGCCGGTTGTCTGCATGCCCATGCCTGTCACCAGGCCGTAGAAGAGCATCTGCGGCAGCTTGAGCAGGGAGACGATCGCATACATACCGAAGCCACACGCAGCGGCACCGCCGATCACGTCCCACTTGATCGCCTTCAGGAGCCAGTTGCTCTCAGGCGTCAGCGTGGCGGTAGGCCAGAGCGCAGCGTAGATCGACTGGACCGGCCACATTCGGTTGGCATAGGGATAGAGAGCCGACGGGATCTCGCCCATACGCCAGAAGTAGGTCCAGAAGACGAAGCTGAACCCAAGGATGATCGGCACGATCATCACCTCGGCCTTGAGAATACTCGTGAACTTCGTGCCGGTGAGCTCGACGGAACGGAAGAACTGCGCCTGGCCACCGTAATCAGCCAGCGGGATCGGCGCGAACCAGATGTCCACCCCCCGGTAGCCGCTCAAGACGAAAGACGCCTCTCGCAGATAGGGGAATGCGACGCCACGGCCGGTGATGCCGTACATCCGGGCGCTGATGTAGGAGTTGAGCGGCGTCCAGATCAGCCCGTAGAAGACGAGCAGGCCAACCGGGAAGTCAGGCACCAGGTAGTGGCAGATCGCAATGTAGCAGAAGGTGCCGAACGCCCAAACGCCGACGGAAAGAGCAATCGACCAGTCACCGCGTCCGGGAGGGAGGGCGCGCGGTACGGCGCCCGAGTCACCGGCGCGGCGGTTGCGCGAGCGCAGCGCCGAGCCGACGATGTTCGCCAGTCCGATGATCGCCACGACGATGGCGCCACCGATACCGACGCTCATCCAGAAGTCGACGCTCGTCGCAATGCCAGTCTGGATGACGTTCATGCCCGGGTGCCAGTGGGGGAGCATCCCGTGCTTGACGAGCTGTGGGGCGACAACGAGCTGGGAGATCATCGCGGCGATGAACTCGCCCACGATCAGCCAGAACGGAAGCACGAAGCCGGCGAGGACGCTGACGATATCGGAGCCTATCGCTATCTGTGCGCCGGGGAAGACGTGCTCGGTGTTCTGAACCAAATCGATGAAGGGGATCGGGATCAGCTGCACGGCTTCATTGAAGGCCGACGCGGTCACCGTGGGGATGCCGACGTAGAAGACGCCCCAGACCAAGCCAATCATGGTGCCGATGGAGAAGACGTTCCAGCGCCAGGACTCCTTCTCGGCAGCAGCCTCACCCAGGGCCGTCGCGCCAGCCGCGGACACAGGAGCGAGTGGGAAGGGCAGCCGCTCGATATCCGAAGTGATCCGGAACATCGCGTAGCCCAGACCAATGCTCATGCCGCGGTGCAGGACCTGTCCGATGAGGAGCAGGATGATCGGCGCCAGCCAATCCGGGTGCAGGAACGACCGCTCCACGAGAGCGGGAGAGCCGAGGCGGGGAACAACCCACGTCGGAATCTTATCGGCAATCCCAAAGGCGCGGGCCGCTGGCGATTGCACCAGGTATTGGTTCCATATAAGCGTCGCGAAAGGACCGCCAGCCAGCTGGTGCGCGCCCATACTGGAGAGCGCCGCGGCGACGTAGAACAGGATGTAGATCTCCTGCTTACGCAGGCGCGTGTATGAGCGCTGCGCGACATAGGTGAACAGGATGATCGTCACCCATTCTGCCGTGGAGGTGATGCCGCTGGAACCGGTGACCAACCCGAGGTAGATGGCGGCCGGCATCATAATGATACCGACGAAGAAGGCACCAATCAGCGTGTTCCACGAGAAGCCCTCCTGGAACTCGGTGATTTCGGGCAGTGCCTCCAGGTGCGCCTCTCCTTCAAGACCCCTGGCCCCGTGCATTGCCGTATGCTCAGATGGCTCGGGCGTAGCTGCACCGGTCTTCTGCTGCGCGTTCTCGTCTACCGTTTTGTCCGTCTTTTCCAAGGTCAAACCCCCATCTGTGATGTGGGATATGCGACGCGCTGTGCGAAGTGAAGGCTCGGGGATGCAGGAGGGGGCGCGGCGCGCCCCTCATCCTGCATCGCGCACTTCACAGCACGCACCACACGTCAGCCCGATACCGGTTGCGCGGCGGTCTCGGCGGTAGCCGCACCCGCTTCTACCTGCTCTTGCGCTCTGAGATAGCGCTCGCGATCCTCGGTGCCCAACGTGCGCCAGATCAGGAACTGCTTGCGCAACGTGTTCAGGAAGCGCCGGTTCACGCGTTTCCAGTTGGAGACGTCGCCGCTCTCGCGGTGGACGAAGAGCATCAGCTCGAACACGTCCTCCATGGTCGTCGGGATCGTCCTGAGCTCCACGCGCTGGCTGACGCCCAGATCGAACGGGGCAAGCCAGGCCATGAGTTCGATGGAGTAGGTCTTCCCGAGCTCCGCTTCCCCTTCGCGATACGTCACGTTCTGGGTGACGAAGTCTCCAATGGAGTACTCCTCGTATGCAGTGAACCATTCCTTCAGGAACTGGTTGAGAGCAATCGCCTGATTGCCGGTGACGGAGAAGGGGAGCGGGATGGCCCACTCGTCGCCCTTGGGCTCCGGCACCTTCCAGGACCGGTCAATCGCCGGGGTCGCGACGTCCGCCGCCTTACGCGACGGATAGATGGTAGACGCGAGCACGACCACGATGACCAGCAGGGTGCTGAACACGGCGGAGAGTGACGAGAAGTTCAGCGCCAGGCCCTCGAAGAGGTTGAAGTGGGCGATGACCTTGACCGTCACCTGACCGAGCAGATAGCCGGAGATGGCGCCGATGACGGCATAGACAAACGCCTCCGCCATGAAGAGCACGCCGACGTGGCTGGGAGCGAGACCGATCGAGCTGAAGATATGGATCTCCTTGATGCGCTCGAAGACCGAACCCAGCATCGTGTTGAGAACGATGAGCGCCGCGATCAGAACCGGGATGGCGAGATCGCCCATGCCCGTGATCGAGGTGCTGGCGATGGAGGACCAGCGGAAGATGCGGTCACCCATGCCGGCGTAGAGGTTCATACCAAGGCGCGGCATGAGGCGCTGCAGGACGTCATCGACTGCATCCTCGGTCGCGAAGTCCATGCCGATGGAGCGGAGCCCGCCGCCCAGGTTCATGATGGTCTGGAACGGCACGATGATGATATTGTCCGGCTCCAGGTGAACGTACTCGCGGAAGCCAGCCTCGCCCAGGTCCTTACCCTGCTGGCGAAGCTTCTCCATCATGATGAAGTCCACAGGGGTGAGCGGCTCGCGGTCGAGATCGCGGATCCCCTTGAACCGGTTGTTGTTCAGAATGCCGATAACTCGGAAGTCGGTGCCGCTGAAACGGACGGTAGCCGTCTGATAGTTGCGCTCGTTGATACCGAGCGTATCGGCCACGGCCTCTGGGAGAATGGCGACGTAACGATCTTCCGGCTGCAGCCAGCGCCCGCAGGCGAGGGCGCGTTGCGGCTTCGTCACGTACTGCTCGTCGGAGGTGAGGCCGACGACTGCTTTCGCGTCATACCCCGCCATGCTCTTGTTGCTGGTGATGCGGACGAACGACTGCTCGCCATACGCGTTAGAGAAGAACCAGGCGCGTGGCGCCACGGCGTGATGCGCGCCGAACTCGTCGTCCATGATGCGGTAGGCGCTCTCCTCGAGAGGTGCCCACAGCGCATCGCGCAGCATCAGGCCCTGATAGGCCGGCGTGCCGGGCGAAGGCACCTTGTTGAAGCGCATCCCGGTGACGACTGACGTGAACGAGAGAACCGTAAACGTCAGGATGATCAGGGTGATGCACGTAAACAGGGTGCGCGCCTTGCGCTTGCGCATGTTGGAGACGCCGAGGCCAAACGCGGCCAGGGCGACACCGGCGCGACCAATATCCGCCTTGTGCACGCCTCCGACAGCCTTCTGATACTCCTTGAGCTGCTGTTCGAACTTTCCGATCACCAGGACGATGATCAGGAAGGCGAGCGCCAGCATGATGAAGGCGAGGAGAACGATGAGCGGGTTCATCGTAATCTCGAACGCCGGGTGGACGTTCAGGAGGACGACGAAGATGACGACGAAGACAGCCAAGCCGGCGAGGAGCTGGCGGCGCAGGTCAGAGAAGCCCCAGAGCAGCCTCTCCATGAAGAAGGAGAAGGGCAGCAGGAGCCACAGGTAGAAGAGGACGCCCTTGACCACGTCTTGGGCCGTCTTCTGGACGTCGGGATAAGCGCGCGACTCGTATCCCCATGCGGCGCGGGAGTGGGCGTCGAACCGCTCGTAGTTGCGCTCCGCATAGGCCTCGTCGGCGAGCTCCAGCTCGGCTTTCGCATGGGCATGCAGGGTGTTGAGGCCCTGGTTGATGATGCGGTACTTGGCGAGACGCTGGATGCGATACTCGTCCATGTTCCACATATCCTGGGCCACCTTATAGGCGGTGTTGAAGATGGCGCCACTTGCCGTCGTCTCGTAGCCCTCACCCTCGGGGTTTTGCGGGGTGGAGTTGATCAGGACGAAGCGCGTGGAGATGGGACCGGCGCCCATCAGCACCTTGATGCGCGTGCCCTGCTCGCCCATATCGGGATTGGGCGGGGTCGAGTAGATGACCGCAGCGTCGTCCACGTGGCTGATCCACGCTTCGGGGCGGGCAATGGCATAGCCGTACATCCGCGGCTCGGCATTGCTCTGGCCATCGAGAACCGTGAGGTTCGTGAGGGCGCGCAGCATCTGCGGGTCGACCAGATCGTAGAGCGAGGTGCTCACGCACTTGAACGCCACGATGGTCGCCTCTTTGTAACCAGTGGTGATGTACTGGTCCAACGGATAGTCACGCGCACCGGAGACGCCAAGGTCGGGCGCGTAATCGATAGCCCCAGTCTCGGCGTTGATGTGATACGCCGCGAGGTGCGTGGGGCGGTTGTAGCCGTAGGCGGTGAGTGGAGCGACGCCGGCGAATTCAAAGCCGCCCTTGTCATCCACCTGCTCGACCATCGGCCCGCGAACGCCCATGTAGGTCTTGTTGTTGTTCTCAACGACGGCCAGGCCGCCGGGAATCTCCTTGTCCGGAATGAACGAGCGGCGCGGGTCGAACTCGACGACGCGACCCACCAGCTTGGCGAAACCGCCGGTGAGCGTCATGCGAGAGAAGGTCGACGGGTCAGTGACCGGAAGGGCGAGCTCTTCCTGAGACTGCGGGTCGTTGTTATCGTTGACCATGTTGTAGTAGAGCGCCGCCAGGAGGCGTGCCTGCCGCGACAGGTTGTAGATGCTCACCTTTTCCGGGGTGTCGAACGGCGTATCGACATAGGGGCGCGCATCATCCGTGGTGACGAATCCGACGCCCATCGCGCCAGCCATCGTCACCGGCTCGTGGTCCAGGGCCACCTTGCCAGGGATGAAGTTGCGCCAATCCTTACCCGAGATCGGGTTGACGCCGTCCGCGAAGAGCTCCTTCGGGTCGCCGCCGAGCGCGGTGTTCACGATCCGCTCGGCGTTCTCGCGCTGGACGCGAGCGAAGTCGGCAAACTTGCGCTGGATGTCCTGGCGGTAATCGTAGTACATGCCCTTGTAGAACATGCCTACGCGGGGTGTCTTGCTGCTCAGGTCCAGCGCGGTGAAGATATACCAGCGCTTGCGCGGTTGCTCTTCCTGTGGGCTGAGGGTCCAGAAACCGACAATGCAGAAGATGAGCGCCACGCCAGCGACGCCACCCGCAATCTTGCCGAAGACGCGGGCGCGACCGACGGTGCGCAGAAGACTGAAGGCGATGAGACCGAGAATAATCGTCACCAGGCCCTTGCCAACGGGCGTCGCCTGATTGCTGAGCCACGTGACAAAGCGGGTCTTGACGGGTGGCACTTCGTGCTCGGGGAAGTGCTGCTCGATATAGGCGCGGATTCCCTTGAGCGCAAGATGATGCGCGCCGGTGGAGAGGAAGAGGATGCTGCGCCGGGGTTTCTCGCCGGCGTAGAGGCGCGCGAGCTCAATCTGGGTGGCAACGCCGCAGGCAGACTCCGCGCCGGGCGCCAGGTCGGGAACGACGGACATCGAATCGTAGTACGACTCGATCACGATCACCTGATCCTTGAACTTGGGATCGGTGCCTTCGACCCAGCCTACCACGTTGCGTGCCGGCCGCTTCTGCCAGAACACCTCGGAGATGAGGCGAACCTTGGGGACCAGGTAGTTGCCATCCGAGGCAAGCTGGTAGCGGGAGCGGATGGCATCCGCATCCTCGCGCGAGATCCAGAACCGCGGGATGGCGAGAGGAATAGAGATAAACTTACCTTCTGCCTCGCCGCGCTGGGTGCTCTCCGGCTCCACGAAGAGGACCGCCTTGGCACCGAGACGCGGCGCGTTCAGCCACTCCTGAGCGGAGTTGAAGTCGACCATGACGACGGAGCCGTCAACAGTCTTGCCGTTGAAGTTGGCCAGCTTGCCTGGGCCGACGTCGATCAGCGGTGCCTGGATGCCGCCCTTCTCTGGCGAGGGCAGTTTAGAAGTCTGAACCTGGTTCGG
>Ga0116167_1002558_pt1 | contig 15285 bp, 9 predicted proteins | sample AD_JPNMR3_MetaG_FD_89794 | JGI IMG/M metagenome (GOLD analysis project Ga0116167, IMG submission 89794) | Active sludge microbial communities of municipal wastewater-treating anaerobic digesters from Japan - AD_JPNMR3_MetaG | ecosystem: Engineered > Bioreactor > Anaerobic > Digestate | place...
CCCTGACGGCTCCCCAGACCTATACCTGGGCCCTCGAGTTATATCGGTATCCCGACTGGGACCCCAATCAGACCACGGAACCGAATCAGCTGGTTCGGGCCGATCTCTATCGGTTTATGACCTCTTCGGTTCCTACCGTAAATACCTCTCCGGCCGATCAGTATAAGTTCCCGGCGGAGACGGCGGTCTTTACGGCGGTCTTTAATGCCATCAGCCCGGTCACAGGGGCGGTCTGGTATAAGGACGGTCAGGCCCTGAATCCGGCGGACCCGGATGTAACCATAGCCATTACCAACGGAACCGGTGATCTTTATACGGTGACGCTGACTTTGGCCAATGTGGAGACCGCGGATGACGGCGCTTACACGTGTGTGGCGGAAAATGTCGGCGGTTCTTCGGCGCCGACCGAGGCGGCCTATTTGGTGATTAAGCGTCCGATTGCCTACTGGCCTCTGGAGGGCAATGCCGACGATGCGGTGAATGGTTATGACGGAACGCTGCTCGGTTCCCCCGTGTTTGAAGCCGGCAAGGTAGGCCAGGCCATGGTGTTTGACGGCCTCAATGATTGGATCGATTTGCCGGATGGTTTTGCGAATTTCCGTTCGGGTCTGACCTTTACTGTCTGGGCCAAACCGACGGCGACAGCCAGCTGGGCCCGCTTCTTTGATTTCGGAAACGGAGCAGATGCGGGCAATATTTATTTCTCCCGCAACGGTACCGGCGCCGACCTGACGTTCAGTACCCTGGGCGGCAGCGTAACCGCATCGGGTGTGCTGGCATTGAATGAATGGCAGTGGTTTGCCGTCACCGTCGACGAGACGGGAAATGCCGTGATTTACAAAAACGGCGTGTCGGTCCAAACGGGGACGGTTACGATTCCGGCGGTGGTTACCCGGACAAGCAACTTCCTCGGAAAAAGCAACTGGGCGGCCGATGCCCTTTACAAAGGCCTGATGGATGAAATTCGGCTGTATAATTATGCCCTGACGGCGGACGAGATTGCGACGCTGTATGCGGATGTAGCCGGGCCGTTCTGCCGGACGTCGCTGAGCTATGATCTGAACAAAGATTGTGTCGTGGATCTGCAGGATGTGGCGAAACTGGCGGAGCAGTGGCTGACCTGCGGATACTGGCCGTCACCGTGTCCTCCGCTTCCGTAAGGGGGGTTTTCAAGGTGGTTTTTACAGCGGGCAGCTTGAATGCTGCCCGCTGTTTTCCAAATCTGTCTGATTGGGGGTTTTATGAAACGCTTCTGGGGAGTATTAATCCTGTGTGTTCCTGTATTCTTGGGTGCGGCCGCGGCCGATACCGCCGTCTGGCAGGGGACGGTCAGTTCCAATTTTGTGGATCCGAATAACTGGAATCCGCCGATTAATCTGCTGGACAGTACCGCGGATTCTCTGACCATCGGAGCCGGCAGCCCTTATAACCCTGTCTATAACAATACCCTTCCGGTTCGTCCGAACAGTTTTACCACAACAGCGCAGGCCCGCTTTACCATGACCGGCGGTGAACTGCTGGCCTACGGCGATAACACGATTAACGGAGAGGTGGTGATTGAACACGGTACGTTGAATCTGCGGGGCAATGTCTATCTGGGCAGCGGAGCGGCCGGCACACTGACCCTCAAAGGCGGCTCGTTCAGTTATAAATACACCTTGTATATCGGACGAAACAGCGGAGGCGTCGGACGATTGAATGTCTGGGGCGGTACGGTTTGGCTAAGCGGTCAGCCCGTTGTCGGCTCCAACGGCGGGACGGGACATATCAGCATCAAAAATGATCGGTTCATCTACTGTCCCGGCGACCAGCGCACCTTCTTCCAGAATCTGCTCAGCAGCGGGAAGATGAGCACGGACCCCGGATGGGTGATTCTGATCAGCTATTCTTCTTCCTCCAATCTGACCTCTGTAACGGCGACTCGAATTCTGCCGGCCACGGAACCTCAGCCGGCGGATGGGGCGGCGGAGATTCCGGTTGCTCAGCTCCAGTGGAGGCCGGGAACCCAGGCTGCGGCCAGTCGAGTGTATTTGGGGACCGATGAAGCCGCTGTAGCGGCGGCGACGCCCTCGACGGCGGGGATTTATTTGGGGCAGACAACCGACAGGAAGATGGAGCTGCCGTTTGCGCTGGAGGAGGGAACAACATATTACTGGCGGGTGGATACCGTGACAAATACAGAGGTTCGGCCGGGACCGGTCTGGAGATTTACGCCCTCGGATGTTCGGGGGCGGCGGTGGATGGAAAATCTTGGCCGCGGAGTGGTGGCGCTCTCCAAAGGCGGGGGGCAGGTCTACGTGGGCTGGCGGCTGCTCGGAACCGACCCTGCCGGCATTGCCTTTAATCTCTATCGAAATGGAACCCGTTTGAATGCCTCGCCGATTACGGAAAGCACAAACTGGCTGGACACCGGCGTCAATACGGCGATAGCCAATACCTATTATGTCCGGCCGGTCCTGGACGGCGTGGAGGGTCCGCCGAGCGGTGCCTATACACTGGCCCCCAATCCCCCGACCTCCGATTATCCTTCGGTGCGGCTGCCTCTTCAGCCGGTGCCGAACGCCGTGGGAAATTATTTTGTCTATCACGTTTTTCCGGGCGATTTGGACGGAGACGGAGAATACGAGCTGGTTGTGGCACGGGAAAGTGATGCCCTGGCGACGTATAAAGTTCTCGAGGCCTATCGTCTTGACGGGACCCTGCTGTGGCGGGTGAATCTCGGACCGAATGTTCAGTACACCCATACGGTTGTGTACGATTTTGACTCTGACGGCCGGGCGGAGGTCCTGACGAAAACGGGCGAATCGACCGTTTTTGCAGACGGGACGGCCATCGGGGATACGGACGGCGACGGAATTACGGATTATCGGGTGATCGGCCGGCAGTATGAAATCTGGGATGGGCCGGAGTTTCTTTCAATGATTGACGGGCTGACGGGCTGTGAGATAGACCGGACCGATTTTATCCCCCGCGGCGATATTCTGGATTGGGGAGACGATTACGGCCATCGGGCCAGTTTTATCAATGAGGGGGTCGCGTATCTGGATGGGGTGCATCCGAGCGCCGTCTTTTGCCGAGGCCCGGGAGACTATATGAAGATTGCCGCCTGGGATTTTCTTGACGGTCATCTGAAGCTGCGGTGGACCTGGTTTAACAGGAACCATGAAGGGCTTCCTGCGGACCAGCTGTATGCGGATTTTCACCAGTGGAGGCTGGTGGATGTGGACGGTGACGGGAAAGATGAGATTTGTCTGGGCGGTTCGGTGATTGATGATGACGGCACGCCGCTTTACGGCACGGAGCTGACGCACGGCGACCGCTTTCAGATTGCGGATTTTGACCCGGACCGGCCCGGCTTGGAGGCCTTTGCCATTCAGCAGTACAATCCGACCCTGCTCGGAGCGGCTTATTACGATGCGGGGACCGGAGAAATGCTCGCCAAATATTATGGAGACGGCCCGGACCCCTGGGATGTCGGACGGGGAGATGCCGGCGACTATGACCCGGATTATAAGGGGCTGGAGTTCTTTTCCACGATGAACGGAATGTATAACTGCAAGGGAGAAAAGATTTACGATGAGCATCCGTTCCCGACGCTGGGAATTTGGTGGGACGGGGATTTGCTTCGGGAGTTTTTTGTCGGTGTCGGTTCGACCGGTCGAAGCCCGGCCCTCGAGAAATGGAATCCGGCTGCCCGAAGCAACAGTCTTTTTCTCCCGCGTCTCTATAATGACGGCGGCTCCTACTATATCATCTGCCCCTGGGCGGGCCGACCGCCGTTTCTGGGGGATATTTTGGGAGACTGGCGGGAGGAGGTCGTCCTCGAGACGGCAGACCATTCCCAGCTCCGCATTTACAGCAGCACTCATCTGACGCCGTATCGGATTTATACGCTGATGCAGAATCCGTATTATCGTCTGGATGTGACGCACAAAGGATATCTGGTGACGACCTATACGGATTATTATTTGGGAGTGGGGATGGAGACTCCGCCGCCGCCCTATATTCGACCGGTTCACGGACCGGCTCCGCAGACAGGCAAAATCACCCGACAGTGGTGGAGCGGCATTCCCGGTTCCTCCGTGGCGGATTTGACAAGCCAATCGTCCTATCCCGATTCTCCGAGCGGAACGCAGTACGTCGGACACCTGGAAGGGCCCCTAAATGCAGGAGATGCCTACGGCAGCCGAATTTGCGGTTTTCTCGTGCCCCCGCAAAGCGGTTTCTACACCTTCTGGATCGCCGCGGATGACAGTGCCGAGCTTCGGCTCAGTTCAGATGCCCTGGAGCAGCATGCGGCCGTCATCGCCTCCGTGCCCGCCTGGACGGCCTTTCGGGAATGGAACAAATATCCCGCTCAGCAGTCTGCGCCGATTTATCTGAAGGAAGGATGCCGCTATTTTATTGAGGCCGTTCACAAGGAGGGGAACGGGGCGGACCATCTTTCGGTGGCCTGGCAGCGGGATGGGACGGATCGTCCGCAGGTAATCGATGGGGTGTATTTAATGCCTTGGGACAATCGGACCATCGGCGATATGACGGGAGACAGGCGGGTGGATTTACAGGATATCGAACAGCTTTCCCGCCAATGGCAGGTGATTGACCGCACGATGGACCTGAAGATTGATATCAATGGGGACGGAAAGGCCGATTTGACGGATTTGGCGCTTCTGGCGGGCAACTGGCTGGCCGAACCATAAGGAAAATGCCGGAAACAGACAAGCAATGGATTTGCCGCCCGCCCGGGGAAAAGGATCGGCGCCGGCATTTGAAATGTCCAAAGGCGGCCTTTCTTAAACCCGGCTTGATGGATAGTCCGGCCAAGTCCTTTCTCAGATTTTCCAGAGCCATTCCTGAACAAAAAGGACCAGGTCGTTTAGGTCAACCGCCGCATCGGAATTTAGGTCCTGCGGAAAATCGCCTTCCTGGAGCCACTTTTCCGAGAACAGGGCAAAGTCATTGCCGTCGACATCCCCGTCCAGATCAAAATCTGCAGAGTTTTTGACTTTTTGGAGCCAGTGTCGGCTGAAGAGTTCAAAATCATCAAAGTCGACACGGCCGTCGCGGGACAAATCATGGAAATCAGAAGTGCAGTTGCTTAACCAGACTTCGAGGAATTCGGAAAGGTCGAAAAGATCTGCGATTCCGTCCGTATTGAAATCGGCAGGATTCCCATATAAGGAGGCCTGCACAGTCCCGCCGTAAAAGCCGAGATTTACACGTTTGCCGTTTGGCCAGGGCTCGGCAGACCAGGGAGTGTTGGGATCGCCTGCATCAATGCAGGGGCTTGTGGAGCCATCCTGCTTCCAGGCTCGGTCTTGGCGGTCCCATCGGCCGAAACGGCTTTTTAAGTGGAAATCCAGTTCTTCCAGCGGAGCCTCTGGAGCGTAGAAGGCAAACAAAGGGTCAAGATGCAGGATGCCGGCGCCGAACGTGACGAAGGATTCTTCGTCTGCTCGGATATCATTCGTTCCTGCCGCTATATCGCTGTAGGAGGCGGCAAGGAACGAGCTGCGCAGCTCGATCTGAACCCCCATGCCTTCCTCAGGAGCTTCAATCGTATTGAAGAACAGGATCGAATTGCGCAGGAAAACAGAAGATTCAAAATCGCAGACAATTCCGCCGCCTGCAAACAGGGCGGTATTGCCCGCAATCGTACAGTGCAGCAGCGAAATGGAACTGGAAAGATTGGCGGCGATTGCTCCGCCGTAACGGCCTTTGTTGCCGACAAAAAGACAATGGTCAAAAACGGAGTTTGAAAACTCCCCGTAAAAAGCTCCGCCCCAGCCGCCGTCGGCATTGCAATTCTCAAAAATGCACAGGCGAATAGTCGGAGAAGCCCCGGAGCAGAAAATACCCGCTCCGTGCGGCGGGTCATCCTCCTGGCTGCAGGAGGCATTCCGAATCGTCAGACCCTGCAGAACAAATTGAGGGCCTTCATTGTTTAGAAAAACAAATCCTCTGCCAAGGCCGCTCGGATCGAGAATCGTAGAGGCGACCATATCCGGATTTTCCGGCGAAAGGCTCTGGATGGTCAGGATTTTCCCTTCCGGATTGAGAGTGGTATTGCCCGCTCCGCTGTAGACCCCCGGCAGAAGAAGAATGCGGTCTCCGGATTGAGCGGCCTCCAGGGCTTGCCGGATGGTCGAAAACGGATGGTCCATTGCCCCGTTCGGGTCGGCGGAGCCGTCCGGATGTACATACCAGTCAGCCCCCATTGAAAGGGCCGTTATCGCAAAAAAAATCCAGAAGAAAAGCTGTTTTCTCACATGGCCTCCGATTCAGATCTGTCTGTTTTTTGCAAACGTCTCTTTGAGAGAGGGCCTTCGCCAATTGCCGATGCCGTCCCACCAATATGGCAAAGGCGGCAGCGACAGCCCTTTTTCATTCACGAGCTGACTGACTAAAACAAGCAAATGCTGCATGCATTGGGTGCCTCCTTGTTGCCAGGCCTGTGCACCGATTTCGACCGATTCCCGGCGGAGGCGGTCCCGAGGGACCTTCTGCTGCATCGATGCAAGGATTCGTTCGGCCAGCGGCAGAAGCTGTCGGCTCCATTGTTTCTGTTTTGCTTGCTGAGCCCAGCGGATTTGTTCCAGCAGACGCTGGCGGTTTTCCTGACGTCGGCGCCGAGTTTCCGTTTCAGCCGCTAAACGTGCTCGACGGGCTGCAGCACAGGAGGGCAGCAGTCCTTCAGCAAGCCCCAGGAGAGGGTCACCGAGAATCCATATCAGAAAGGTCATAATGAGGGACCCTTCTGCGGCCAGACTGAACCATTCCAGGGGAGCGGCTGCAATGGCCTCGGCGGAAATCAGGCCCGCTAGGCTTCCCAGAATCGGACAGGAATCATAAAACAGCAGATAAATTCCCGAGGAGGTCAGCGGGTGTTCCTCGGCGAGTTGTTTTCGGACCACTCCCCGAAAAACCGCAAACAGATAGATGCTTGTGCTGAAAAGAAAGGCAATTCCGGAAAAACCGCTCACGGAAAAGATAACCCACCACCCGGCCCCGGCCTGCCGGAGGGCTACAATCAGAAGAAACGCTGCGCATCCAATCAGCCACACAGTCCCTGCGACATGAAGTAGTTTGAGCAAATGGCGCAGCTTCATACAAAATGGAATCGTTGTCTTTTCAATTCAATGCAGCTAAGACAACTCCATTCTTCTTAGTTGCTCGGATTCAGAATACGGTAGGCGCTTCCGCCGGAGAAAATCGGTCCTACGATTTCCTGGATGGTCAGGCCGAGAGAGGCCAGAATAGTCGGCGGAACGTAAATCACATCACCAGCTTCTAAAAGCACATTTTGTTCCATCCGTCCCTGTTCAGCCATCTTCTTGAAATTAAGGTTGAAGACCATAGAACGTTCCGAAGGAGCTTGGGCCGGACGGATGACCTGAATCCTTTCTTTCCAGGCAAGATTTGTCGGAACCGACTTGGCGATGGCCTGAAGGGCACTATCTCGGCCGGTATAGACATATGCTCCCGGTCTTTCCACCTGCCCGATTACATAATAAAATTTGCTGCGGTTGATGACCTGGACATCAACAGGGTAATCACCGGCCAGCTTATACAGAGCAGACAATTTCTGGGCGATGATCTCCGCCACCTGACGCGGGGTCTTGCCGGCAACGGGAATTTGCCCGATGTCTTCCAGGGAAATGGTGCCGTCGGGCTTGATGACCTGGGTCAGACCCGGTGAGGTCTCAGCGCCTCGAAGAAGAGGAATCTTGGTACTGATAATTGTGACCGAATCCGGCGGCTGAAGGATATATTCGTCTGTTGTAACTTGCGTTTCATTCGGGAATTGGAACGCCTGAATATCTTCCGGCCTTGAAGAGAAGCAGCCGCTCATCAGGACAGAAGATACAACGCAAAGTACAAGACCCAACCTGTCGAATTTCATAAGATTCCCCTTTCTTTTGACTTATGCAATCACTCCTGTTCTCTTTGAATTATATCGGCAGCTTTGGGCAGGGTCAATAGAAGAAAAAGGGCCAAACGCCGCAAAACACAAGAAAATGGAGGAGTTGGATGGTTTGTGCTTGAAAATTATCAAGCCGGCTGGTAACTTCAGACGAATGTTGTATTTGTCGGCACGTGGAGAGGTGGCCGAGAGGCTGAAGGCAACGGTTTGCTAAACCGTCGTACGGGCGCAAGCCCGTACCGCGGGTTCGAATCCCGCCCTCTCCGTTTCATTCGGGGCTAAGTTGGGTATTCGACATTTCCAAAAAATGGACACAAGATGTACTTTTTTGTAGGCCTGCGAGCAGGATATTGAAGATAAAAATTAGTGAGATATTTTATTCTCTTCAGGGGGAAGGGCGTCTTTCTGGAATCCCGAGTGTATTTGTCCGCTTATCAGGGTGCCCGCTTCGCTGCCGATGGTGCGATACAAAGTATGCATGGGATTTTCAGGCGGGCAGTGGAATGGAATTCGAGGATATTGAGAAGGAGATTTCCAAATACGACACGCCTTATCTTGTTCTCACAGGCGGTGAGCCGATGGTGTATCCCGAGTTGGAGGAGTTCGTCGGAAAGCTTGCACGAAAGGGCCGCCATATCACCATAGAGACATCAGGGATTTGCTATGTCAAAGGGCTTGCCTGTGATTTGATGAGTATCAGTCCCAAGCTGTCCAATACAGGAGGGCCGAAGGAGTGGTTTCGGCCGGATGAGTTGAAAAAACTCCTCGCGGGATATGATTATCAGCTCAAGTTTGTTGTAGATCGCCCCGACGACCTCGATGAGATTGCGGAGTGTCTGGAAACACTGGGGGCTGTGGAGCCGTACAAAGTTTATCTGATGCCGCAGGCGGCAAACCGGACAGAGTATCTTCAGAAGGCCCTGTGGATTGCCGAGTCGTGCCTGAAAACGGGATTTTCTTTTTCGGGACGGCTTCAGGTCCTGCTTTGGGACGGACAAAGGGGGCGGTAAAGCAGACAAAGGAAGAAAGCCAAGGGGGTCATTTTGCCTGTTTGTTTCGTTCGACCCATGCCTTGTAATGTTCCCGATAGCCGTAGCCGAAATAATCTATCGAGAATTCATTGCGAAGCTTATATTTTTTAAAAATCCTGACAATTTCCTTTTCTGTCCAGGCTGCAAGTGAATCCAGCCGTGCCTGTTCCAAACGTTGGCGGATTATCTTTTTTTCTGAGTCCTTCATCTGGGGTACCATTTCGAGATAGGCATTGTAGGTGCGGTCCACGCCCGGGGAACGCGTAATCTGATCCAGCAAGGCCGTGATTTGCTCGTCCGTGAGTATCTGATGAAGGGCCTGGAGCAGGTTCTGTATCTGAGGGGCAAACTGGGCATAGATTGGGTCGATCTGTTCAACCATGACAGTCAGGGCCTTCAGTTCATCCTTTCCTCCTTTGGCTGGGTCCCGTGCCTCATCCCAGGCGGTCCAGGCGGCCTCCAGTTCTTGATCGATCTGCTGATGCCACGCCCAGACCCGGCCATAGTGTTCGGCCAGCAGCGAGGCGACTCTGGCTTCCTTCTCCTCATTGCCTAACTTCAGGTGTTGGGCAAGGGTTTTTCCTTTGTTTTGAACGTTTTTTTGGATGTTTTCGGGCAAAACGGGGTTCATCCATGCCGGCGGGGTACCATCGTCGATTGCCTTCTGGATTCGGATTGCCACCTCTACAGCGGTTTCTGCCTGAAGGGCAGAGGCAAGCCCAAAAGCGATTAAGATTGCAGCAACTTGGTTTCTTTGTACGGTCATAAATATTCTCCTGCGTATCGAAGGAATCTCAGACCAAACTATCTGGCTATATTATTCTTTCGTCTAATGACAACTCAAGTCTTTCTTTTGGAATCGTGATTTTTCCCTGGGAAAATCGCTGGTGTGAGGTGGGGTGTTTTTTATGGTCAACCCAAGATGAAGTGAAAAAAGGCTTGCCAAAAGAAATAGGGGCGGTACAATACCCTCTGAATAGAGCCCAGGTGGCGGAATTGGCAGACGCGTCAGGTTGAGGGCCTGATGGGGGTAACACCTCGTGCTGGTTCGACTCCAGTCCTGGGCATTGATTGGGACACAGGGGGAAGAAGATTCACCGAACCAAGGTGAGTTTCTGTGCTTTTGTTTTTCTGCAGATTCAGCGGATATGGACCTTTGCACTGTTTGCGGCACTCTCCCTTTGCAGGGGGAGTGCCGCAAATGTTTCAGCAGAGCCTTTTTTATTGGTTGGTCGGACAGGACAGGAGGTACTTCAGCAGCTCGTTGAGTTTGCAGGTGGCCAATCCGACATATTTGTCTGCGGCTCCGTAATAGACAAACAGCGTATCCTTGATGACGACTTTTCCGCAGGGGAAGACGACCCCGCCGCCGTCATAGCATCCCTGTGTTTCATACCATTCCTCGGGCTGGAAAATCCAGTCTTTGGTTCGATGGGTAACCCTGGCCGGATTGTTCAGGTCCAACAGCATTGCTCCGAGTCGGTAGTACCGGTCCGGGCCGACGGCGTGGTAAAGCGTCAGCCAGCCGTGCGGGGTGCGGATGGGCGGGGTATTGCCGCCGATTTTGCATTCCCAATCCTCCTTTGCGGCGGCCAGCAGGGTGCTTTTGGGCCAGTGGAGCAGGTCCTCCGAAAAGGAAATCCACATGGCCGGATGTTCCGTTCCGTATTGGGGGCCGACCCAGCTCATCGGCCTGTGGAGCATCACGAATTTTCCGTTTATCTTTTCGGGAAACAGAATGACATCGCGGTCATCAACCAGCGGGTTGGTGATGCGTCCGGCCCGAATCCAGGTTTTGAAATCTTTGGTCAGGGCCAGGCCGGTAACGGTGGCGTTTTCCCGAATCAGATAGGGAAACTCCGGCGGGCTCTGTTTCCAGACCTGGGGTTTTCCGGCAACCAGCCAGTATCGGCCCGGCGGATAAAAGCGGGCGGCGTAGGTGATGTAGTAGTACTCGCCGATTTTGATGATGCGGGGGTCTTCCACACAGCCGGCGTCAAATCCGTCGGTACTGGGGCCGAAAACCGGCTGGTCACTGACACGCTGGAAGTCATAGCCGTTGGAGCTGACGGCCAGACCGAAACGGATGACATGGGCCTCGTCATCGCCGGCGGCCCGATACAGCATCAGCACACGGCCGGTTTCTTCCTCATACCAGGCACCGGGGTTGGTGGTGACGAAGTTTTCCCAGGGATTCTTCGGGTTGGGTTTCAGAATCGGATTTTTTGAATAACGAACCAGTTTCATTGATGACTCTCCGTAAATGAAGCGATTAAAGACTTCTCAGCCGACAGGGCTGACTTTCCAACAATTCGAGGGTCCAGGTTTCTTCGGTTTGGGAGGAGGTTTTCAGGCGGCCTTCGAGGGAACAGTTGTCTGTGCCGAGGATGCTCCGCAGAAACGATTTTTTCAAAGACAGCTGGGCATCCGCCGTGGACAGGATGCAAAGCTCTTTGTCCTTCCAGTAGAGCATCAGATTGGCGGCCTGTGAAGCACGGAACCGGATGTGGTCGTTTTGGAAGGTTTTGACACCGGCAAAGAGGGCATGCGGGGCCTGATACAGCCAGCCGCAGCCGGTCTGAAGGGCGGAATCGGGCCGCAGTTCCAGCTTCCCTTTTTCAGACGGATAAAGGTCCAGATAATCCCGGAATGTCCGCAGGGCGCCGACGATGGGCTTGGGATATCCGGTTTCGGTTCCATCGTAGTAGTACATCCCAAAGCCCGCTTCATAGGCCTGTTTGGTTTTGCTGACCCAGGGGGCGGAGTAATCAATCAGGGCAATCGGCCAGTCGGACTCCATCCAGGACATGGCTCCGTCAAACCCGTTGGCCCATGCATAAAGGGAAATCATCAGTTCCCCAACCGCCGCATTATAGATGTCGAGCGTGGAGCCGTCCGGCAGGCGTGTGCCGCAGCTGTATCCGAATTCGCCCAGCGTGATGGGTTTGTCGGGCCAGATTTCACGGAGGCGGTCAAAGGTCGTGACGGCTTTCCGGAGGTCTTCGAAAGAGGTCGGCGGCTGGTAGAGATGATGGTTGACAAAATCCAGCCGGCTGTTGGCAGGCAGGGCGGTCAGGAGACTGTTGTAGCCGACGGTAATAAAAGCCGACGGATGACTGGAGCGGAGGGCGGGGATGTGAAGGTTCAGCCAGTCGGCAAAGGTCTGGTTGACGGCCTCAAAGAAGGGGGCCATCTCTCCGGTCAGGGGCAGTGTCGTGTTCCAGCCGTACAGAGACGAGTAATCCCGCGGATGGATATACCGGGCACTCCATCGTGCCAGGATGTTGTAGGCGGCCAGAAGGGCCCTGCGTTCCTCCCGGGACGCCCATTCACTCACAGGCGGCCAGTCGCTGCCGTGCAGGGCGCGGACATCGACCCATTCTTTCTCATAAAGACCTTTGTCAGCGTATCGGTTGTACGGGTCATGCTGAATGACGGCGCTGGGATGTCCTGCAATTCGGACGGCGCCGACCGTGGTAATGTAGGGTTCGTTCTGCAGGTCGTAGCCGATAACGGCCGGTTCATCTGAGACAAGGCGGGCCAGGTCTGTAAACAGCTGCGTCAGATCTTCTCCCTTTTCTTTGGGGTGGGCGGTCGGGTGCAGGAGCAGATAGAGGCCGTATTGGTTCGCCAGATGCAGAATGCTGTCCATTTTGCTTTTGTCGGCGTTGAGGCCTTCAATCCAGAGCCGCAGGCAGTTGATGCCGGCCTCGCGGGCCTTGCGAAAATCGGTTTCCCACTTGTCATAAAAGAAGTTGTCAGAGACGTGGGAGGTCTTGCAGTCGAACGAGCCGATGTAATTGACGCCGAGCATAAAGAACGGTTTTCCGTCGGCGTCGATGAAGTGTTTCCCGTCCGAACTGAGGCGGATGGGCTTTAAGCGGCTTTGGGGCCGGGGCATACGCTTTTCTTTGGCCTGCTTTTCAGCCTCGGCCAGCTGCCGGAGCCGATTCGGCTGCCGGATTTTTTGCAGCATTTGGAGCAGGCAGTCCTTGTACAGGTTGGTTTGATAGAAATCCGGCGTCTGGACGCCGAACAGGAGCCATTGGCCGCCTTTGTAGGGACCTTCGTAATGCTCAAGAACGCCGGCGGCGAATCCTCGGGAGCGGTCCCAGGAATCAAAGACCTGCAGGATTCCGGTGTACTTGGATTCGTTGATGTACGGAAATCCGATGGCGGAGGTGCCTTTTAAGGCCATTTTGGTTTGGGCGGGACCTTCGAAAAAGGACTGATTGGGAGCGGGCCGAACAGAAACAGCATCGTCGTATTGATGAAACGGCTGAGCGGAAAAGATTGGCAGAATCTTTTCGAAGAGGGGTTTGCCGAAGCCGTCCGGCAGGTCAATTCTCGCCGTTCCGGCCTGTGCCAGGCAGATTTGATAATCGGCGGGCGGATGCGGAGAATAATCGTAGGACATGCCGAACTGAAGCCAGGCGGCCTTTTCGAGGCAAAGTCCGTCTCCGCGTCCGCCTCGTCCGGGCGGTGAGCCGTCCGGCAGGAACTGGAAACCGGCCGGCAGAAGGACAATTTCCTGCCATTGATGGGGGCAGTCAGCGACGGCCACCCAGCGGCTGCCGTCCTGCTCTCGAATTTCGACGACAAGTTGACGAAGGTTGTCGGAGCCCCTGACTTTCAGCCAGAGGGCGTTGTGGCCTTTTTTGCTTTGGAAGGGGCCGCGGAAGGTGTCCCAGCGGGAGAATTGACGGATGGCTGCTTCAAAACACGTCAGGCCGCCTTCCTCCTTTTTCTGCAGGTTGCTGGGGGAGCTTGGGTTGTCGCAGTCCCGAATCCAGCGGGCGGGGTCTTCTTTCGCAAAATCGACGGACAGATTTCGGTCTGCGGTATCGGCCGCCAGCTGCGGCAGGAGTTCCTCCGGGGAATACCATTGGTTACGATGCAGAAAGACAGGGATTTCAAAAGCCGGTCCGTTCAGGATCAGGTCGCCGCCGTCTTTCATATATTGCTGAAGGGCTTGGCGGGCCTGATAGGGAAATCGACGGGGCTGGGCAAACAGCAGGCAGGAGAAACGCTCCGCAGTGACTTTGCCCTCGAGAAAATCATTCCAGGTCAGGGTTGTGAGCGGATAGCCGGCCTGGCGAAGAGCCTGCTCGGCGGCAGGGCTTTCCCCGATGAGGCCGATGGAATAGGACTGCTCATTGTCTCCTTTGCAAAAACCGACGGCAAAAAAACCCAAGAGTACGACATTGGCAAACAATTTCATTTTTGTTCCTCCAGAAGCGTAATCCGATCGGGCAGCCCGCTGTCGTTTTTATACCAGAAACAGAAGATTCCTGCGATTCCGATTAGAAACAAAAGTGTTGTGATGGTGAAGGCCTTGTAGGTGCCGAGCATCAGCTGCATCGGCATCAGATACATACAGACCATCCAGATGAAGATGAAGGGCAGCGAGAGCAGGTCGTTTTTGTGCTCCTGCCAAAGCCGTCTGCGGGTTTCCGGGTCAAGGCGTTTGACAAAGGGCCCCCAAAGTCCGAAGGGTTTGGTTGTGCAGTAGAAATTCTCGAGTGTTTTTTTGTCGGCGGGACCGGCAACATACGTCCCCCACACGGTGAAGACCAAAGAAGCCAGAGTCAGAACAATAAATTGTGTCTGTTCCGTCCAGTCGGGCCAGTAGATGCGCTGGATGACGGCGGCGGCCATTCCCCCGAAGGTGCCGATGGCAAAGCCGGCGCCGTTGAACCGCCACCAATAGAGCCGCAGCACGCTCGGAATCGCCAACCCGGACAGCAGGCCCATGGTAATCCAGCCCCAAATGTCATTGATGCTTTTGGCGTAGTAGCCCATAAGAAAGCCGACGGCCACCATCAGAACAGTAAAGATATAGCTGGACCAGAGCAGTTCCCGGGTTTGAGCTTTGGGACGCAGGTAAGCCTGGTAAATATCGCGGGTAAAGAGGGCGGCGGCCATGTTGACCGTAGAGTCAAAGGTGGACATCGTGGCGGCCAGAAGACTGACCAGAATCAACCCCTTCAGGCCCGCGGGAATCATATAGAGCAGGGCAGCGGGCAGGATTTTTTCGGCCAGCACGGTCCCTTCATAACTCACATAAGGCAGGTGAACGGCCCAGTCTTTGCCGAGGACGGATTCGAGAGTTTTGGCCAGTTCGGGATAAGCCGCCGGGGAGTTGGCGATTGTTGAAAGCATATCCGACCACTGGGCTTTGGAAAGGTTGGGCAGGGCTCGATGAATTTGCTCTGCGGCGGCGGCAAACAGGTCGGGTGAGGGGAACATTTCTTTAATCAGATAAATCCCGAGGACCGCATAGCCCATCATCATCGGCCAGCGGAGGGTCAGCAGGGCAGACCAGAGGCA
>Ga0116167_1002565_pt1 | contig 15261 bp, 13 predicted proteins | sample AD_JPNMR3_MetaG_FD_89794 | JGI IMG/M metagenome (GOLD analysis project Ga0116167, IMG submission 89794) | Active sludge microbial communities of municipal wastewater-treating anaerobic digesters from Japan - AD_JPNMR3_MetaG | ecosystem: Engineered > Bioreactor > Anaerobic > Digestate | place...
CTACGGGATCAGGGTCATGGGCCCCAACTGCCTCGGCGTGCTCAACACCGAGAACAAGTTCTGCTGCTTCTACGGTATCCAGAAGGAAGACTTCGAGATCTTCGCCGGGGAGTCAGGCGAGGTGTCGTACATCATCCAGAGCGGCGGCATCGTGGTCATCGTGCTCGAATCCTTCAGGACGGACGTGGTCAAGGCCGCGAAGATCGTGAGCATCGGGAACAAGAGCGACATCGACGAGGCCGACATGCTCGAGTACTTCGAGAACGACCCCAAGACGAAGGTGATCGGCATGTACATCGAGAACGTGACGAAGGGCCGGAAGTTTCTCGAGACGGCGCGCAGGGTCACCAAGCCGGTCCTCGTCTTCAAGGTCGGAAGGACCCAGGAGGGGGTCAGGGCCGCCCTGTCCCACACCGCAGGCATGGCCAACAACGACCTCATCTTCGACGCCGCCTGCCGCCAGGCGGGAATCATCCGCGTGCACTCGGTGGCCGAGCTGCACGCCCTGCCCAAGATCTTCACGCACATGCCACCGCTCAAGGGGCCGAGGATCGCCGTGTTCACCAACTCGGGCGCCTTCGGGGGGATCACTGCGGATCTCCTCGTCCAGTCGGGCCTCAGCATGGCGCGCCTCTCCCCCGAGACGCAGGAACGCCTTGCACGCACCGGCCAGATCTTCAACGTGAAGAACCCCATCGACCTCGGGCCTGCGCTGTCCATGCAGACCTTCCTCGAGATCTTCGACATCCTGCTGTCCTCGGGCGAGGTGGACGGGCTGCTGCCCGTGCCGAGCCTATGGCACCCCATGGTGATCGATGCGGTCATGGAGCTCGTGAAGAAGTGCCACGAGTACGGCAAGCCCGCTGCGATCTACACGCCGAACGCGGTGGCCAAGACCATTTCCTACAGGAGCACGTACGGCGTCCCCCTGTTCGAGTCACCCGAGGAGGCGGTGAGGGCGCTCGCCGTCTCGTACAGGCATCACCGCGCCTGCGTGGTCAAGGAGGAGGCGAAGAGGATGCAGCCCCATGCGCACGGCATGTCGGCGCCGTCGAGGGAGCTCCTCGAGGAGAGCGCCTGAGCATGACCCCTGCCGTCTCCTGCTCGGAAGCCGTCGGGAGACCCTGAGGCGGTGCCAGAGAGCGACGTGACGCCGCTCTCTGGCCGGACCCACGACAGGCGGCCACCCTGTTTATCGCATCGCGGCGCCTGTGCGAACCGGCGCGCACCAGGGGCGGCGGTATCCGGCCCTCCACCATAGTACCGGTGCCGGCGGCTGGAGCGCCTGCACGCCGCCTAGGTCTCCCGCTCTCCTTGCGCCCTGCAGGGGGAGAACCCCTTGAGCCCTTGCCGGGATGCACGCCGGATGTGCGCCGGATCGAGACCCGCCCCCCGTGCGTGCAGTCTGCGCCCCCGCCGGCACCGCTGAACAAGGACACATACGACCCGCCCCCGTGCGCGCAGCCTGCTCAAGTTTCTCCTCGAACCTGACGAAGAGGATCGTGAGGACTTGTATCCACCCTGATGCACAAGGGGACACATGCCGTGAAGGAAAAGAGGCGTTACACGCGGAAGCCGCTCAAGGTCGAGGCCAGGTACCACGACAAGAAGGGCACGGTGTTGAAGGGCATTGTCAGGAACGTGAGCATGGGAGGGATCTACATCGAGACGTCCAGACCCCTCGAGCGCGGTGAGACGATCCGGTTGAGCCTCGATGCCGTCGACCTGGGAAAGGTCATCGACGTGGAGGGCAGGGTCGTGCGGTCCGAGGCCGAAAGGGGAATGGGCATCGAGTTCACGGACCATGACAACAAGGACATAAAAAAGCTCATCAGCACCATACGCAAGCTGGAACAGGCATCCCTGCTCGCCCTCAGCAGGGCGGCCATGGAAGCGTTCTGACACGGGCCTTTCCCAGCCATACCACGACCGCACTCACGACCTTCGACAGGTAAGGTCGTGCCGTCTCGAAAGCCAGCATGAACACCGGGACGTTTCCCTCGGGGAAACGCCCCGGTGCATGTCTCGGCCTTGAGCATACTATCCGGGAGGAAGGTGTCGCCGGCCGGCCCAGAGGCCAGAAGGGTGCGGCTTTCAGCCCTGACACCCGCCTTCGGCCAGTTCACATCTCCGAGAGGAGCCTCTTGGCCCAGTCCGCGAAGTACTTGTCGCTGGACTGGGACGCCTTCTGCAGCAGGACCTTCGCCTCGTCCTTGTCGCCGGTCTTCAGCAGGACCTCGGCCAGGAACACCTGGCCCTCGGGGTCGTTGGGGAAGGACTTCTGGAACTCCCTGAGGTGCTGGAGCGAGAGCTTCTTGTCCTGCAAGGGCCATGGGAGCACGAACCAGAACCGACCCAGGGCCTTCATGGGGCCGCCGTCGACGTACATCTTGTTCAGCTGGTAGGATTTCTCGAAGCTCTTCTGGGTTTTGTCCTTCAGGCCCTCCTTGAGGGCAGTGAGCACGCTCACGGCGTCAGAGTAGTTGCCCACGGAACAGCCGAACCAGAAATTCCCCTCCACGCCGTTCGGGTTCAATGCTATCGCCTTCTCGCCATACTTCATGCCGAGCTTGCCGTATTCCTTGCAGATGCTCTTCCAGTTCGCGACATTCTTCTTCTTCGCCTCGTTGGCGTACTCCCTGTACGACCGGGCCGCCTTCCACGCGGCCTCGTAGCTCTTCGGATCTGCCTCGAGCGCCTTGGCGAAGGCGTCACCGGATTCCTTGTACGCCTCGTACGACGTCTTGCCCTTCTCGTAGAGTGCATTGCCATCTGCCAGGAAATCCGCAGACCATGCCCATGATGCCATGACCGACAGCACAAACGCTGCAACCGCGAGCCTCAGAACTCTCCTCATGTCAATTCCTCCTTGCGGGAAATGGGGTACCACAGAGACACTACCACCAGAGCCCAGCCCGATCAACAGGTTCGTCTCCCGGGATCGGCCGGGGCCTCTGAGGGCTTGCGGGGCGACGTTCATCCCGGAACACCGGGTTCCCTGCGGCCTGTTCATGTCGAGACCCCCGAACACGAGGATGCCCCCCCGCACAAAAAAGGAGGCGGGGCCGTCGTGTGCCACATGAAGAGGCCACGAGGATGCCCCCCTCGCGCAGGAAAGGAACATCCTAAGCAGTGGTTCTTTACCACGGGAGACCGGATGCCCCCCTCGCGCAGGAAAGGAGGCACTGGCGCAGAAGAAGCGTTATTACAAGGATGCCCTCCTTACGCAGGAAAGGCACGAGACGCGACCTCGAGGCTCCTCGCCTCGCCCATGAGGGGCATGGGGCGCTGTCCGAGGACAGCGTGGTGAGGTTGGACACATCGCCTCGCCCGTACGGGGCAATGGTAGACCGGGGGATCCGCAGGCCGCCGCCCGAGTCCTTCTCCTCGCCCATGAGGGACAATGAGGCCGAACCCGCCCCGGGAGACCCTTCTCCCCCGGTCTCCAGGGCCACCCCGTGGGCGAACGCGAAGAGCCCGATGCTCATGGAATCTCCGTGGTGCAGGCACGAAACGGGTTGTGCCTGAAGATCCAACTATCCAGAGTGACTGGAGGTTCATCGGGACCACGCCGGGCGTCGTCATCAAGCCTTGCCAAAGAGAGCGTTCGGCATTATAGACAAGGGTGATGCCCTACGACGAGGCCATCTCGAACTACCCGTCCGTCAAAGGCCTTTCCTTGGAACTTCCCTTCCTGAAGTTCAGGTACCTCAAGTATACAGGCACGAGGCAGGCGTTCGCCGTCAACGAGCCCGATCCCGCCGTCGCGTCCGCCCCATCCCGGGCTGCAGCGGTGTCGAGAGCGCCCGAGGCGCGTCTCGTCTTCAGGCAGGAGGCACCGGTCACGACCATGGGCATGGACCCCTTGGTCTCGTTCGCCTCCGTCATCCACGAGCTGGCGTTCGGCAGGGTGTCCCCGGAAGGCGATGAGGCTCCCTCAGGCGTCTATCCACAGGCAGCCCACTCACCAGGCCGCTCGATAGACTTCGTCGTATAGGGGAAGGTGATGGTAGGAGTCGTCTCGGATCCCGTCTTCATGAACCACGACACCGGCGGTTACCACCCCGAGTCGCCCATGAGGGTGCACTACGTGCACACGGTCTTCGAGCCGGGAGACCCGGGCATCCTCATGGTCGACCCGGTCAGGGCGGACGAGTCGGACATCAGGCTCGTGCACTCGAAGGGGCACCTGGACAGGGTGAGGCGCGCATGCGTCCCGGGCAGGTACGTGAGCCTCGACCCGGACACGGTCTGCTCCAAGGACTCGTTCGACATCGCGCTTTTGGCCGCGGGCTCCTTGATCAGGCTCGTGGAGATGGCCGTGGCGGGAGAGATCGATTGCGCCTTCGCCTCCGTCAGGCCGCCCGGTCACCACGCCACCCCGAACGAGGCGATGGGCTTCTGCCTGTTCAACAACGTGGCTGTCGCGGCCGAGAAGGCGATCGCGTCTCTGGGCGTCACCCGTGTGCTCATCGTGGATTTCGACGTCCACCACGGCAACGGCACCCAGGATTGTTTCTACTCCAGGAAGGACGTGCTCTATTTCTCTTCGCACCAGTATCCCTTCTACCCGGGCACGGGCGGCATGCATGAAACCGGGGCCGAAGGGGCCCGGGGGTACACGGTCAACTGTCCCCTCGGCGCCCGCAAGGGCGACGGGGAGTTCATGGCGCTCTACGAGAGGGTGCTCCTTCCGGTCATGAGGGCCTTCGAGCCCGGCCTCGTCCTCGTCTCCGCCGGCTTCGACGCCCACGCCATGGATCCCATCGGGGGCATGCAGCTCTCATCGAGGGGCTTCGCCGCGCTCGCCGGTCTCATCCTCGAGAACGCAAGGCAGGCGGGTGCGCCCGTGGTGTTCTCGCTGGAGGGGGGGTACAACCTCGACGCACTGCGTGATTCCGTCCGGGAAGTGGTTGAGGTTATGAAGGGAGGGCAAGCCCCAAAAGTGAGGCCTTCTGGCTTCAGGGAGCTCGACGACATCTGCGAGGTACAGGCGCGGTACTGGCCCGTCTGAGACCTCGCGGGCTCAAGTTTGGTGCACGCCATGCCGAAAGGCCCGGTATGCTCGATGAACGAACCATAGAATCGCTGGAGGTTCGCGAATTCAAGCCCGGTGAGATCATCGTCAAGGAGGGTGACCCCTCCGACCGCTTCTTCGCGATACTCACCGGCGAGGTGCAGATATCGCAGCTCGACAAGCCCATACGCATCCTCACCGAGCGCGATGTCTTCGGCCTCGAGAACTACTACAGGGGTGTGCCGTACACGACCACGGCGAAGGCCACCCGCACCTCGCGCATCGCAGCCTACGAGTCGGAACTCATCGACGAGATCGCCTACGAAAAGCCCGCCCTCGCCGCCATGATCATGCGGTCCGCCTTCCTTCAACTCGAACAGACCACCTCGGTCGCAGAGGCGAACATCACGTACAAGGATACCATCAACCTGGACATCCGCGAGTACAAGGACGGCGAGGTCATCATCGAGGAAGGCACGACGGGTACCGAGATCTTCAGGCTCTACCAGACCGAGGGTGGTCTCGAGGTGCTCAAGAAGGGGGTCCGCATCGGGCTCATCAGCAAGCCCGGCGAGTATTTCGGCGAGATGAGCTTCATCCTCAACGAGCCCCGAAGCGCCACGATCCGTTCCCTGGGCACGAGCCTCGTCGAGGTCATCCCCGTGGCGGAAGGCGGTATCGAGGGCATCATCAGCGAGAATCCGGAGATCGCCAACCGCATCATCACCACCCTTGCAGCGAGGCTCAGGGAGGCGAACCTCCTCCTCGTGAAGTGACACGTTAACACCCCGGTCTCCAAGCCGAGGCGGTTCTTCTTTGGGATCGCTCCAGGAATCACCCCTGCAGGCCGAAAGCCTTCTCGCCATGCCCCTGCCACCTGCCCGCAGATCGCTGCAGCGCCGGGAATAGCCCCCGCTGACGGTAACCCCTCACGTCTCTTGAAGGGCACAGGTCTGTGAGATGAGGCTTGTCTATACTCGGGAAGCCGCAGACCGAAAGCCCCTCATGTCTCTGGAAGGGCCGCCCCGATCCGCGTGGGAGCGTCTCAGGGGGGCAACACTTCAGGTTTCCGGCCCGTCCGGGTCGCCGGGCGGCCTCCGACGGTTTCCGGCGGGGCTGTCGTCCCTCGCCCCGGCTCCCCCTTCACTTGGGGTCTGACCGGCCCGACTGGCCGCCCCAGCGCGTCACGAGGCGCCTCAGTTCGACAACGGCCTCTGCGGCCTTTCGCCTGCCTTCCTCCATGGCGAGCGCGCTCTTGTTGAACTCGAGCGCGGCTATGTCCACGACGTCGGGCTCGATGAGGATGTCCGGGGGTTCGTACTTGAGCATGAGGCGGTTCTTCTGGTACTGCTGGATGTTCATCACGTTCAGGATGATATCGACGATGCTCATCCGCCACTTCTCGGCGGGCCTCACGGTGGCGAGCTCCTTGATCCCGTCGAGGAAGGTCGCTTTCTCGTCGATGGTCTCCCTGAGCCATTTCACGATGTCGGAGTTGAGGATGGCACCCCTGTTTTCGGCCGTGAGCCTTTCCGCGAGGGCACGGGGCAGCGCCTTGAGAACCTCCCCCGTGGACGGTATCTGGGACTTGACGAGCCCTATGACGCGCTCGATCATGCCCGATGCGAGGTCATCGTCCAGGGAGCGGGCGCTTCTCTCCGCCTCCACGATCTTGCGCCTGTTCGCCTGCGAGTACCTGGTGGTCATGCGCGGGTGGAGGTTGCACGCGATCACGATGTCCGGGGCGTAATTCCTGAGGATGTCGATGGGGAGCGGGTCCGATACGCCGCCGTCGGTGAGCAGCCTCCCCATGTGGACGACGGGCCTGAAGATCCCGGGTATGGCGATGCTCGCCATGACCGCGTCCGCCAGGGGGCCCGAGTCTATGGCCACGGTCTCCCCCGTGAGAAGGTCCGTGGCCACCGCGGCGAACTTCACGGGCAGGTCCTCTATGGCCGCATCCCCCAGGAGTTCTCTCAAAAACGCACGGGCCCTGTTCCCGGCGAGGAGACCCGAGTACGGGAACACCGGGTCGACGTAGAGGCCCAGGGACTTGATGAACGACATGTCCGAGATGAGCGACGCGAACTCGTCCAGTTTCCCCGCCGCGAAGACGGCGCCCACGGCCGCACCGGCGCTCGACCCCACGATCACCTCCGGCCGGAACCCTTCGCCTGCGAGGACGTCCAGGACCCCCACGTGGGCCCCGCCCATGGCACCGCCGCTGTCCAGGGCTATCCCTATGCGGGGTCGACTCCTCTTCATGGGGCGAATGCTAACCGAAACGCCACCCGCCTGCAACCGTGGGCGGTATGTCAAGAATCACCCGCGGATTCCCGAACAGAACACCATGAACGTGTGGTGGTTGTCGAAGAACGATCCACCGGAAGGGGTCGATTTCGCGCGCGCCACCGCCCTGAGCCAGACGGGAAAGGGCGATCTCGTCTTCGTGGAAGGCCCCAGGGCGCCGCGGGCCAGGGACGCTTCCGGCAGGAGGATGTACCTCGTCTGCGACGGGAACCCCCCTGCCAGGATCCCCCGCCACGTCATGGGCGTGCTTCCCAAGGACGCCTCGGTGCTCAACGCCATGGCGCAGCTCTACCGCGAGATGAGGCAGTCGTTCGAACTGGGGGACATGCTCATCACGTCGCTCGGCGAGAAGGATCAGCAGATCAAGCACAACCGCAGGCAGCTGCTCGCGAACAGCAGGCGGTACAACGCCATCGTACAGAACGCGAACGATATCATCTTCATCGTCGGGCGCACCGGCAGGATCACCTTCTGCAACGAGAAGTTCACGCGGTGCCTCGCCGTCGGCGGGACCTCGCCGGTGGGGACCAGTATCACGCGATATGCGGTGGAGGAGGATAGAAGCGAGCTGGGAAAGGCCCTCGCCAGGGGGTTCGACGAGTGCGCGCCCGTCCGCCTCGAGGTGCGGATGCCGCTTGCGTCCGGCAGGGTGGGGATACTGTCGCTGCTGTTCACCCCGCTCGTGGAAGAGGGGCGCGCGTATGCCTTGTCCGTCATCGGGCGTGACGTCACGGAGCTGAGGGCGATGCAGAAGAGGCTCGCCATACAGGCCGGAGACCTGAGCCAGATGATGAACGGGCTCGCACACGAGCTGAGAAACCCCCTCACCGTGATCGGCGCCTACGTGCGAAGGCTCGTGAGATCGCCCGGGGAAGACAAGAGGAAGTGGGACGAGGCCCTCTCGGGCATCTACTCCTCCATAGGACGCATCGAGGCCATGATCGAGCGGGTCGAGGCGTACGAGAGGCTCGTCGGCATGGATGCCGCGTGTGTGCCCCTCGACCTCGAGAAGCTGGTGACCTCGACCGTGGCGGAGGCGGGGGCCGGGATTCCCGTGGAGGTCGACGTGCAGCCGGACGTCCGGGCCCTCGGGGACGAGGAACACGTGCGGACCGCGCTCGTGAGGATACTGGAGAACGCCCTCCAGACGTCGACGCCGAAGGTGGTCGTGAAGGTGTGGCGCGACGATGCCTACGCGTACGTCTCGGTCCGCGACTTCGGGCCAGGGGTGAAGGACAAGGTGCAGACCATCCTTTCCCCGTTCTATTCCACGGACCCGATGAAGATCGGCCTCGGCCTCACCGAGGCGCGCATCGCCATGGTCAAGATCAGGGGGGATCTCGAGGTCGTAAGGCAGGCGGGCCCGGGGGCGGTGTTCACGCTCAAGCTCCTCCTCGACATGAGGAAGTCGGAACGGTCTTGAGAACACCGCGGCCGATCGCGACGGGGGGGCCACGGGCCTTGCGCCGGGTGAACCTGATCGGGTATCATCGCCGGGAAGGGGTCTGAAGCCTGCGGCCGCGCTTTCTCGAGCATCGGGGCCTGGCCCCGGACCACCGTAGCGTCTCTGCCGGGGGGTGTCATGGGCGAATACGAGAAGGTTGCACGCGGCGTCTACCAGGTGGGGGGATCCGACCTGAGCGACCCATCGGACGCGGCGATCTATGTCGTGGAGGACGGGTCACACCTGGCAATGATCGATTGCGGGGCCGGCATGGCCCCCTGCTCCATCGTGGAGAACATCGAGGAGGCGGGCCTGGACCCGCGGACCATCGAGACGCTCATCCTCACGCACTGCCACGTGGACCACATCGGGTCGGTCTCGTTCTTCCGCGAGAGATACGGGTGCACGGTCGTGGCCCACGACCTCGACGCCGACCCCATCGAGCGGGGGGACCCGGGGCCCACCGCGGCCGGGTGGTACGGTGTCAAGCTGCCGAGGGTCAAGGTGGACAGGAGGCTGTACGCCGGGTCCGAGGTGGTCCTCGTGGGCGAAACCGAACTCCATTGCCTGCACACCCCCGGGCATACGCCCGGCTCCGTCTCGGTCTACCTGGACCGCGACGGCACGCGCATCCTGTTCGGACAGGACATCCACGGCCCGTTCAGCACCGAGTTCGGCTCGGACATGACCGCCTGGAGGGCCTCCATGGAAGCGCTGCTCGCCCTCGGCGCGGACATTCTGTGCGAGGGCCATTTCGGCATCTACGCGCCAAGGGAGCGCGTGGAGAGATACATCAGGGGCTACCTCGACCGGTATGCAAGGCGGTGGTGAGGCCGCCTGCGATGAACCATGGGCGGGGTCGCCCCAAGGCCGGGACGGACGGCGGCCTCTCCCCGGGCATGTGCGCGTGGGGATGAAAAACCGGGATCGCCCGGAGACACGGTGCAGCCCCCGGGCAGCATCCAGGTTCACGCCTGCCGCACGAGGCGCATCAGGGCTTGACTGCAGGCGAGCTTTCAGTGTATCGCGCATACCCATTGCGTCCGTCTGCGAGCAGGGTGCAGAATGAAGAAAGTCAAGATCCAGGGGGATATGCCATGGCGCGGTCGTACAACATAGCCGTCATCCCGGGGGACGGGACGGGGCCCGAGGTCGTGGCCGAGGGGATCAAGGTCCTCGAGGCGGTCGGCGCTGCGGAAGGGATCTCTTTCGATTTCACAACCTACGACTTCGGGGGTGAACGATACCTCAAGACCGGCGAGACGCTGCCCGACTCGGCGCTGGAGGAGCTCAGGAAGTTCGACGCCATCTATCTGGGCGCCATAGGCCACCCGGACGTGAAGCCGGGGATCCTCGAGAAGGGGATCCTCCTGAGGATCCGCTTCGAGCTGGACCAGTACATCAACCTCAGGCCGGTGAAACTCTACCCGAACGTGGAGACGCCGCTTAGGGACAAGGGTCCCGAGCACATCGACTACGTGGTGGTGAGGGAGAACTCGGGGGGCGTCTATACCGGGTGCGGGGGTGTCACCATGAAGGGGACGCCGAACGAGGTGGCCGTCCAGGAGATGGTCTACTCGCGCTTCCAGGTCGACAGGTGCCTGCGCTACGCGTTCGAGTACACGCGAAGGCGGAACAGGAGGAAGACCCTCGCCCTCGTGGGGAAGACCAACGTGCTCACCTACGTCTTCGATCTCTGGGAGCGCGCCTTCCACGAGATCGGGAGCAAGGACTATCCCGACATCACGAGGGAGTACTACCACGTGGACGCCACGTGCATGTGGATGGTCAAGAACCCGGAGTGGTTCGACGTGATCGTCACGGAGAACATGTTCGGAGACATCATCACCGACCTGGGCGCCATCACCCAGGGCGGCATGGGCATAGCGGCGGGCGGCAATATCAACCCTGAGGGCGTCTCGATGTTCGAGCCCATAGGCGGTTCCGCACCCAAGTACACCGGGATGAACGTCATCAACCCCCTCGCCGCCATCGCAGCCGCCCAGATGATGCTCGAGACCCTCAGCGAAAACCGGGCTGCCGCGCGCATCGAGAAGGGTATCGTGAAGGCCCTCGAGAGGGACATACAGTCCCTGGCCGCCGGGAAGATGGGGCTCGGGACGAGAGAGGTGGGGGACAAGGTCGCCGCCTACGCAGCCGAGTGAGCCTCGGGGTCGGGGTGACCCGCCCGCCTTGTGTCACTGGGATGAGTCGAAGAGGGCGTCCGCATACGTGAGGGCGTCCATGTAGATGGCCGGGAGATCCTCCTCGTCGATGCCCAGCTCGTTCGAAGTCCGTCCGGACTCTTCCCACAAACCCCGCTCGTACCCCTCCACGAGCTCGATGTAGGGTGCGAGCGGGCCTGTACGGTCCCCCAGCGCATCCTTGATCTCGCCCGCCAGCGGGAGGCGTTCGAGCACGCTCTTCATGTCCGAGTCCAGGATGGCGTCGATGTGGGAGAACAGGCCCATCATGAAGAGCTCGGAGGGGTCCACCCGTGATCCACCCTTCTTGCCTGCGAGCTCGCACATCCGCGCCCTCAAGATCGAGCTCTTGATGAGTTCGTCGGGTTTGTCCTGCCCCAGTTCGGCAAGGAGGATGATGGAGATAAAGGCCCGTATGCCCTTCTCCCCGAGCATGACGATCGCCTGGCGTATGGAGGTGATGGGCGAGACCCTCCTGAAGAACGGGGAGTTGAGGTACCTCAGGAGCTTGTACGACACGCCCACGTCCTGTTCTATGAGTGACTTCAGCCTGCCGACATCGTAATCGCTCTGCTGGGCTTCGCCCATGATCCTCAGCAGGTTCATCTTGAGGGCAGGGATGTCGGTGTCCTTGATGATCTCTGGCTTGCTGAAGAAGTAGCCCTGGAAGAGCGAGAACCCGAGGCCGATGGCTCTTTCGAAGTCGGCGTGCGTCTCCACCTTCTCGGCCAGCACCCGCTTGCCCCTGGACAGCATGTCGCCGGCAATGGTGCGTATCTCTTCGGGGGTCGAGTGCACGAAATCCACCTTGACGATGTGGCAGAGATCGACGAGCGGCCCCACGCCGTCTCGGTACGAGAAGTCGTCGAGGGCCACCGTGTACCCCTTCGAGGCGATCTCCCTCAGGCTCTCCACGACCTCGGCATCGGCGTTCACGTTCTCGAGGACCTCCACGGTGGTGGTCTCGGGCGGGAACATGAGAGGGATCTTTCTCAGCACCAGGTTCCTGGGAAAGTTGATGTACGCCTGGCGGCCCGCCGCTATCCTGTCTATGCCCGTGGTGAAGAAGGTGCCGGACAGGACGCGCGAAGTGGCCGTGTCACCGTCTATGCCGGGGAAGTAGTTTTCCATGCCCCCCCTGAACAGGAGCTCGTAGCCGACCACCTTCCTGGTCCGCGAAAAGATGGGCTGACGTGCAATATAAATATCCACGAAAACATGTATCGGCCGACGAGTCTCGCGGCATTACGGCACCGCATATCGCCTTGTACTCTCGGGTTTTTTCATGACAGGCCGGCCGATCGCGCGTCGCCATCGGCCAGGAGACATGCTCCCGGCGTGGCAGGGGGCCTGGGTGTCGGCGCCTGCGTGCCCGGTGCTCAAGGCCGGGATGAGACCGCACGGCGGCAAGGACCGCCTTGGGGCCTCGACGGGTACGCTCGCTCCCTGAAGGGGGGGATGGACGTGGGAAGGGGGTCTTACGCGATGATGCGTGCCTGCACTGTTCACGGCGATCGGTTGACGCATATGCCTCGTCCCTGTGTGTCGTCCACGCGGCATCCTTCCCATACCCGCCCCCTCCCATGTTTCGTAAGGCAAAGACGGCGTCCCCCGGGCCGGTCATGTACCCCTTGCACGGGTGGAGACCTTGGGGAGGCCTTCGTGCCAGAACGCTCCATGCACCCTGCCCCACGATCGTGTGCATGATGACACCGGAAGAGGAACTTGACGGGAAGACGGCCGCTGTCTAATCTGCGGGTATGGGAGGCCTGTGACGCATGGGGGTGGCTTCGTTCCTCGGGTGGTGCACGGCCGCGGCCGTCCTGTCGACACTCATGAACTTCGTGCTGAAGCAGGTGAGCCGGGACTACGTCAAGGCGATATCCGCAAGAAGGCCCTCGTTCGCGTCCGCGTATCGGAACCTGGTCCGCCTCGTGGTGCGCACGCACCCCGTTTTCGGGTTCGCGGCCCTTGCAGCGGCTCTCGCCCACGTATCGTACGCCCTGTTGCACGGGATCGTGTCCCTGACGGGTGCGGCCACGCTCGTCCTGCTGTGCGCATGCGTCTCGCTCGGCGCCTTCGGTCGTTACGTGGTCCAGCGGCCGAGGGGGTGGTGGATTCACCTCCACCGGGCAGCCGCCCTGCTCGCGTCCCTGGGCTTGGTGCTCCATGTGCCCCTCAAGGCGTTCGTGTAGACCGGGCCGGGGGAGGGTCCGTCTCGTGAATGGTTTCATCGCGCACGGCGTGCCAGGGCCGCGCCCGGGGGAGGCACTTTCGTGTCCCCGCCCCGCCTCTGCATGCCTTCCTGCAGGCGGACGCCGGATGCCCCAGGAGGCCCTCGCCGGGTGCGCGGTTGTCGGAAGCCTCTGTTGACAGAGTGACTTGTATGTGGTCTACATGAACCTTATCGTTCGGAGAGGGGGGAGCATATGGAAGAGGCCGATCTCCAGCTCATTCGCAAGCTCATTCCCAGGGACGAGGAACTCAAGAGACTCTGGGACGAACACCTCGAGTACGAGAAGAAGCTCGAGGCGCTCGGCAAGAGAAGGTACCTGAGCACCGAGGAGGACATGAAGCGCAAGGAGCTCCAGAAGCTCAAGCTCAAGGGCAAGGACAGGATCGAGGAGATCCTTCGCAGGTACAGGAGCGGGAAGTGAGACCCGTCGCCTAGAAGGAGTTGGCCCGAGACGCGGCGATGTGGCGGGGAATACCCGTGATGCTATAGATATAGAGAGGTTTCAGGAAACACGCCAATGAAGAAGATAACAGGCGCACAGGCGTTCATAGAGGCGCTCAGATGCGAGGGCGTCAAGCACGTGTTCGGTTACCCCGGCGGGGCTGTCCTGGACATCTTCGATGTCATCATGGACGCGCACGACATCATGTTCGTGCTGACACGCCACGAGCAGGGGGCGGTCCATGCGGCGGACGGGTACGCGCGGGCGAGCGGAAAGGTCGGGGTCGCGCTCGTCACCTCCGGGCCGGGGGCGACGAACACCGTGACGGGCATAGCCACGGCCTTCATGGACTCGATCCCCGTGGTCGTGTTCTCCGGCCAGGTCTCGACGAGCCTCATCGGCAACGACGCCTTCCAGGAGGCGGACACGGTCGGCATCACGAGACCATGCACCAAGCACAACTACCTGGTCAAGGACGTGGAAGACCTGCCGCGCATCATCAAGGAGGCGTTCTACATCGCCTCCACGGGCAGGCCGGGGCCGGTCCTCGTGGACATACCCAAGGACGTGATGCGGGGGCTCGTCCAGTTCAGGTACCCGGAGAAGGTGCACCTGGAGGGGTACTGCCCCACGTACCGGGGGCACAGGGGGCAGATCAAGCGCATCCTCTCCACCATACTCAAGAGCAGACACCCGGTGATCTACGCGGGCGGCGGGGTGATCCTCTCCAACGCGTCCGCGGAGCTCACGAGGCTCGCGCGGCTCCTCAACATACCGGTCACGACCACCCTCATGGGCCTCGGGGGGTTCCCGGCCGACGACCCGCTGTGGCTGGGCATGCTCGGCATGCACGGCACCTACGCCGCCAACATGGCCGTGACCGAGACGGACTGTCTCATAGCCATCGGCGCCCGGTTCGACGACAGGGTGACCGGCAAGGTGGACGAGTTCGCGCCCAGGGCCCGCATCATACACATCGACATCGACCCGACCTCCATCAGCAAGAACGTCCAGGTCCACCTCCCCGTGGTGGGAGACTGCGGCAACGTCATGCGCGACATGCTCGAGGAACTCTCGGGCATGGAGCGCGAGATAGAAGACCTGAAGCGCACGGTGAGGCCGTGGATAGAGCGCCTCGAGGAATGGAAGAGGGACAAGCCCCTCAGGTATGACAAGGGAACGGGCATCAAGCCCCAGTACGTGATCGAGAAGATCCGCGAACTGGCGCCCGAAGACGCCATCATCTCCACCGAGGTGGGCCAGAACCAGATGTGGACGGCGCAGTACTACAAGTTCAACGCGCCGAGGCTGTTCCTCACTTCCGGCGGCCTCGGGACCATGGGCTACGGGTTCCCTGCGGCCATCGGGGCGCAGGTCGCCTTCCCCGGCCGTACGGTCATAGACATCGCCGGAGACGGCTCGATCCAGATGAACATCCAGGAGCTCGCGACCGCCGTCCAGTACAGGCTCCCCGTCAAGGTCATGATCATCAACAACGGGTACCTCGGCATGGTGAGGCAGTGGCAGTCACTCTTCTACAAGGGCAGGTATTCCCACACGTCCATGGCCGTCTCGCCCGACTTCGTGAAGCTCGCCGAGGCCTACGGC
>Ga0116167_1002568_pt1 | contig 15253 bp, 14 predicted proteins | sample AD_JPNMR3_MetaG_FD_89794 | JGI IMG/M metagenome (GOLD analysis project Ga0116167, IMG submission 89794) | Active sludge microbial communities of municipal wastewater-treating anaerobic digesters from Japan - AD_JPNMR3_MetaG | ecosystem: Engineered > Bioreactor > Anaerobic > Digestate | place...
CCCCGCAGCGTGCCATCGCGCGTTGTGTCACAGTGCCGGCCTTCGCCCTCGGCCCGTCTGGCCCGAACGCTCGCTCATGGCCCTCAAATCGACCATCTACAAGGCCACGCTGCACATCGCCGACATGGACCGGCAGCTGTATGCCGAACACGCGCTGACGCTGGCGCTGCATCCGTCCGAAACCGAGGAGCGGCTGCTGGTGCGGCTGCTGGCCTTCGCGCTGAACGTGCCGCACGACACCGCGCGCGGCGCGCTGCAGTTCGCGCGCGGCCTGTCCGACAGCGGCGAGCCCGACCTGTGGCAACACGACCTGACCGGCCAACTGCTGCAGTGGATCGAAGTCGGCCAGCCCGACGAACGCCGGCTGGCCAAGGCCTGCGCCCGCGCCGAGCGCGTGACGATCTACTGCTACGGCAGCGCCGCCGACATCTGGTGGGCCGGCATCCGCCACAAGCTCAGCCGCCTGGCCAACCTGACCGTGTGGCGGCTGCCGGCCGAGCAGGCGCGCGCACTGGCCGCGCTGGCCCAGCGCAGCATGCAGTGGCAGCTCACGGTGCAGGACGCCCAGGTCTGGCTGAACAGCGACAAACAGTCGCTGGAGTTGCTGCCGCAGCGCTGGATGGGCAGCGAATCATGAGCCTGCCCGAACCCGACGCCGACCCCTGGCTGTGGCTGGAGCAGGTGCAAGGCGAGCCGGTGCTGGCCTGGGTGCGCGAGCGCAACGCCGAGTCGCGCGCGCGGCTCGAGGCCTGGCCAGCCTTCGGCGACACGCGCCGGCGCATCCGCGAGGTGCTGGACGCACACGACCGCATCCCCGCGGTGCTGCGCCGTGGCGATCACCTGTACAACTTCTGGCAAGACGCCGCGCAGCCGCGCGGGCTGTGGCGGCGCTGCAGCCTGCACGAATACCGCAAGCCGCGCCCGGCCTGGGAGCTGCTGCTCGACCTGGACGGGCTGGGCCGCAGCGAAGGCGAGAACTGGGTCTGGGGCGGCGCCGTATGTCTGGGCCCGCACTACAGTCGTGCGCTGCTGAGCCTGTCGCGCGGCGGCGCCGACGCCCACGTGGTGCGCGAGTTCGATTTGGTCGAACGCCGCTTCGTCGATGATGGCTTCGTGTTGCCCGAAGCCAAGTCCGAGCTGGCCTGGGCCGACATCGACACCGTCTATGTCGCCACCGACTTCGGCCCCGGCACGCTCACCGATTCGGGCTACCCGCGCGTGGTCAAACGCTGGCGCCGCGGCCAGCCGCTGGCCGCGGCGCAAACGGTGTTCGAGGGCCTGGCCAGCGACGTCGCGGTCAGCGTCGCGGTGGACTTGACACCCGGCTGCGAGCGCACGCTGCTGCGCCGCGCGCCCGACTTCTTCAGCAGCGAGGACGCCTTGCTGCAGCAGGGCGCCGGGTGCGACACCTTGCAGCCGCTGGCCAAACCGCCGGACGCGCAACTGGCCTTCTGGTACGACCAGGCGCTGCTGCTGCTGCGCAGCGATTGGCTGCACGACGGCACGACCTGGCCGCGCGGCGCCTTGCTGGCCAGCGACGCCGCGGCCTTCATCGCCGCACGGCCGGTGTGGCGCGCGCTGTTCACGCCCAGCGCGACACGCTCGCTGGCCGGCTACGCCGCGCTGCGCCGCACGCTGCTGCTCGAAGTGCTGGACAACGTGGCCGGGCGCCTCGAGGAATGGCATTTCGACGGCCGCGACTGCTGCCCGCGCGCGGTGGCCGCGCCCTTTGCCGGCGCGCCCGGCACGCTGGCGGCGCAAAGCCTGCACGACCCGCTGGTCGCGAACGACGCGCTGGGCGAGTCGTACCTGCTGACCTACACCGACTTCCTGACGCCCGACTCCTTGCTGCTGGGCCACGGCGGCAGCGACGCGCTCGAGCCGCTGAAGGCGCGCTCGGCCTATTTCGACGCGCAAGGCATGCGCGTGGAACAGCGCTTTGCCGGCTCGAAGGACGGCACGCGCATCCCCTACTTCGTGATCTGGCCGCCCGGCGCCACCGCCGGCGGGCGCAACCCCACGCTGCTGTACGGCTACGGCGGCTTCGAAGTCCCGCTGCAGCCGCAGTACGCGGGCAGCACCGGCGTGGCGTGGTACGCGCGCGGCGGCGTGCAGGTGGTGGCCAACATCCGCGGCGGCGGCGAGTTCGGCCCCGGCTGGCACCAGGCGGCGCTGAAGGGCAAGCGGCAAGCGGCCTTCGACGACTTCATCGCGGTGGCCGAAGACCTGATCGCCGCCGGCATCTGCACGCCGCGGCGGCTGGCGATCAAGGGCGGCAGCAACGGCGGGCTGCTGGTCGGCGCGGTGATGCTGCAGCGCCCCGACCTGTTCGCCGCCGTGGTGTGCCAGGTGCCGCTGCTGGACATGCGCCGCTACCACCGGCTGCTGGCCGGCGCCAGCTGGATGGGGGAGTACGGCGATCCCGACGATGCGGCGCAATGGCGCTGGATCGCCCGCTACAGCCCCTACCACAACGTGCCGGGCGCCCAGGTGCGCTTGCCGCCGGTGCTGTTCACCACCAGCACGCGTGACGACCGCGTCCACCCCGGCCATGCGCGCAAGATGGCGGCGCGATTGCGCGAGCGCGGCCATGAGGCGTGGCTGTACGAGAACATCGAAGGCGGCCACGGCGGCGCCGCCGACAACGCGCAGCGCGCCGACATGATGGCGCTGGAATTCGCCTTCCTGTGGCAGCAGTTGGAGACGCAATGAACGAGCCGCAGGTCGTGCACAACCAAGCCGCTTCGCGCTTCGAGCTCCAGGTCGGCGGCGGCCTCGCGGACTGTTCCTACCGGTTGCACAGCGGCGTGATGAACATCGTGCACACCGGCGTGCCGCCGGCGAGCGAAGGCCGCGGCGTCGCGGCGCGGCTGGTGCACGCCGCGCTGGCCCACGCACGCGCGCAAGGGCTGAAAGTGCGGCCGAGCTGCAGTTACGTCGCCGCCTACATGCGCCGCCATCGCGACACGCTGGACCTGCTGGAGCCTTGATGCCACACGCCATCGAAGCGCGCGCCGTCGAAGTGCTGGACTTCTGGTTCGGCCGCCCCGGCGAAGCCCACCACCTGCAGCCGCGGCCCGAGTGGTTCCGCAAGGACCCGGCCTTCGACGCGCTGATCGCGCAGCGCTTCGGCGCGCTGATCGGCGCCGCGCTGCGCGGCGAACTCGCCGCCTGGGCCGCGTGGCCGCACAGCGCGCTGGCGCGCATCGTCGTGCTCGACCAGTTCACGCGCAATGCGCGGCGCGACGGCGCCGGCATGTTCGCCGGTGATGCGCTGGCGCTGGCAGCGGCACGCGCGATGGTCGACGCGGGCCAGGATCGCAGCCTGCCCGGCGTGATGCGCCAGTTCGTCTACCTGCCCTTCGAGCATGCCGAGGCGCTGGCCGAGCAGCAGCGCTCGCTGCAGCTGTTCGAAGGCCTGGAGCGCGACGAACCGGCGCTGGCTGGCCTGCTGGAATGGGCACGCAAGCACCACGACATCGTCGCGCGCTTCGGCCGCTTTCCGCATCGCAACGCGCTGCTGGGCCGCGCGTCGACGGCCGAGGAGCTCGAGTTCCTGCAGCAGCCGGGTTCCAGCTTCTGAGCGCCCTGCGGGCCGCGCGGCGCAGGCGTCGCCGACGGCGCGTTCATCTACCCCCTCCAGAACTGCGGCGTGAACAGCACCAGCAGCGACAGCAGCTCCAGCCGCCCCAGCAGCATCGAAAAGCTGCACACCCAGGTCTGAAAGTCGCTCAGGCCGCTGAAGTTGGCGGCCGGGCCGACCTCGCCCAGGCCGGGGCCGATGTTGTTCAGGCTGGCGATGACCGCGCTGAAAGCCGTGACCACGTCCAGCCCGCTGAACACCATCAGCATCGTCAGCACCACCAGCACCGCGCCGTAGACCATCATGTAGGCGACGACGTTTTGCATCACGCGCGGCGGCACCACCTGGCCGCCGATGACCACCGGGTTGACCACGCTGGGGTGGCCGATGCGCACCAGTTCGTGCTGCGCCTGCTTCAGCAGCAGCAGCATGCGCATCATCTTGATGCCCCCGCCGGTGGAACCGCCGCAGGTGGCGAAGCAGCCCAGCAGCAGCATCCACAGCGGCGCGAACTGCGGCCACTTCAGGTAGTCCTGCGTGGCAAAGCCGGTGGTGGTGCCCACCGAGACCACGTGGAACACGGTGTGGCGCAGCGCGGTCGAGTACTGCGCATAGGTGCCGTCGAGCCACAGGTACAGCGAGATCAGCGCCACCGATCCGGCCATCACGAAGACGAAGGCGCGCGCCTCGACGTTGCGCCACAGCGGCGCGAACGAACGCTGGCGCCAGGCGACGAAATACAGCGCCACGCTGACGCCGGCCAGCATCATGAAGAACACCGCCACCGCCTCGATGACCGCCGAGTTCCAGTAGCCGAAGCTGGCGTCGTGCGACGAGAAGCCGGCCAGGCTCATGGTGCTGCACATGTGCATGAAGGCGTCGGGCCAGCTCATGCCGGCCCATCGGTAGGCTAAGAAGCAGGCGAAGCAGCCGACGAAATACACCGCCCACAAGCCGCGCGCGGTCTCGGCGATGCGCGGCGTGAGTTTGGTGTCCTTCATCGGGCCGGTCATCTCGGCCTTGAACAACTGCACGCCGCCCACGCCCAGCAGCGGCAGGATCGCCACCGCCAGCACGATCACGCCCAGGCCGCCGATCAACTGCAGGAAGCAGCGCCACACGTTGACCGACAGCGGCAGCCGGTCCAGCCCCGACAGCAGCGTGGCGCCGGTGGTGGTGAAGCCCGACATCGACTCGAAGTAGGCGTCGGTGACGCTCAGGCCCGGGATCGCCAGCCACAGCGGCAATGCCGCGAAGGCCGGCAGCACCATCCAGATCAGCACCACCAGCACGAAGCCGTCGCGCGACTGCAGCTCGCGCTTGTAGCGCCGCGTCGCCAGGCTCAGCGCCACGCCGGCCAGCAGCGTGGTGACGATGGAGACGACGAAGGCCATCTCGCCCGTGTCATGGCCGGCCAGCGCGAAGCCCAGCGGCACCGCCATCAGCAGCGCGAACAGCACCAGGATCGGCCCGACCAGCGCGGCGACGGCCAGCGGCAGGTTCATGTCAGTTGCGCCACCGCGCTTGGCGCGACCCGCGCCGCAGCAGACGAATTCCCCTCGGGGACAGGCCGCCGCAGGCGGCCAGGGGGAGCGGCGGCGTCAGCGGGCCGAACCCGATCCGGGCCCCCCGGTCGGGTTCGGTGCCCCCCCGGGGGGCGGCCGCCAGGCGGCCGGGGGCGGTCGGTTTCATTTCAGAAGAAGGTCGCGCCGACCTGGAACAGCTTCTCGATCTGCCGCACCATGCGCTTGCGCGGCAGGAAGACGATGACGTGGTCGCCGCTGCGGATCACCGTGTCGTGGTGCGCGATGATCACGTCCCAGGCCGGCTTCAGGTCGGCGCCGGGGCCCTCGCGCACGATCGCGCCGATCGCCGCGCCGGCAGGCAGCGCCAACTGCTCGATGCGCCGGCCCACCACCTTCGAGCTCTTCTCGTCGCCGCGCGCCACCGCCTCGAGCGCCTCGGCGTCGCCGCGGCGCAGGCTGTAGACCGCGGCCACGTCGCCGCGGCGCACGTAGGCCAGCAGCTCGCCGATCACGGTCTGCGCCGGCGACACCGCGATGTCGATCTGCGTGCCCTGCCCTTGCACCAGGTCGGCATAGGCGCGGCGGTTGATCAGCGCCAGCACGCGCTGTGCGCCCATGCGCTTGGCCAGCAGGCAGGACATGATGTTGTCCTCGTCGTCGTTGGTCAGCGCCAGGTACAGGCCGGTGCCCTGCACGTTCTCGTGTTCCAGCAGCTCCTCGTCGGTGCTGTCGCCGTGCAGCACCAGCGCGCGCCCGGCCAGCTCGGTGCTGAGGTATTCGCAGCGCGGCGCGCTGGCTTCGATCAGCTTGACCTGGCAGTCGCGCGCGATGTGGCGCGCCAGCCTCAAGCCCACGCGCCCGCCGCCGGCGATCATCACGCGCTTGATCGGCTGCACGCGGCGGTGCAGCGCGTCGAGCACGCCGCGCACGTGTTCGCTGGCGGCCAGCACGAACAGCTCGTCGCCGGGCTCGATGCGCGTGCTGCCGTCGCACACGATCTGCTTGTCCTGCCCGAGGGCGTCGCGCCGGTAGATGGCCACGATGCGCATCGGCAGCCCCGGCACCAGCGCCGGCAGCTCGGAGATGACGTGCTGCACCATCGGCCCGCCCTGCATGGCGCGCACCGCGATCAGGCTGACGCGCTTTTGCGCGAACTCCAGCACCTGCAGCGCCTCGGGGTATTCGATCAGCTTGCGGATGTAGGCGGTCAGGCTCTCCTCGGGGCAGATCAGCTCGTCGACGGCGAAACCCTGGCGGCTCATCAGTTCGCTGCCGTTGACGAACTCGGCGCTGCGCACGCGCGCGATGCGCGTGGGGATGCCGAACACGTCGCTGGCGACCTTGCAGGCCACGAGGTTGGTTTCGTCCAGCGGCGCGCAGGCGATCAGCATGTCGGCGTCCTCGGCGCCCGCATCGCGCAGCACCGACGGCTGGATGCCGTTGCCGACCACGCCGCGGATGTCCATGCGCTCCTGCAGCAGCGCCAGCCGCGGCGCGTCGGTGTCGATCAGCGTGATGTCGTTGTGCTCCGACGCCAGACTCTGCGCCACGCTCTCGCCCACGCGCCCGGCGCCGAGGATGAGGATCTTCATGGCGGCGGATTATGGGTGGCCACCTGCGGCGGCGAACCCCGCGGCGGCGGCGCCGCGCCTCAGGCGCCGGGGGTCGGGCCTGGGGTCGCGCCGGGGGTCGCGCCCGGGATCGGCGGCAGCGGCAGCAACACGTCGCCGCACTGCGCGCGCTGGCGCAGCGCGTGGTCCATCACCACCAGCGCCAGCAGCGCCTCGGCGATCGGCGTGGCGCGGATGCCCACGCAGGGGTCGTGGCGGCCGAAGGTCTGCACCACGCTGGGCTGGCCGGCGCGATCGATCGACTCACGCGGGATGCGGATCGAACTGGTGGGCTTGATGGCGATCGACACCACCAGGTCCTGCCCGCTGGAAATGCCGCCGAGCACGCCGCCGGCGTGGTTGCTGCGAAAACCCTGCGGCGTCAGCTCGTCGCCGTGCTCGCTGCCCTTTTGCGTGACGCAGCCGAAACCGGCGCCGATCTCCACGCCCTTGGCCGCGTTCAAGCCCATCATCGCGTAGGCGATGTCGGCGTCGAGCCGGTCGTACACCGGCTCGCCCAGGCCCGCCGGCATGTGCCGCGCCGTCACCATCAGCCGTGCGCCGCACGAATCGCCGCTCTTGCGCAGCGCGTCCATGTAGGCCTCGAGCCGCGGCACGACCCTCGCGCTGGGCGCGAAGAAGGGGTTGAGCGCGATCTGCGCCTCGTCGTCGAACGGGATCGGCACATCGCCGATCTGCGTCATCCAGCCGACGAAGCGCGTGCCGTATTTTTCGGCCAGCCACTTCTTGGCCACCGCGCCGGCGGCCACCGTGGGCGCCGTCAGCCGCGCCGAGGCGCGGCCGCCGCCGCGCGGGTCGCGCAGCCCGTACTTGCGCCAGTAGCTGTAGTCGGCATGGCCGGGGCGGAAGGTGTCGAGCAGGTTGCCGTAGTCCTTGCTGCGCTGGTCGGTATTGCGGATCAGCAGCGCGATCGGCGTGCCGGTGCTCAGGCCCTCGTACACACCCGACAGGATCTCGACGCGGTCGGCCTCGTCGCGCTGCGTCACGTGGCGGCTGGTGCCGGGGCGGCGGCGGTCCAGGTCGTGCTGGATGTCGTCCTCGGACAAGGCCAGACCCGGCGGGCAGCCGTCGATCACGCAGCCGATCGCCGGCCCGTGGCTCTCGCCGAAATTGGTGACGCGGAACAGGTGGCCGAAGGTGCTGCCGGGCATGCGCCGATGGTAACAAGCGCGCTTGGCGTGCGCGGCCGGGCCGCGCGCCGGCTCAGGGTGTGCTGGCGTCGGCCGCGCCCAGCGCCCCCAGCAGCGCGCACGACGCCTGCAACGGCTCCATGCGCTGCTGCGCCGCCGTCAGCGCGGCCTGGATCTGGCGGGTCAGCAGCATCAGCTGCCGGCCCTCGAGCAGGCCGCGTTCGGTGCGGCACACCAGGCGGTCGGTGCCCAGGCGCATGGCGTCGATGCGGCGCTCGTTCAGCCTTTCGGCACCGCCGACGCGCTCGCTGAGCTGGTGGCAGTGGGCGATCTCGGCGCTGACGGCGGCGGCCGGCGCCGGCTCATCGGCGTCGTCGAGCCGCGAAGGCACCGTGGCGGCGCAGCCTTCACCCAGGCGCTGGCAAAGCTGCGCCAGCACCAGCAGCCGCGCGCGCAACGCCGCCATCAGCTGCAGCGCGTGGCGCTCCTCGTCGCGGATGGCGTCCAGGTCGGCGCTGGCGCGTTCGGCGTCGTGCGCGTCGGCATCGAGCATGCCGCACAGCGCCACGGTGCGCCGCGCCATCTCGCCCACCGCGGCACCCAGCTCGGCATGCTGCTGGCGCAGCCCGGCATGGGTTTCGGCCAGCGCGCGCGCCTGCTGCGCGGCGGCAGCACGAAGCTGCAGCGCTTGCTCAGCGCTGTCGCGGCGCAACGCATCCAGGCTTTCGGCCTGGCTGATCCAGGCACACGCCGTCAGGTAGCTGGACGCCAGCACCGCCAGCGTCAGCAGGCCCAGCAGCACCCAGCGCAGCGCCAATGCGGTGCCCGGCGGGCCGTCCAGCGCGGCAGGCAGCGAATCGATGGCCTGCCCGCCGATGGGCGCATGCCACAGCAGCAGCGCGGCCAGCAGCGGCGCCCACAGGCCGAACACGAGCCGTGCCTGCTGCCGTGACTGCAGCTGGCGCAACAGGCGCAGCCCCGGTGACCAGAGCGACGCCGCGGTGCGCGCCGCGCGCACCGGCGGCGATGCCGGGTAGGTGGAAACCGAGGTCTGTGACATGCAAGCTTCGATGCGCGGCGCCGTTGTTGCTGGCTATCGGAGCCGCGGCCGCGCACTTGAGCGCCCACAGCGAACAACCCAGCGGCGGCCGGCAGATGCACCACAATGCCCGGCGCCCCTACTGCAAGGTTCTGCCATGCCAGGCTATTCCGACCCCGGCTTCGACACGCTGGCGCTGCATGCCGGCGCGGCGCCCGACCCCAGCCACGGCGCGCGCGCGGTACCGATCGTGCTGTCCACCAGCTTCGTCTTCGACAGCAGCGAACACGCGGCCAGCCTGTTCAACATGGAGCGCAGCGGCCACGTCTACAGCCGCATCAGCAACCCGACCACCGCGGTGCTGGAAGAACGCGTGGCCGCGCTCGAAGGCGGCAGCGGCGCCATCGCCACCGCCAGCGGGCAGGCGGCGCTGCATCTGGCCATCGCCACGCTGGCCGGCGCGGGTTCGCACATCGTCGCCAGCTCGATGCTCTACGGCGGCAGCCACAACCTGCTGCACTTCACGCTGAAACGTTTCGGTATCACGACCACTTTCGTGCCGCCCGGCGACATCGACGGCTGGCGCGCGGCGATCCGCCCCGAAACCAGGCTGCTGTTCGGCGAGACGCTGGGCAACCCGGGGCTCGAGGTGCTGGACATCCCGACCGTGAGCAGCATCGCGCACGACGCCGGTCTGCCGCTGCTGGTGGACAGCACCTTCACCACGCCGTGGCTGATGAAGCCCTTCGACCACGGCGCCGATCTGGTCTACCACTCGGCCACCAAGTTCCTGAGCGGGCACGGCACGGTGATCGGCGGCGTGCTGGTCGACAGCGGCCGCTTCGACTGGAACAACAGCGCTCGCTTCCCCGAACTCACGGAACCTTACGACGGCTTCCACGGCATGGTGTTCAGCGAGGAAAGTTCGGTCGGCGCCTTCTTGCTGCGCGCACGGCGCGAAGGCCTGCGCGACTTCGGCGCGTGCATGAGCCCGCACACCGCGTGGCTGATCCTGCAGGGCATCGAGACGCTGCCGCTGCGCATGGCACGGCACGTGGACAACACGCGCAAGATCGTCGGCTTCCTCGCCGCGCAGCCCATGGTGCAGCGGGTGGGCTACCCCGAACTCGACGGCCACCCGAGCCAGGCGCTGGCGAGAAAGCTGCTGCCGCGCGGCTGCGGCTCGGTGTTCAGCTTCGACCTGAAGGGCTCGCGCCGGCAAGGGGTGGCCTTCATCGAGGCGCTCAAGCTGTTCAGCCACCTGGCCAACGTCGGCGACTGCCGCTCGCTGGTGATCCATCCGGCCAGCACCACGCACTTCCGCATGGACGACGCGGCGCTGCGCGCCGCCGGCATCGGCCCCGGCACCATCCGCCTGAGCATTGGGCTGGAAGACGCCGACGACCTGATCGACGACTTGAAGCGTGCACTGCGCGCGGCGGAGAAGGCGGCATGAAGCTCGACGTCCGAGGCCCAAATGGCTCGATGAAGGGCTCGATGAAGGCCTACGCCTACAACGGCGGCAAGCCCTTCGACCCGGCGTTGCCGTGCGTGGTCTTCATCCACGGCGCGATGCAGGACCACAGCGGCTGGACGCTGCTGGCGCGCTGGTGCGCGCACCACGGCTTCGGCGTGCTGGCGCCGGACCAGCCCGGCCACGGCCAAAGCGCCGGGCCGCCGCTGCAAAGCGTGCAGGCGCTGGCCGACTGGACGCTGGCGCTGCTCGATGCCGCCGGCGTGCGCCAGGCCACGCTGGTCGGCCACAGCATGGGCACCTTGATCGCGTTGGAAGCCGCGGCGCGCGCACCTGCGCGCGTGACCCGGCTGGTGCTGCTGGGTGCGGCGTATCCGATGAAGGTCAGCGATGCGCTGCTGAACACCGCGCGCGCAGCGCCGCTCGAGGCCATCGACATGGTCAACGCGCTGTCGATCAGCACGCTGGCCAGCAAGCCCAGCTACCCGGGCCCGGGCATGTGGGTGCACGGCAGCAACCGCGCGCTGATGCGCAACCAGCAGGCGCTGTGCAGCGGCATCAACCTGTTCGAGCACGACTTCCGCGTCTGCGACGCCTACGCCGGCGGCACGGCGGCGATGGCCAAGGTGTCTTGCCCCGCGACCTTGATCGTCGGCGCACGCGACCAGATGACGCCGCCGAAGGCCACCAGGGATCTGGCCGCGGCGCTGAAGGCGCAAGTGCTCACCGTGCCCAGCGGCCACCACCTGATGGCCGAGGCGCCGGATGCGGTGCTGGCGGGGTTGCGCACGGCGTTGGGGGCCTGAGCGCGGCGCGCCGGGCGCCGCCTTGCACCCGCGCCTTCGCGCCTGCCTCCGTCAGGGCGGCGGCGCCGGCAGCGCATCGGGCATGAGCATCTGCCCCGCCCGCCCCTGCATCCAGCGTTCGAACTCCAGCGCCAGCAGCTCGGCGTGTTCGCGCTCCTCGGCCGCCAGCTCGCGGTACAGCTCGCGTTCGCTCGGGCCTTGCGTGCGGTCGCCCGCCTGGTCGGCGAAGAAGGCTGCGGCGCGCTGCTCGAGCGCGATCGCCACGCGGAACAATTGCTCGGGCCGATCCGGCGCGCCGTGCACCCCGGCGTAGATCGTCGCGCGCGCGAGACTGAGGCTCGACCCGCTGTCCGGCGCGGCGACGTGATAACGCCGTGACAGCGTGGCCATGTGTTCGCCTTCCATTTCGGCAAAGCGCATGAACAGGTCGGTGAGCGCGGCGTCGCCCGCTTCGGCTGCCGCGCGGCGGTAGAAGTCGCGCCCGCCCAGTTCGACCTCGAAGGCGGTGCGGATCGCCTCTTGCGCTGCGGCGCCGGCGAACTTGCGCTCGCCCAGGCGCTGCAAGCCGCCGCCGCAGTGCGGGCACAACCCGAAGGGCAAGGCGAAGCCTTCGCTGAGCTTGGCGCACTGCGCGCAGCGCCACTGCAGCACTTCACCCGCACAGCAGATGTATTCGCCGTCGCCGTCGTCGTCCAGCGGCTGGCGGCACTTGGGGCACAAAGCCATGGTCGGTCTCCTGGATACGCCGCCGTCAAGCGAACTGCGCCTCGGCCGCGGCGGCCAGCGCGTGCGCCGCCGCGGCCGACACCGGCCAGCCGCGCTGCGGGTCGCGCAGGTAGGCGGCGATCGCGCTGGCGGCGCGGCGCCCGGCGCTCATCGCCAGGATCACCGTGGCGCCGCCGGTGACGATGTCGCCGCCGGCGAACACCCCCGGCAGGTTGGTCGCCTGCGTCGCCTCGTCGGCGACGATGTAGCCGCGCCGGTCCAGGCCCAGGCCGCCGGTGGAACGGCCGATGATCGGGTTGGCCTTGGTGCCCAGCGCGTAGATCACGGTGTCGCACTCCAGCTCCACCGTCTGGTCGGTGGGCTCGGGCTTGCGCCGGCCGCGCTCGTCGGGCTCGCCGAGCTGCATCAGGCGCGCGCGCAGGCCGCGCACGTCGCCTTGCGCGTCGAGCAGGATCGCCTCGGGCGCGTGCAGGAAGCAGAACTCGACCCCTTCTTCCTTGGCGTGGCGCAACTCCTCGATGCGCGCCGGCGCTTCGGCCTCGGTGCGGCGGTAGACGCAGCGCACGCTGTGGGCACCCAGGCGCTTGGCCACGCGCAGGCAGTCCATCGCGGTGTTGCCGGCGCCGATCACCACCGCGTGCCGGCCCAGGCCCACCGGCGTGCCCTGGTACGGAAACTGGTCGCCGCCCATCAGGTTGACGCGCGTCAGGAACTCGTTGGCCGACAGCACCTGGCCCGCGTTCTCGCCGGGGATGCCGAGGAAGGTGGGCGCGCCGGCGCCGGCGGCGACGAACACCGCATCGAAGCCTTTGCCTTGCATCAGCTGTGCCAGCGTGAAGGTCTTGCCGATGACCTTGTTCAGCTCGAAATGCACACCCATCTCGCCCAGGCGCCGCACTTCCTTGTCGATGATGTCGCGCGGCAGCCGGAACGCCGGGATGCCGTAGCGCAGCACGCCGCCGACCACGTGCAGCGCCTCGTACACCGTGACCTCGGCGCCGAAGCGCGCCAGGTCGGCCGCGGCGGCCAGCCCGCCCGGCCCCGAGCCGACGATCGCCACCTTGCCAAGTGCGCCAGCTGCGCCCAGCAACCGGGCCGGCCGGGCCTGGCCGTGGTCGCCGACAAAGCGCTCCAGCCGGCCGATCGCCACCGGCTCGAGCTTCTTCTTGATGATGATGCACTGCGCCTCGCACTGGCGCTCCTGCGGGCACACACGCCCGCACACCGACGGGAAGATGCTCGATTCGTTGATCGTCTCGAGCGCGCCGTCGACGTCGCGCACGATCAGCTGGCGGATGAACTTCGGGATGTCGATGCTCACCGGGCAGCCGGCGATGCACGGCGGCTTGTGGCACTGCACGCAGCGTTCGGCCTCGTACAGCGCATCGGCCCAGCCGTAGCCCAGATTCACTTCCTTGAAGTTGGCCGCGCGCTCACGCGCATTGCGCTCGGGCATCTTCGCCTGGTGCGGCGTCACCGCCGAGTACTTCTTGTAGGTGCGCTTGCCCTGCTTGATCAATGTGTCCTCGAGGCTGCACACCTGGTCGAAGTCGGCATTGGCCTGTGCCTCCTGCGCCTTGAAGCGGCGCTGGCGCGCGTTGAGTTCGGCGAAGTCGATCTGGTGCGCGTCGAAGTCGGGGCCGTCGACGCAGGCGAAGCGCACCTCGCCGTCGACGCGCACGCGGCAAGAGCCGCACATGCCGGTGCCGTCGACCATGATCGTGTTCAGCGACACCATCGTCTTCACGCCGAAGGGGCGCGTGACTTCGGCGCAGGCCTGCATCATCGGCATCGGGCCGATCGCGACCACCAAGTCGGGCTTCGGGCCGTCGCGCTCGAGCAGCTCCTGCAGCGCGCTGGTGACGAAGCCCGGCCGCCCGGCGCTGCCGTCGTCGGTGCACACGATCAGCTCGTCGCTGTGCTCGCGCAGGCGTTGGTCCCAGAAGATCAGCTCCTGGTTGCGAAACCCGACGATCGTCGTCGTGTGGTTGCCCGCTGCGCGAAACGCACGCAGCTGCGGAAAGACCGGCGCCACGCCCAGCCCGCCGCCGACCAGCACCACGTGGCCGACGCGCCCGATGTGCTGCGGCAGCCCGAGCGGGCCGGCGAGATCGGCGATCGCGTCGCCTTCGGCGTAGCGGTCGCGCATCTCGCGCGTGCTCTTGCCCAGCGCCTGGATCACCAGCGTGACGGTGCCGCGTTCGCGGTCGTAGTCGGCCACGGTCAGCGGGATGCGCTCGCTGCCCTCGTGCAGGCGCACGATCACGAAATGGCCCGGCTCGGCGGCGCTGGCGACATCGGGGGCGTGCAGCTCCCACAGGAACGAGGCGCTGGAGAACTGCTCGCGGCGAACGATGGTCACCATGTCGTCGGCTTCCTTCACGACCGGCGCCAGCGTTTGCGTCCGGTATTGTGGTATCGGGGTACCGTTTTACCGTTATGAAGATTGCCGCGGCGGCCGATCTGCGGCAAGGCTGATCTGCGTCAAGCTGCCGGGCGCCCGCCGCAGGCGCTCATTCCCGCGTGCCAGCCGCCCGCGCGGCGCTGCGAAGCCCTGGCGCGGACAATGCCTGCATGTCACGCACCCTCGTCGCACGCGCACTGTCGGTGATCGGCCACCCGGCGCTGCTGATGCCCGCCTCGATCGCCGCCGCCGCGCAGATGGCCGAGGCACCGCCGCCGCTGCTGCGTCTGGCAGTGGGCTCGGCGCTGGCCGTGGCCGCCATCGTCGGCCTGTTCAGCCTGTGGCAGGTGCGCACCGGGCGCTGGCGCCATGTGGATGCCTCGCTGCCCGGCGAGCGCCGCCAGCTGACGCGTCTGCTCGCGGCGCTGCTGTGCGCTGCCGCCGCGCTGGCCTGGGCCAGCGGGCATCCGCCACGGGCCGCGGCCGCACCGCTGCTGGTGGCACTGCCGGTGCTGGCGGCGCACCTGCTGCGCACTCGCATGAAGCTGTCGCTGCATGCCGTCTATGCGGCCTTTGCCGTGCCGCTGTTGTGGCCGCAGCCGCTGGGCGTGCTCGCCGCGGCGGCGCTGGCGCTGGGCGTGGCGTGGTCGCGGCTGATGTTGCGCCGGCACACGCGCGCCGAGGTGCTGAGCGGGCTGCTGCTCGGCGCGGCCGCCGGCGCGATGCTGAGCGCGCTGCTGCGTTGACGCGCGCCACCGCTGCCGACCCGCGCGACCTCCGCGCGGCCGGTACGCTGCAACAGCGTTCGGCGCAGCTCGCCCTGGAGCGCGCGGAACTGCCGGCGCACAACCGGCTGCGCAGGCGGCATGCTGCCGGCGCCTGCGCACGGCCTGGCCTCGGTTCAGGCAGGGAATTCTTCGGTGTCGATCTCGGC
>Ga0116167_1002569_pt1 | contig 15250 bp, 13 predicted proteins | sample AD_JPNMR3_MetaG_FD_89794 | JGI IMG/M metagenome (GOLD analysis project Ga0116167, IMG submission 89794) | Active sludge microbial communities of municipal wastewater-treating anaerobic digesters from Japan - AD_JPNMR3_MetaG | ecosystem: Engineered > Bioreactor > Anaerobic > Digestate | place...
CGACCGGCTTGCCCAAATCCTCACCGCCCGCGGCCGAAAAGTCGAACGACTCGACGGCGACACCCTCCGTAACCTCTTTCCCAATACGGGTTTCGATCGAAAATCCCGCGACGAACACATCCGTCGAGTCGGCTTTATGGCCGGCCGGCTCGAACACCACGGCGTAATTGTAATTGCTTCATTTATCTCCCCTTACAGAGATTCCAGACAATTTGTACGAAAAATTTGCAAAAACTTTATCGAGGTCTATGTAAAGGCCTCTTTGGAGGAATGTAAACGCCGCGATGTCAAGGGCTTATATCAAAAAGCCCAGTCCGGACAGATTCAGAAGTTCACCGGTCTGGATGACCCTTATGAAGAGCCGGAAAATCCGGAAATCATCGTCGATACCGAACACGAAACAGTGGACGTATGTATAGATAAAATAATGACTTATATTAAACCTTACCTGTGAGTCTCTATGGCGGATCATCTCGACCAACTCGAAAACCTCAGCATCCACATCCTGCGGGAGGCCTACGCCAACTTCAAGAGTTTGTGTATGCTCTGGTCTATCGGCAAAGACAGCACGGCGCTGCTCTGGCTGGCCCGGAAGGCCTTTTTGGGCCATGTCCCGTTCCCGTTAGTCCATATCGATACAAGCTTTAAGATTCCGGAGATGATTGAATACCGCGACCGTCTGACCCGCCAGTGGCAGCTGGATATGATCTATGGGATGAACACCGAAGCTCTCCAGCAAAAGCAAACCTTCCCGGACGGAAAGGTGGACCGCCTTCGCTGTTGCAAGCTCCTGAAAACAGAAGCACTTAAGAACACTCTCAGCGGCTCCTGGCCCCGCTGGAGATTCAATCACACGACGGATCGCTACGAAATCGATCCGAACCACGAGCCCTTTACGGGGGTGATTGTCGGCCTGCGGGCTGATGAAGAGGGCTCTCGCTCCAAAGAACGTTATTTTTCCAAGCGGGACCGCTCCAGCGAGTGGGACATTGCCGACCAGCCGCCGGAGTTCTGGAACCAGTATAAAACCGATTTTGCTCCGGGCACGCACGTGCGGATTCATCCGCTGCTGGACTGGACGGAACTGAACATCTGGGAGTATATCGAGCGGGAAAAGATTCCGACGGTTTCCCTGTACTACGACCAGGGAAACGGAAAACGCTATCGTTCGCTCGGATGCTGGCCGTGCACATTTCCCATAAACTCCACAGCCAAGAATCCGAAGGAGATTATCGAAGAGCTGCGCAGCGGACAGCTGAAAAACATTGCCGAACGCAGCGGACGGGCACAGGATGCTGAAGACGGCGGCGGGCTGGAAACCCTCCGGCGGGAAGGATATATGTAAAAGGAGGACAGCAGACGGATGAATCCTGCAGCCGATGAAAAGATGAATATTGTCGTTGCCGGGCATGTGGACCACGGCAAAAGCACCGTCATTGGCCGTCTCCTGGCCGATACCGATTCTCTGCCGAAGGGCAAACTGGAGCAGATTCAGGAGCTGTGCCGTCGAACCAGCCGGCCTTTCGAATACGCTTTTCTGCTGGATGCGCTCAAGGATGAGCAGGCGCAGGGGATTACCATTGATTCCGCCCGCATCTTCTTCAAGTCCGCCAAACGGCACTATCTGATTCTCGATGCGCCGGGGCATATTGAGTTCCTGCGAAATATGGTTACGGGAGCTTCACATGCGGAGGCGGCTCTGCTGGTGATTGATGCCGCCGAAGGGGTCCGAGAAAATTCCCGACGGCACGGTTATATGCTCTCTATGCTCGGTGTTCATCAAATCGCTGTCCTCATCAATAAGATGGATTTGGCCGGATGGAGCCGTGATACATTCGAAAAGATTGCAGACGAATACAAACGCTTTCTGCAGGAAATCGGTCTGTCAGCGTCTTTCATTCCGGTCAGCGGAATGGCCGGAGACAATATCGCCCGCCGCAGCGAGCGGATGACGTGGTACGAGGGGCCGACGGTGCTGGAGACGCTCGACGCCTTTATTAAAGAGCCGCTGCCGGTGGACAAACCCTTCCGAATGCCCGTGCAGGATGTGTACAAGTTTACACGAGCGGGCGACCAGCGCCGCATCGTCGTTGGAACGGTGGAGACCGGCGCCGTTCGCCCCGGAGATGAGCTGATTTTTTATCCATCCGGCAAAAAGAGCCGCGTCAAGACACTCGAACGATTCGGTTCGCCGCCTCCGCAGGCGTATGAAGCCGGTCAGGCCGCGTCTTTTACGCTCGAAGAGCAGATTTACCTGACGCGCGGTCAAATCGCCGCCCGAGCCGGCGAGCCCGCCCCGGAAGTCGGACGGCGTTTCCAGGTTCATCTGTTCTGGATGGGCAAGGAGCCCCTGCGGACCGACAAAGACTATCTAATCAAGGTCGGGACGGCCAAACAGCCGATGCGCGTCGAGAAGATTCTTTCCGTGATGGATGCCTCCGACCTGCGGGTCAAAACCGAGCAGGATTTTGTCGGATACCACGATGTAGCGGACTGCATTCTGCAGACGGCGCGGGCGGTGGCGTTTGATTTGTCCGACCGATTCCCGACCCTTAGCCGCTTTGTGATTGTGGATGAGTATGAAATCCGCGGCGGCGGGCTGATTCGTAAGGTTCTTCCGGATGCCGAAGAGCCGCTTCGCCAGCGCGTAATGCAGCGAAACCTGAAATGGGCGATGAGCACGCTCAGCCGCGAACAGCGCTGGGAACGCTACAGCCAAAAGGCCTCGCTGGTTTTGATTACCGGCCGTAAAAATGTCGGCAAAAAGACCCTGGCCCGTGCTTTGGAGCGGAAGCTCTTTGCGGAGGGCAAACTGGTGTACTTTATGGGAATCGCCAATGTGCTTTATGGGGTGGATGCCGATATTAAAACGCCCGGGCCGGACACATCCCACCGGCCGGAGCACCTGCGGCGGCTCGGCGAGGTGGCCAACCTGATGCTCGATGCCGGACTGATTCTGATTGTGACGGCCATCGGCCTGACGCAAAGCGATTTGGAGATTATTCGAACCGCCGTGGACAGCGATTTGGTTGAGGTCGTCTGGCTCGGACCGGACATGACTGATATTCAGGCCGATTTGCAGATCGAAAATCCGGACAATCCGGACGAGGCCGCCGGGCAGATTAAGCGGCTCCTGCAGCAGAAGGGGATTATCTTCAGTGTGTGAACGGAAGCGGGGGCAGAGGATGGATGCTGATTTGCAGCGGATTGAACAGGCCCTTCTGGCCGCGCAGGAAGCGGCGGCGCGTTTTACACCCGGGCGAATCGCCTCTGAAAAAAAAGGCGGCGGTGACCCTGTGACGCAGGCCGATCTTCTGCTGGATAAGGTCTTGAAAGAAGCCCTGCTGGGGCCTTCGGAAGGGTGGCTTTCTGAAGAGACCGCCGATGATTTAAGCCGGCTGGGGAAAAAACGGGTCTGGATTGTGGACCCGCTGGACGGCACGCGCGAGTTTGTCGAGGGCATTCCCGAATGGTGCATTTCCGTGGCGCTGGTGGAGGAGGGCTGCCCGACGGCGGCGGGCATCTGCAATCCGGCGGCCGGACAGATTTTTTTGGGAAGCCGTTCATCTGGGGTGACGCTCAACGGACGGCCGGTCCGGGTCGGCGGCAAAGCGGACCTGAAGGGGGCCAGGATTTTAGCCAGCCGCAGCGAAGTCAGACGGGGTGAATGGAAGCGTTTTGAAGGGGCCGGATTTGAGATTGTCCCGATGGGTTCGGTGGCTTATAAACTGGCTCTGGTGGCTGCCGGGCTGGCGGATGGAATGTTTACCCTGGTGCCCAAAAATGAATGGGATGTGGCGGCCGGGGTTTGTCTTGTGGAAGCCGCCGGCGGCCGATGGGAGGCCGCCGAATCCAGACGGCAATTCAATCAGCCCAACCCTCTCCTGAAGGGCCTCTGGGCAGCCAACGAGCGGCTTCTGTTACCTCTGAAAAAGATATCGGGCTAACGAGAGGATGTATTGCAGCCGCAGTTTATTTTATGCTGCCGGCTGTTTTGCAGAACTGTATCATGATTTTCCCGTTGCTCCATGTCTGCAAGATGCTGTCAGCCGATGGGGAATTCGTTGCGGATTTCCTTGATGTAATGAGGATTCTGTAATCCGCATCTTTTTCCGAAGAGGCGATTTGGCGTTCTGCATAAAAAGGAACCCTTTTGTCATCTGCGAAGATACGGGCAGAGGGTTCAATATGTTCGGAAATCCATTCGGCTGCCTGAAGGTACACTTTCTTGTCATAGTGAAGCGGTTTTGCCAGTTTGGGAGCAGCGGTCAAAACGGCGATCATAAGACATCCCACAAAGATACGGCGAGTCTGCACTTTGAGAAACAAGCTGGATTGACAATGCAGATAGTAAGAGAGAAGCCATATTCCAAGAGGAATCAGGGGACAACTGAGAGCAATGAAAGGCAAAATGTGCCGTCGACAAATATATCCCCATCCTATGTAAAGTGACAGAAGGAGGAAGACATTAACAGCCAGAAAAACTGTCAGCATAATTCGAGAGAGATTTTTTGCCAAATACTTGATTCTGAAAAAATGCAGCAGACCGATGAGCCAAAACGGTAAAAGAATGTACAGAAAATTTTCTGTAAGGTCCTGGAGAAAATCAAAGAGCGCTGTCGGAAAAGAAGTTTTTGGTGGAAGGGTGTTTGAAGGAGAGAAAAAGTCTGGTGTGATGGAACGAACCATTGCCGGCAATTTTGCCGGCAGAATGGAATCAGCATAAAGCCAATAGGGCAGGACCGGCAGCAGCCAGGCCGCGGCGATCAGAACAGCGGCGGTCAGCAGCCGTCCGGCGTTCGCCGCTGTTCTTTGCTTCCAAAACAATATGCTCAGAACAACGGCCAGATAGAGGAGAATCTGAGCACATTCCGGACGGAATAAATACCCGACCCCTCCGAGAAACGCCGAGACCATCCATCCGAGAAGAGATTGTTTCTCCAGATTTCTCAGAAGGGCATAAAAGGCCGCCGATAGAAAAAGCAGATGCGGCCAGTCTCGGAGGACGTCGCAGCCGTGTTTGGAAATCGGCAGGACGAGCAAAATCAGAAGTCCTGCAAAGGTCCAGACTGGGCGGAAAAGGCGGCATCCGATTTTCCAGAGGAAAAACAAGGCCCCTAATTGTGTCAGAAGGACCGCTGTTTGGGATGAGTGAATCCAGGATAAATTGACAGAGAAATCTGCGGAGAGAAAGGCAAGCTTGCGGGCCAGATAAAGCAGCATGGGAAAACCCGGCGGGAATTTTCGGCATATCTCCGCATAGCCGCCGGGGAGAGTTTGGGCCATCTTAATATAAAGGACACCGTCTTCGCTGATTACAACGGTCCGGGAGATATGATAGACACCGAGCAGGGCGGCCAGCCCCAGCAGGACAGCCGGACAAAACCATTTGTGGCGGGTCATACGCCGAATGAGAGGACTAATTTGCATAGGCCCTTTTCTTTCCTGAAATCCGCTGTTGCAATATAAAATTGTTTGCCTTTCCAGGCAAGAGGAAAGAATCAGGCCGGCTTATGCACCGGGCGGTTCAAAAAGGCCAGCGAAAGAAGCAACATTGTCTTTAATCCGCCGCTCTGCCGATTTGAAGGTTGGCATCGGCGGCTGTGCCCGGCACCAGGTCCAAGACGGCATTTTTCAGAATCACGCTGAAGATGCATTTGTCCAAATCAATTTTGCAGCTCACCAGGCCCCCTTCCGCGGCGGGAACATTGAGGCACGAATAAACATTGCCCTTAGCTGCTTTTGTGAAGCTGCCTTCAGGAATGGTGAAGGTTTGTGCCCCCCAGGTGATGCTGACCGGCAGAGCTGTCAGATCGGTCCCGGCCACATCCGCAACAGCGATTTCGCCGGTAATGCTTACCTGGTCCGTACCGGCCGTTTTTCCGTGTTTGGCGGCGGCCTTGCTGATGCGGACCTCATCGCGATAGTTTCGCATCAGCCGAATCGGGATCCGCTGCTTGCCGTTGACAATCGATTCGTCGGCTTCTCCGTAGTATACGGTGTCTCCAAAATCCCATTCAAAGCGTATCGGACAGGACAAGCCGGTCAGATTTGTCTTCGAAAGGGTCATGGCGAAGGTGCATTTTGCAAAATCGAATTTCAAAGATGTGATGCCGCCGGGCTGGTTTTTGGCGATTTTTCGGGTCCATACGAACTGGTTTTTCGTTTTGTCCCATTTGTAGCCGCATTCCTCTGTGTAGATTTCGGCCCCGTCCGTCAGAGAAACAACGGAGGTTTCAATGGAGGGGACCTGGAGGAGATTGGGGGCCGCGGCAAAAGAACCGCTGACAGTCAAACTGTCCTGACCGACCCCATTTCCGGCGGCCACCTGGACGCTCTTAATAGTCACGGGCAGAGAGGGCTCATCATTCTGCTCCCAGTCAGCGGGTTCCGCTTCCGCTGAATACTCCCATTTGCCGGAGCTTTCATTGTAGGAATACAGGTCGGAAATCCGGAAGGAGAACGTCTGGACCTGGTAGTCTCCGAGGTACGTTTTGGCGGTCACATCCAACGTGATTTGCGTGAAGGTGCAGATGTCTTTGAAGTTCAGCCCGAACCCGAATCCGCTGCCGTTGCCGATATAGTCCGTCAGTTCCAGCAGCGAAGAAGAAAGGGAAACCGTGGAGCCGTCCGCCAGTTTCACTTTGTAAGGATTCGGGAAAATTGTCCAGATGGTGGATTTTTTGTTGTTGTTCTGGCTGAGTCGGCAGACCCATTTTCCTTTATTAGAAAAGGCCCCGGTTACAGAGACGCCGTAGCCGGCAAAAATATCCCCTGAGCCGCTGCCGGTGTCCCTTTGAACTCCTTCGGTGGGGTTATCGAGCAGGTGAACGTAGATGCGTGCTTTGGCTGGGACAATATCGTGGATCGTCAGCACGGCTTCCGTAATAACAGCCCCGGCCGGAATAGCCAGTTCCTCGCTGGGAATGCCCCAAATGAGATACTCATTGGGGGACATCGTATGGGCGGCGGCCAGAGCCGTCAGAAGCGGGAAAAAGCCCGTGTATATTTCGAACAGAAACAGGTTGGTTTTCAGCTGCTTCATTTTTGTTCTCGACTGTTCAAAACGCTGTCAATTTTTTCGCCCCCAAAGTCGGATTTGTCTTTCCTTCTAAAAAGTACGAAATGTTGCGGAGGCGGTCAAAAGGAGCAGGGGCGGCAGAAAAAAAATCGTCCGATAAAATCCGAAAAAAGAGAGAGGTTTTTCAGGAGTGGCTGCTGAAAAATGAAAAAGAGCGTTTTATCGGCCCCGGTATTTATACCAGGCCGAGCAGGCCCCTTCCGTTGAAACCATACAGGGGCCGATGGGATGATTCGGGCTGCAGATCTTGCCGAACAGCGGACAGGAGGGCGGCTCAACCAGACCGCACAGGACACGGCCGCACATACATCCGGCCGGTTCAGGGGAATCCAGAGGGGTTATGTCTAATCTTTTCACAGCGTCAAATTGTTCATATTGTTTCTTTAACCGAAGCGTGCCGCCCGGGATGCGGCCCAGCCCTCGCCAGGGCCCGTCCCATGGTTCAAAAAATTCCTCCAGCAGCTTCAGGGCGATTTCATTTCCGGCGGGGCGCACGGCCGCCTGGTACACCGATTCCACACAGGCACGGCCGGAGCGGATTTGCTCGCAGATTCGGGCAATGCCTTCGAGAATCTGCATCGGTTCAAAGCCCGCTACCACGCAGGGCCGATGATAGGTCTCTGCAATGGGCCGATACGCATCCGAGCCGATGATGACGCTCACATGCCCGGGACACAAAAACGCATCGATTTTGTCATTGCGTCCTTCAAGGAGTGCTTTCATAGCGGGGATGACGAGTTTGTGGGCACAAAGTATTGTGAAATTGCGGATTCCTTCCGCCAGTGCCTGCTGCAGAACGACGGCCGTAGCCGGTGCCGTTGTTTCAAAACCGACGGCGGCGAACACGACGGTTTTGTCCGGGTTTTTTCGGGCGGCGTCCAAAGCATCATCCGTGCTCAGAACGATGCGCACATTCGGACGATGAAGTTTTTCCAGGGAAGTCCGGCTGCCGGGTACGCGAATCATATCGCCGTAGGTGGTGATGAGTGTATCGGAACGCTGCGCCAACTCCAGAAGCGTGTCAATTGTCCCTTGGTCCGTCACGCAGACCGGACAGCCCGGCCCCGAAAGCAGACGAATCCCCTCCGGCAGAAGCGAGCGGATGCCGTGCCGAAAGAGCGCAACCGTGTGCGTGCCGCAGACCTCCATAATCTGAATGGGCCTGCCGATTTTCTCAACGGCGTTTGTCAGCCGATTTCTGAGCAGCTCAATGGATGAATTCATTGGGAGGCCTCCGGCGGACGGGTCTGCTGCTCCTGCAGACGGGCGATTTCTTCAAAAAGCTCCCAGGTCTTGCGGGCCTCTTCTTCTTCGACTTTGGTGATGGCATAGCCGGCATGAACCAGGACGATGTCGCCCAACCCCACCTCCGGCGTCAGCGTGGTGCGGATTGCCCAGCGTGTGCCCATCGCATCCACGACGGCCCGGTCGCCTTCCATTTCAACGATTCTGGCCGGTACGGCTAAACACATCTACATCTGTCCTCTTTTATTCATCTTATTCAGCAAATGATTTTGTTTCCAGCATTGCGGCGGCAATGGCGGCCTGGCCGAGGGAGATTCCGCCGTCATTGACGGGCACCTTGCGCTTCCAGAGTACACAAAATCCGTCTCGTTTCAAGGATTGAATGAGCCGCTCGGCCAAAAAACGATTGCAGAACACCCCGCCGCTGAGTGCGATTGTTTGCAGCCCTGTCTGCTCGCGTGCCTTTCGGGCTGTCTGAAGCAGGGCGGCGGCGACGGTGTTGTGGAATCGAGCGGCCAAAATCGAAACAGGCGTCCCACGCGCCGCATCCTCCGCCATTTCGAGAAATATCGGCTTCGGATTCCATGTCAGCGGCGGCTCAGGCGTGCTGTCGATCTGGACGGTATAAGCACCCGTTTCCGCCGGGTCGGCGGCCGCCTCCAGGGCCATCGGCAGCTGGGCCTCAAAGGTATTTACTGTCCCCAAGCCGACCAAAGCCGCCGCCGCATCAAACAGTCGGCCCAGACTGGACGTCGGCACGGTTTGAACCCTTTTTTGAATCTGTGCAGCCAGAACGTCCAGTTTTTTCCGGTCCGGCTCCAGCCGCTCTAAGATGGGGTCAAATTGGGGCGGAATCTGCGGCCCCAGCAGCCCCAGCAGCGGCCGAACGGCCTGGCGGGCCGCCGCATCTCCGCCTGCCAATGGGAAATAGGCCAGGTGGGCGAACCGCTCGAACTGAATCTGCGAGGCAATCAGGCACTCGCACCCCCAGACCGCGCCGTCCGTGCCGTAGCCCGTGCCGTCGGCGGCCAGCCCGATGACCCGCTCGTCAATCTCCAGCTGATATTCCGCCAGCACGGAGGCGATGTGTGCCCAGTGATGCTGCACCGCAAAGAACTGCTCCGCCGCAAGCGAGCGGGCGAACTGAGATGACAGATACCCCGGATGCAGGTCGCAGACGACGACCTTCGGCTCCGCCTCAAACAGCGTCTGCAGCTGCTGGACCGCCCGGAGGTAGTGCCGATACGACTTGCCCTCCGCCAAATCGCCGATGTGTTCACTGAGCAGATACTGATTGCCCTTGACAAAGCAGAAGGTATTCTTCAAATCCGCACCGGCCGCAAAGATTTCCTTCTTTGCCGGACGAATCCTTCGCAGCGGCGTCGGCACATACCCGCGGGCCCGCCGCAGAAAAGCCGGCCCGCCGTCCACCCAGTGCAGCACCGAGTCGTCAATCGGCCGGAAAATATCGCGATTGTGCAGCAGAAAGGCATCTGCGACCTCCGCCAGCTCCGTCAGGGCCTGCTGATTTTCGTAAAGCAGCGGCTCTTCGCTGAAGTTGGCGCTGGTCATTACCAGCCGGCGAATCCCCTCCTCCGCAAACAAAAGATGATGCAGCGGTGCATACGGCAGCATCAGCCCGAAGGTATTTGTCCCCGCCGCAACCGACGATGCCAGCGGGTTTGGATTTTGTTTGGGCAGCAGCACAATCGGCGCCTGCGGACTGCACAGGAGCCGGGCGGCCTGCTCGCTGATTTGGGCGCAGAGACGGGCCTCTTCGAGCGAACGCACCATCACCGCAAAGGGTTTGGCCTGACGGCGTTTACGCTGCCGCAGCCGCCGGACGGCATCTTCATTGGACGCATCGACCGCCAGGTGAAACCCGCCGATGCCTTTGACGGCGACAATCCCGCCGCTGCGGAGGATGTCCGCCGCCTTTCGAACGGCCGCGTCCGATTCGCGGCAGAGCACCTGCCCCCGGCTGTCGGCCAGCTCCAGGGACGGCCCGCAGGCCGCACAGGCGACCGGCTGGGCGTGAAACCGCCGGTCCGTCATATCTTCGTACTGGCTGCGGCAGCGCTGGCACATCGCAAAGCGGTCCATCGTCGTCTGCGGCCGGTCATACGGGACGTCTTTAATCAGTGTATAACGGGGTCCGCACTGGGTGCAGGTGATGAACGGATAGCGATAGCGGAAATCCGACGGGTCGAACAATTCCTGAAGGCACTGAGAGCACACCGCCGTATCCGGTGTGATTTGACACAGCGGCGTCCCCTCCGTTCGGCTGGGCAGAATCTGAAAATCCGCCTCTGATTCGAGCGGGGCCAGGGGGGTAATCTGTGTGCTTTCGAGCTGCATCAGGGGCGGCCAATCGGAACACAAAGAGGGATTCTCCAGCCAGCCAAGCAGGGTTTCGAGCTTCTCCGGCGGCCCCTGGACCTCCAGCGTGATTCCCGCCCGGTCGTTCAGGACAAAGCCCGTCAGCCCCAGCTGTTTGGCCTGGCGGTAAAAGAACGGCCGTGCCCCCACCCCCTGCACAACCCCTTCCAGTTTGATTTGCATTCGCTTCAGCACGAAAAACCTCCGACTCCTGAACATAGCGGCAATGCGTTTTTCGGAAAAGAGAAAAGCCGTATTCGGTTCTTTAAAAAGAATTAAAAAAATCAATTCCCGCCCGAGCAAATGTCCGATAAATCTCGTGTTTTAATGAAATATTAAGTGTTTTTGTTCTAAAAAAGAAAAATCTTTACATATTCTTAAAATCTTCTTGAAGCATAGGGCCGCTCCGGATATAATCACGCTTATCATAGATGATGAATCCTGCAATGGGGGTAAGAAGATATGAAGCTTGGGATGATTCGGATTTGGTCAGCGGTTCAAAGGCAGCGGCCTCCGCCGGTAAAACAAATGGGAACCTTTGATTCTTCTCGGTGTTGTTTTTGCGGTGCTCTTATCAATAAAGATTCTGATTGAATGCGGGTTTTGGAAATGGTAAAATCAAGTCAGAGAAAATTGCTGGGGCGTTCTATGCGGGGGCCACCGACCCCGGAACAGAAGGTTAGATGTCTCTGTTCTCATTGGCCCCCGCTTTTTTTTCTTCTTCTCTTTTTCATCCAATATGCTTTGAAAAAGAAAAACAGCCTAACATTTTGTATTATTGGGGAAAATGGTCGGCAGAACTTTCATACAGACAAAAAAGAATCTTTTTTCTAAAATTATCTGTTTTGGCTTGCATCTTCAATCGCTTTCTGTAAATCTGACCATTTGACCACTTTGCATTTATTAGCTAAAAAGGCTGGTGGAAATTCTGAGGGAGGCGCATCGCCGGAATATACACCAATCACGGATTTGTTCTTTTTTATGCTCTCTTCGATTTCCCAGTTGACCCATTTACTCTTGGCTGCGTTATTCGAGAGATATACAATTGTGATAGAACAGTGGTCGATTTTAGCTCGGATTTTAGTTTTGATATAGTCTGAGTCTTTGCTATCAAAAGGCTCTTTAACCGAATAATCGTCAAAATTAATAGGTATATTATCGTTCTTTGCTTGCCCACGAAGCATGTTAACTGTATCCAAATCTTCATAGGCAAAACTAATAAAAACATGGCGATTACCTTTGCTGCTTTGCGACAACTTCTCTTTTGCAATGTTTTCCAGACGATTTAAATCCGAGGAAGAGATACTACCGCCACCGCCACCCATAATTGTTATCCTTTCTTTGTATTGCCTTGAAATTCGAGGCAAGAAATACATTTATTGCATGGCGACAATCCGCCAGCATGACAAGAATACGTGTTTGTTAAACCTTTTCGATGTGCAAGAGCTATAACGTCACTTTTACTGAATTCAGATAAAGGAGTTACTATTTTGATATTCTTTCCAAGTGCAGCGATAATTGCATCCTCTGCCGTATGAATAAAATTTTCTTTTTGGTCAGGAAAAAGGCTAAATTGCTCAGATAGAAGACCGATTGAAACACTATCTGCGCCGACTTGATAGGCGTACGAAGCACCGATTACAAGAAATAATAAATTACGGCATGGCGTAAAAGCATCCTTGCGAATATCCAACAGCTCCGAAGTTAAACCAGAAAGGATAACTTTTCCAAAACCAGAAATATCCATTCTAACCGGTTTTACTGTTTTGATTTTTTTGTGTACCTCACAACATGCCTTCCATTCCATTGCGGCTGCTCGTTGTCCATAGTCTATAAAGAGCGGAAATAATTCAATGTTCTGTTCTGAAGCCAAAACACTGACAAGTGACGAGTCTAATCCTCCAGAGGCAAGATTAACAATTCTCATAAAGCCATCTCCTTTTTCGCTACACGCATAGTTATCCACACTGCTAAATCAACAGTTCCAACAATATGATTGAATTCTGATGCAATATTCGCAAACTCATTTTCAATTTTTTCATAGACACAAAGATTCGATAGCATTGACAATTTCGGTCTTATATTTCTGGCGATTTGTAAATAGTCTAAAATATGGGTGTCTAAAATCGCCAAATCATTGCTAAAGCCTATTCGCCGAAGAAAAAGACTTGCTTGTTTTGGTCCAAATCCAACCACGTTTCTGGTCAAAGCGTATCTTGCATTTTTAGAAGTTGTAGCACTACTAAGTATTGTACTAAACGAAAGATTATTTGAGGCAAAGGCCTGGAATGTTTGCGACAGATAAAAAAAATATCGGTTTTTGAATCTAGGGCGAATGTTTCTTGCTTTTCCATTAATATTAACATCAAAAGGATTATCAAAAATTTTTTCCATCTCTTGCAGAGTAGTAATGGATGAGTAAAAGTTCCTTTGTTTGAGAGATTCCATTTGCGCAACTCTATTTCCGGCAGCCTCAGCAATTTCAAAACGCATTTGGCTACTGCATATACAAATCGTTGCTTCACGAACATAGTCAACTTCACTCAAGCTGTGCCAATCCATTTTTTTCTTTGATGTTTTTGCAATTTCTTGGCATACGGCAGCTATAGTTTCGTTGATCAGTCCAATATTTATGAAGGCTTTTTCCAATGTAATGCTTTCGAAATCTTTGAATAAATATTGTGGGGAAAACGAGTAGCGCAGAAGTCAATCGCTGTATCAGATCGAATGGCATCTTGTAGTTGTTTCATCCAACCTGAATAAAACTCTATGTTATGAGCAAGAGTTTTAAGGATATAAGGGAGATTCTCGCTATCATAACCACCATTGTCCCAAAACAATTCTGCTTGGGAAAAATGAAAAAGAAATGCTGTTTCAGGGTCAACTACCGTCTGGCACCATTCTAAACCGTCAAAACTGTCGGCGCCCATTATTGCATAAACGGCTATAGATATTGGGTTGCCAGTTCCAAGTAGGTGAAGATAAACATAAACGCCATTGCTGTTTAGCGCTGATCGAATATTAGCCACTGTTTTAGATCGTTCTATTAGACCATCACCAAGACGTCTTTCTGGTACAGCAATAATAGGACATTTTGTTTCATATGCAATATATTGGCATAATTCCGGAATGTTTTCTTTTGTGCCGTGAACAATAGGGATAAGGACGCTACCTTTCGAATGTTTAACATCCTCAGCCCAATTAGCTAAAATGAGTCTTTTGTATTGATTTATATCCTGGGGCGGAGATTGAGAATCATAGCAAAATATCATCGGGCAGTCGATTTTGCTCAGAACAGCATGAAAGTCTTTTGGGCTCCAGCTAGATGCTTTCCAATAACTTTCGTAGTTACCAGAATCTATCATAATTGTAATACCTTTTGAAGTGGCGTTGTTTATATATTCTTCTATGAAATTGGATTCACTCATAAAAGTGTGAGCTATATCATAAGCTGAAACTAAGAAAAAGGGATATAGAGATTTTAAACTCGACATAATTTTGACATATTCCAACGGAGATAGAGTAGTCTTTACGGAAGATATTGACGGAAAGTAGAGCGGTCGTGGCAAGCTCAGCTTACTTAATAGATTGTGTTGTTTTTCAATCATGCAGATTCACCCTTATTGTCACGGAGACCCCTTTGTGTTTCATTGAACCAATTGGCATGTTCTGTTGATATAAATTCTTCCACCCGTTCCGACAACCGGACAATTCTTGATGCTTCGTCGAGATCAAAGTATGGACCTGCACCAGAAAGAAAGAGAAACTTTTCATGTTTTAAACGTTCCGCAGTAGAACGATAAAGAATCCATAAGGTTGAATATTGATTCAGATGTTGAATAGATTCGATCACTGCAATAAATGCGCCGGCTCCTGATGTTATCCAAGTTGCCCAGATGCTTGGAAAATGAATGAACACTGGGACCCCAACGGCCAGTATGATTTGGATAATCTTTAGATACTTATACCATTTCTGGCAATAGCAACTTTTTCGATCATACCAATTTAATTGGTCCTCGAGGCGTATCCAAGCAGGTTTTTCCTTTATAGAATCTGGAATTCTAAGTTCAGTTGTTACGAACGGATTCGTTGACTGAGTTACCATATCTTGCTCCTATAGGGAAATAGGGTTGTCAAGTATTTTCTTTTGCCGTGACGCCGCTGTGGCGGAGAGAATACAAAAGCATCTGTGGAATCTGGGTTTATCCGCGGTTCTGAATCTGTGTAATCTTTGCAATCTGTGGTTTCTTACCACGCGGCAGGCCTCAACCGTTTTCCAAAGAGCACAGGATTCTTTTGGAAGGTCGGCAGACATCTCCTTGCCTTCTTCTGAACCGGTATCTTACAAAATATCCTCTTTCTGTGTCAACATCCTCCTTCTTTTTGAGTGGGATGGCCATGGAACATCGTATCCCCCTTAGGAGGATTCGCTGCATGACTGACAGAGCCTATCGACGAGTCATGGCTTTATGGACCAGGGCTGGGGGGACCCCCAGCCGGCGACATTGCGGCTCCAGAATGGCGTCTAAAAACACCGGACCTTGA
>Ga0116167_1002573_pt1 | contig 15243 bp, 15 predicted proteins | sample AD_JPNMR3_MetaG_FD_89794 | JGI IMG/M metagenome (GOLD analysis project Ga0116167, IMG submission 89794) | Active sludge microbial communities of municipal wastewater-treating anaerobic digesters from Japan - AD_JPNMR3_MetaG | ecosystem: Engineered > Bioreactor > Anaerobic > Digestate | place...
AAAAAATTTTTTAAAAAATCCTTTGTTTTTTTTTCAATATGCTCTTCTCTGAACAATCCAAGCCCTGGCTGATCATAAAAAAGAGAATGAAACCCAACTATTTCCAGTCCCCATGTTGCAAGTTTTTTTTTGTACTCCACAGCCTCCTTATAAGAAACGTTTTCGACATTGTCCCACACCTTACTGGGAGCAACCTCAACTCCTGAAACATTGTATTCCTGAAGAATTAAATAAACATTGTCTGTGAGTTCCTTCTGCCATGCTATGTTAGAAATTGCATATTTCATATCAACCAGGATTTTCGGTATATGGTGTTTTTCCCTCTGTAAACCCGTGTTCTTTCAGCCAGAATTCAACAAGTGGAATCTGCCACCTGTAATCCACATCAAGACCTCCCCACTGAAGTAGTGGTAGAATCTTTTTTCCCATCCATCTCTGGGGTAAAAGTCCTTCTTTAAGATTCTCAAGGCAGTGTGGTCTTACAACTGAAACTCCCATATCCGCAAAATACACATCGCCCTGTGAATCCCTGTCACAACTGAGTTTACTCACATCCCCAAAAACCTCAAAAGGAACAAATGGGTAAAGAAAACCATCACTACCAAGTCTTCTCGCACGAAGTGGACTCCACATATTGTAAATAGAAACAGAAACTGCTGAATCTGCAAGTGGATTTTTTCTCAATGCTTCTATACCCTGGTCAATGGTTTTCGAAAGAATTGTTGGAGCATTACAAAACAAAAGCACCACAAACTCTATTTGTTTTCCTGTGGTATCCTTGATGTATCTATAACCGTGAGCAAAGACATCTTCGCCCAATGCCTCCTTTGTACACAGTTCTGGTGGCCTTTCGATAATGATTGCACCGTATTTTTTCCCTATTTCCATAATTTTTTGTGAATCCGTTGAGATGTATATGGCATCGACGTATTTTGAATATTTCGCGGCAAGAAGTGGATATTCCATCATTGGCCTTCCTAGCACAGGATAAATATTCTTTCCTGGAAATCCAACGCTACCTTCCCGACCTATTAATAATGCTGGTATCATCTCTATCCTCCTGATTTTAAGATTCTTACCTGACCAGCGCGCAAAGGGCATATCCTGCAAGCATAAAGTGTCTCACCGTAACCTGACTGATGAATCTGTCGATAAGCATTTTCTACCACGCTATTCCATGCGTCATAAACAGTGATTTCAGATACATTGCCGAATTTCATTATCCCGAAAGTATCGTGGACACATGGAATCAATGTACCATCGTACCAGATTGTCATTCTCTGCCATAACTGCGGACATATCCAGGGATAATGAAGGTCTTCATCCTTTTCTGGGTCTTTCTCAATGTCAAGATACGCTACTTCGTCAACTCCTTTTTCTACCCAGAACTTTTTGTAATCTTCAAGCAAAGGTACCATCTCTGGAATAAGAACAGTCTGAATTTTTATCCTTGGTGTTTTTGATTTTTTCTGTTTCCTTTTGTTCACGAGACATTCAATATTGTGGACAACCTCTTCAAATTTTGCACCAATTCTGTTTTTTTCGTACAGTGTTTTCTCTGTCCCTTCAAAAGAAATAGAAATACGATTGATACCTGACTCAATAATAGCATCAATAACACCATCCTTCATCAAAACAGCATTGGTGTTAAAGTAAATATCAAGAATACCACTTTTTTTTGCATATTCAACCATTCTAAACATATCGGGATGTAACAGTGGTTCACCTCTTAAACTCAATTTTATTGAATATAGATGATGTTCTGCGGCTTCATCTATGATTTTTTTATAAAGGTTCAAATCCATATGTCCTCTCTTCCAGCCCTTATGAATCGTTTTGAAGGAACAAAAAGGACAGTGAAGATTACATAAACTGGTGGACTCTATGTCGAGATGCAAAGGAAAACTGCTTACTGTAAATGTTTCAGGATTTTGATACCATTTTTTTCTATATTCAAGAAATACTTCGGATACTGGTTCATCCGGACTCTTGTAAAGAAAGTGGATATTAGCGTTAACCTGAATTTTTAAATTCTTTTCAAACATCTGCAATCCTTAGTTCATCTGGAACCCTATTTTTTAAGGGTTTTCCAGTGAAAAAATCAACAACTGCCTGGGCTGCTCCAATTTCCATTGCTGCCCTACTTTCCTGGGTACAGGAACCCATATGACAGGTCAAAATAATGTTATCGCATTCTGACAAAGGACCGCTGTATGGTTCCTGTGAATACACATCAAGCGCAGCACCTGAAATCTGATGGTTTTTCAATGCATTGTAAAGGTCATCTTCATTAACGATCTGGCCTCTTGAAGTATTGATAAGAAATGCATCATGCCTCATTATTCTGAATACGTGTTCATCAATTAAATTTCTGGTTTGCTTTGTTAAAGGAATGTGTAATGTAATAATCAATGCCTGTTTGAAAATTGTTTCCTTGTCAACAAGTTTGAGATGATATGTTTCGATAAACTGATAATCAGGATTTATGTCATTGACAAAAATATTGCAGCCAAAGGGTTGTAAAAGTTTTACAAGTTTTTTTCCAACCCTGCCAAGTCCAATAATTCCGATTGTTTTGCCTGAAAGTTCGCTTCCTGTTATTCTTTTCCAGTTTTTTTTGTGCATCTGTGCGTCAGAAATAGAAACACCCCTTAAAAGATTTATCATCAAACCAAGTGTGAGTTCTGCAACAGATAAACTTGGAGCATCAGGAGTATATGCCACCTCAATGTTTCTTTTTTTGATTTCGTTCCAGTCAATACCATCAAGCCCAATTCCTACCCGGGATATCAGTTTAAGGTCGTCTGCATATTCAAGCACTTCTGCATCAATTTTCTCAGTTCCAGCAATTAAAGCATCCACTTCAGGTAGCAGCATTTTCAATTCCTGCGAAGAAATTTTTCTTCCATAGGGATTAAATTCAAGTTCCCAGCCCTGTTGAAGAATCAACTCTGCAGCAACTGGATTTGCCACTGCGAATGGATGCGTAGAAACAAGTACTCTTATTTTTTTCATATTTCCTCACTCACATCAATTAAGGCGTTTTCAATCCACCATCTTGTAAGAGCAAGCCCATAGCTATCATGAACATCTCTGCCTGTTGGCCAGGGTCTCACAAGAAAAACGCAGTCAGGAAGATACGCCCACCATTTCACCTGATTAAAACAATCGTGGTCAATAATTTGTTTACGAATCACACACAATGCACCATCATAAAAATAGACATCATTGTTAACTGGCTTTTCAAGAAGTGGAGAAACATTGCAATTTTTTTTGATAATTGCAAAATCCGGGTGGTCGTGGCGCGCCTTCCAGACAGAAATCACGGACTTTACTGATGGTTTTGTCTTTAAAACATCCAGCCCTCTTGAAATAAGATGGGAACTGACCATCGCATTATTACCGGACAAAATCACAATATTTTCAAGGTCTTCCTGATTGATATGGTTCACAGATGCAACAATTGCCCTGCCCATACCAATGCTATCAGTTAAGATTTCCCTGTGAATGACCTTACAGGATAAGCCGGTTGCAATATTTGCGGTTTCTTCATCATCAGTTGACACAAACACTGATTGAACATCCTTGCATCCAAGTGCTGCGTTGATGGAATAATAAATTAAGGGTTTTCCATCAACCAGATACAGGTTGATATTTCTCTTTCCTTTTTCACTGCCACGAGCAAAGATTATTGCCGTATTCATATTTGTTTAATTTGTTTAAAACAATTAAAACATACTATCTTCTCGCTGTCAAGTTCTTGCCCTGAGAAATTTCAGGAACAATTCAAGGTCATCCCGATATAAACCAAAAACCCTCGGATAATAGAACGCACAAACAATACACACTGCTGTATAGACAACACCAGAAAAAATAAAGCCAACAATAAAATGGGTCCCGTGCAACAAAAATTCCCCTGCCAATCTTGCGCCAATCCCTATGGCAACCAGAAGAATCATCGATGCTATTTGATGAATGAAATATCGAATAAATGAAATACCAAGAAATTTTGCATTAAAAAACAGTTGAACATTAACAAGTATAAATTGAAGTAAAACCATCTTTATTGCCAGTCCTGTTGCACCCATATTCAAACCGAGTTTGTCCTGTGGGGCTATTAGAATGTAAGTCAGTATTGAACCAACAATCATGAAAGGTACTCCGATGTTTCTGTATAATTTTGTCTGCCCTGTGGCAAGAAAAACAGAACCACTTAATTGTCCGTATGTGGAATGTATCGGGAAAATACACATCAAAATCACAGGTAAAAATGCGGCACTGTATTGAGAACCACCAAATATTCTGATGAGAACATCTGCCTGTGTTGCAGCAAAACAGGAAAAATAGGCAGTAACAACATAAAGAAAAGGTATGTATCTGCGAAACAGAAATACCATCCTTTCTTTATCATGATTTCCATATGCCATAGAAAATTCCCTGATAAACAGTGGTGTCATTGATGAAGTAAAAATCAAACATATGGTTCCTATCTGGTACCCGAGCCCATAAAAACCCTGCTGAACACTGCCGCTATAGTACTGTAAGACCCATCTGTCAAATATTCCAGTAAGTAAACTGAAAAGAGAATAAAAAAACAGTGGATAACAGTAAACAAGAAATTCTTTACCATACTGGGTAGCTTTTTCCTGAGTAAGTTTCCATTCAACTGGAAGTTTTTTATTTTGCTTTAAGACAAAGAAAAATGAAAAAATAAGAAAAATCTGGATGGTATATTGATAGATGAAAAAACTGCCAAGATTGATGAGATTATTGTAAAAAAGAATCAGTATCAATAGCACGCTGAATATTTTTTGATATAACTTTTTTATTTCAGCAGACACAGTCAATCCATATGCATCTGTTGCCTGATTTAAAACATTAAAAACCCAGTTCAGAATAGCCCATAAAGCACCGCAATAAACAAAAATAATACGCTGGTCTGGCCATAACTTCTGATGAACAGGGAAAATACCTATCAGTGATACACCTGCCAGAATTAAAACAGTAAGCCCCCCTGCAAACCATAAGTAAAAAACAAAAAGAGATGATTCTTTTTGCCTCTGGGAAATCTTTGTAAAAAATGCTGTTGAACTTCCCATATCAAAAAAACTGACAACCTGGCTGAAAAAATTTGTAAGAAAATTAAAGTCACCGAATGCTTTTGGCCCAAGTGCCCTTGGAATAATGCCAATTGTAATCAAGCCAATTGCGTATCCAAGAATATTGGTAAACAGTTTATAAAAATACCTTTTTCTTAAAGAGTCATCAGCCATTGTTTTTTATAATCTCCAGTATTTTGTTAAATGCCCTCTCAGCGCTTTTTCCATCATCAAGGTAAGTCCCGTACATTTTGAGAAATTCTCTGTCATGCACATCAGATGGATAAATACCATGTTTTAAGTAAAAATTAAGTGCCTCTATCAATTGTTCAACTGTCTCTCCACAAACAGCTCTCCTTCGTAACAGAATTAATGCTTCTGGTTTCAATTTTGAAAAATTAGTCAGAACAAAGATTGGTTTACGTGTTGCAGCTGCCTGTAAGAGAGTGGTCGAAGGCCAATCAAGAATAATCAATTTCGCATCAGGAAGTAGCTCTATAAATGATTTTTCCGTTCTTATAACCTCTATATTGTTCTTTTTTAAAATTAGATCCGGATAAATCCGAAAAGATACATTAGGATGAAGTTTAAAAATAATCCTTTCGTTTTTTAGAGATCCCAGAAAATTTAATATTTTTTTCTGAACATAATACAAATCAATGTCTGAAAATGGCGGATAAATTCCAAAATAAAGATGATTCTGATAATAATTTGTTGTGGCATATAAAATGTATTTTTCAGAACCTTTGATGTCTTTCAGTACGTCTATCGTTGAACTTCCAATATTAACTGATCGAAAGTTGTATTCAGATTTAAGTTGATTGTATGCTTCAGTAACATCCGGGCCATAAGTAAAGTAATAGTCAGTATAAAGTAATTCAGTTTCAGCAGTTCCCCTTCCTTCATAAAAACTTTGAGAACCATGCTGCCAACATATTATGGGAATTTTTGATTTTTTGAAAAATTGTACCCACAGCCAGTAATCAGGATTGGAAATAGCTGAGAATAGAATTGCCCTTGGAGTATTTTTTTTAATAATCTTTCTTATTTTTTTTTGAATATAGAAACTTCTTGTTAGACCATCAAGAAGCATTTTTTCTATAATTGGATTCAGGATTGAATAAAAATTATATTGATGAAAAGAAAATTTGTCCTTGTAATATCTTTCTTTCTTTAATTTTTCGATTACATTTGTTATGCACATTGAATATTTTTTCATTCCTTTATAATCCAGTAAGTCGATAAAGTCAAAATAAAAACCGTTTTTTAAAAAAATTGGTATCGTGGAAGACCACTCATATTCAGGCGGGATTAGAATTATTTTTTTATTATTAGTAAAAGGTTTTACAAAACTTTTCCATCCGAATTTCCGACATATTCTTACACTTTTGACTAATTTATAAAACATGGGAATTTGTTTTATAACTTCTTTAAATGCTTTTCTTCTTTTAATCTCAGGGTTGTCCCTTTGCAATAGATGATAAGTAATAAGATTAATTTTTATATTATTCCATTCAGGAAGAGATAAACACTTTACCCATAGTGTATCATTTAAACTGAACAAATAATCCCTTGAAGAAAAGGACTCAGATTTTCTGCAGCAAATAAAAATTGATACTGGTTCTAACTTTCTTATTAGGCTATCCAATGCAAAAAGACGATAAATTATCCCGTCAAAAAGAAGTAAGAGTTGATGTTTATAACAATGAAGAATATTGATGTCTCCAATTTCTTTAATATTTTTTTTGATAAAGTTATCAACAAAGGCAATTAGGTCAGAAACTCTATTGTAAGTGTTATAACCAGTAGCATCCCATAATTCTTTTTTTGAAAAGTATTTATCAATGACTTCGAAATGTAGATTTAGTTTTTCCAGTTCTGGAATTGCAAAAGGTGCTAAAGCAACCCAAAAAAAATCAGTAGTATTTCCAAGTTTATCAGCTAATACGCGTACTTCTTCCTCATTTTCAACGAGAATCAACTTCATAATAACAAGTATTCTTCAGCTTTTAAAAAATTTGTCATGAATCTCCCTAAATTTTCAACCCTAAAAAGTGTAGTGTGGGTCCGTCTGCCTTGTACATAAATCTTCTTACAAAAATAGCATTTATTGGTTCTATCCCTATTTTCTTTACTAACAGGTCAATCAAAGTTTCAGGATCTGATATTATATCTTTTCCCACAAAATTAGTATTCAATGCAGGAAAGGATTGTGAAACAAAAAGGAATTTTTTTGGCTTAATACATTTTTTAATATTTGCGAATACATCCTCTAATTCTGGAAACACGTACCAAAAAATATCTTTGGCCACCACAAGGTCATATCTTCTAAGCGGATTAAAACTTTTTTTTGTTATGTCATCGATATAGAAATGAATTCCCTTATGAAGTGTTTTTGCTTTTTTTATGGCAGTTGCACTGATATCAAATGCATCGATGTCTTTGCCCATGCGTTTTAATTTTTTTGCAAAATAACCTAAACCACAACCGATTTCAAGAATTTTATTATAAGGCGCTTTCTCTTTTAACATTACAATAGCGATTTCTGTGTACCACTCGTTTGCTGTTCTGTCCTGGTGCCAAGGAGTAACAGCAGAATATCGATACATACCTTCAAAATCTCCCACCAGTTTACCGTTTTTGAAGACATAATCATGATAATCTCCTGATTTATTCATCTAAGCATCTCCCATTTTAATACAGTATCTGCTTTAATGGTTTTTTTTGCAATTTTACCTATAACCCGGTCTAAAAATTTCGGCTCTATCCCGGTTCCTGGTCTTTTGATAATTAACATTTCTTTACTGATCGTCATTCCTTTGCGTATATCCACCTTTGCTACAATACTCCGCCTTCCAAATTTTCTCGCCCTTTTTTCGCCCGGGATAGGAGCTTTCACATTATTTCCGAAAATATTTTCAACAATCCTGATATTTTTTACTATTTCTTCCATATCTTTATAATCAGCAGATATTTCATGGTCATAACCAGGTCTATTCTTATCAAAAGTAAAATGTTTTTCAATCACCTTTGCACCACATCCAACTGCTGCTAGTATCACGGCCAAACTTTCTGGCATTTTTGTATGGTCTGAGTAGCCCACGGGATATGATGAGAAATGCCGTTGAATATCTTGCATCATTGCCATATTAACATTTGAAATGTTTGTTGGATAGTTGGTTATACAATGAAACAGTATAATTTTTTTATTCCCTTCAGATTCAATTGCTTTAACTGCCTCTTTAATTTCTTGAATTGTTGAAGCACCTGTTGAAAGAATTATCGGCTTTTTCTTTTTTGCAATGTATTTTAAAAAAGGAATATTGGTAATATCCATAGATGCAACTTTATAGACCGGTACACCCAATTCTTCAAGCATGTCTCCTGATTCTTCATCAGAAGGTGTAGAGAAAAAAATTATTCCAAGGCAATCTGCAATTTTCTTCAGTTCTTTATATTGAGAAAAATTTAAACGATACATTTGAGAGAACTCCTCAAACTGTGTCTCTCCAGGGCAACCCTTTATATCCCAGAATTTTGGAGCGGTCTTTGTGACAAGTGTATCGGGATTAAAAGTTTGAAACTTTACTGCATCCACACCTGCCTCACTTGCCTTCTCAATCATTTCAACTGCTCGACTAAAATCATTTTCAAAATTACATCCTATTTCTGCAATAATAAATACAGATTTTCTGTGTCCAACAATCTTATTTGCAATTTTAATGTTCTTCATTCTGATCATTTTAGAAGATAATCCACCTTTTCTCCATTTTCATCCAGTAAAATCTTCAAACTGTTTTCACCGCAATTAAATAAAAAGTCGAGTGCTGACATCTGCGGCAAAAAATCTCCATGTAACTGTGGGTACTTTGGATTCTTAAAGTCCTGAAAAAAAACTTTTATGCCAGCTTTGTGCCATTTATCAAGATTTAAATAATTTCTTCCATCTCTGCCCGAAAGATATTCTTCAGCTCTCAGTGTTTTACAAATCTGGATAAGTAAATCTTCCTTACTTCCCGAAACTCCTAATTGACTTGCTTTATAAATTGGTGTATGAATATTAAACGCCATCATTATAAATTTAATAGTCTCTTCACAAAGTTCTGCAAGTAAAAACCATTCTCTTTTCAAAATATCTTCCACACCGCTGAAGTAAATATCAAAATACGGCGCTTTCTTATAAGCCAAGTATATACTTTTCAAATGTTTGTCCCTCCATAACCATTTGTTATCTATTTCTACATCTTTAATTAACTGCCCCATCCTTCCTTTTGTGATAACAGGAACGGTTATCCATGTCCACCCGCCCTTTATTTTGATTCTATTTCTATTATAAAAGTAATTTTTGGAATATGGAACATTATCAAGAAGAACAAACACATCCACTGTTGCGATCTTATCAAAATAACCAAGCCACGGAAAGTACTGTGGCTGATGTATAGAAATACGCATATTCTACTCTTTGTGTTGTGCTATATAGTATCCCACATATCGAGATATATTTTTCTTTAAGGAATCAGTGACCAGAAAATCAGTTTGTCGTGCTTTCTTTGTATCAAGCCATCTGTCTAAGAATTCATTTGATGTAGAGGAACAACAAACCACCTTCACCTGTGTCTTATACTTTTTCTTGAAAACTTCGCTAATTATTTGTGACAATTTTTTAATACTGGTGGGTTTACCGTATCCGATATTAAAAATACCAGTGTGATTACTTACTACAAACTTCGCTAAGCATTGACATACTTCGTCAATATATATAAAGTCGAGTTTATGCTTGCCACAATTATGAAGAATAATATCCTTCCCCTCCCAGGCTTTTTTTATAAAATGAAAAACAACATCATCCTCACCTGTCAACCTGCTTGGGCCATAGATATTAGAAAATCTTAAAATCAGATAATTTGTTAAACGGGACATTATCTCCTTTTCGGACAAAGCCTTGGACATCCCATACACTTCAGTCGGTTGAATAGAAACATCTTCTCTAAATGGAGGTTTTTTATCCCCATAAACCCAATAAGTCGAAGCAAAAACAAATCTTTCAACACCATAACGAATGGCATTTTCTATCAATAGATGGGTTCCATAAACATTTGTCATAATTGTTTTACCAATATTTTCATTGCACATTTGGGTTCCCTTAATTGCTGCAAGATGAACGATAATTTTTGATTTTCGAATGAATTGAACATAAGATTTTTCATCTGTGATATCCCCTATAAAATAATGAATGTTTGGCAATGATAATAAAGGTACGTCTTTTTTTTTATGTAACATAGCAAAAATCTTTACCCCTCGAGGCAGAAATTTTAAAAATTTAGAACCCAAATAACCACCTGCTCCAGTAACCAAGATTGTACTTAACATGTTTGAATTTTTTCTATCAATCTTTCACACCCGAAACCATCAATAATTTTTTTGATATTCTCACTGAGAGTCTCTCTTTTATCAAAAGAATGTAAAAGTAAGTTAACAGTTTCTTTTATATCATGCAGTGTTATCTTTTTTCCAATGCCTAGATTGATAACTGCCCCTCTTTCTGCAAATTTCTCAGCAACTATATTATGATTTTCATGATGACAGACCACAACTGAAGGAATGCCAAAAATAGCCAGTTCATAAAGAGTATTGCCTGCCGCCGTAATGGCAAGGTCACTTTCTTTTATGATATCCCACATTCTCTCCTGACTGATTGACCATTCAAATTGATAATCATTTATCAATGATGGTTGCAATTTTTTTATTCTTTCTCTTAATTCTTTTGAAACAGCAGGACCTATGACAACGAAAATTTTCTGTTTCAAACGCAACAATTCAAGAGCTTTGATTATCTTAATCGTGATATTAAAAGGGTCACTCCCACCTTGAGTTACAAGAATGTTTTGACAATCTAATTTAATCTGTTTTTTAACTTTTTGAGCCAAATTCCGTGAAATCGGCATGTATTCTGGACCTATAAGGTAAATAGTTTTTCCAGTATCAGCGTTTTTATAAAAATTTTTATCCTGTGCAATATTAAAATTAACCACAATATCTGCACTATAAAGACGTGTTTCAGGATGGTCAAAAATCAGAACAAGTTTTTCCACAGACTGTTTCAAACTTTCATAATATCTGTTACTTTTATTCAACAGGTCACAGATTAGAATTTTAGGTTCATAGCCATCCACAATCTTCTTAATTTTTTTTACTTCATCGTCTTCAGACTTAACTGAAATAATCCTCGTCTCGTAGCCTTTTTGATGTAAAATCTCTGTTCCGCTTGAGGTACTTTTCAATATAAAAACCGTACGATATGACCCTTTTTCACTTAAACTGTCGGCAAGAGCCAGACATTCCATCAAATGCCCCATGCCAATTTTGTTATTGGCATCCACTCGTATAAAAATGTTTTCCATAAAGTCAAACTTCTTTAGCCCTTATCATAATAAAAGCTTCGGCTGATTGCATTCCTATTTCACTACCCCTCTTCTTAGCTAACACTTCAATTGCTTCTTTTGACCGCGGATGAGGAAATGGTCTTTGTTCAGAAGAATAACAACTTAGCGCCTTGATTTTAATTGGAAGTTCTTCTTCAATATCCACATACAAATTAGGAATAAACACAGTATCAGGAAAGGGAGGTGACTGCTCTGTAGAAGAAGGTACCTCGTAGGAAAGTATTTTCTTAACATAAGGGGTAGCAATTGGTCTTAAACAAATCATAGAAGCCTGAAACACTGCCCTGTGGTCTTGATGATTATCATTACGATGATTTACATATACAATTTCTGGTTTAATTCTATTGATATATTTTTCCAGTGGAATCAGAATATTCTGAATACATAAATCAAGTCTCTCGTCCGGTAAATTAAAAAATTTTGCTTCTTCATATCCCAGTACACTTTTAGCGTTTAACGCACACTCCATCTCAAACTTGTTTCTTTTTTTATTAAATTTATGGTCATAAATGCGATTGGCTATAAAACACACAAAAACAATGTCCCCTCTTTTTACATGTTTCACAATTGTCCCGCCACAGCCAAGTACTTCATCGTCCATATGTGGAGCTATTATCAATATTTTTTTCATTGTCTACCTTTTATCCGAAATTTTGGCAATATCAAATTCTTGTCCTCTGTATAAGTTGATCTTTATGACCTTTTTACCAATGTCTACCTTTTTTTCATACATAACCCCTGTGTCATGGCACACCAAACACGCTTTGTTATCATAGATTTTTCCTTCTTTTATAGACATTCTTAATTGTTTGAACTTTTTACCATGCCATATTTCACGGAGTGTTTCTTTTTTTACATCACCTAGAACATTTACTTCACTGTAGTCAGTTATGCACTGTGGAACAATGCCATTCCAACCAACTACTATTCGCTGCCAAGGTACCCTGCAGATATAATTTTTAACCCTTGGAAAATCAACAATATCACCCCTTGCCTGATCAGCAATCACATATACCTTATCAGCAATGTTCTCCCAGAATTGGAAATATGTCTCTGGATAGTTTTTTATAGCACCCCATATAGTTTGAACCCGAATTAAGGGTTTTTTTCGGTTTTTTTTATCCCGATATTTCTTGAGAATCATTACTTTTTTCACTATATTTTCAAACGTTTCAGGAAACCTTATTTTTTCATAGTTTTCGTTAAGACCATCAATTGAAAAACTAATCCAGTCAAGACCTGCATCTACTAATGCCTCAGCCAGGTCTTGATTCAATCTTTCGCCATTGGTAAGAAATGCTACATCTTTAATGTCCTTTTTCTTGGCATATTCTACCATTCGTACTATATTCGGATTCAAAAGTGGTTCTCCTCTCCAGGATAACTTTATTGAATAAACCTTTTCCTTTGAAATTTCATCTACAATTTTCTTGAAAAGTTCAAAATCCATCACACCATGCATTAGTTGTGAAGGCATTGTGTGGCGCAGGCACATTGGACATTTTAACTGACAACTCACTGCTGCTTCAATGTCCACATGAGTTGGAAAGGAAACAACATAAAAAAATCTTGGAGCAACGTGCCACTTCAAACGGTCAACAAATTGCCCATGGATATTCCCTCTTTTAAGAATAAATGCCATTGCTTTCAGTTGAGATGTCAACCGATTGTAATCTAACTCGCGATGAGACAATTTAAATAGATTAAAAAATTTCATTGTTTCTTCTGGAATCTATTTTTTAAAATTTGTTCCGCTAACCAAAAATCGAATTCATCATCAATTTCTACATTTTCTTCCCTGCTTGTGAATACCTTTTCAATCTTTTTCCCAAACCTATCACCTTTTCTTATAAGGTCTGCTTTAATGACATATACATTCCCATCATCATAAAAAAACCCTTCTATGTCCTGTCGCCTCAAGCAACACTTCCCATACTCAACATATTTACAAATAAAACCTGTGGCAAGAGAATCGGCTCCGGTTTCAATAAACTTCTGTATACAATAATCAATTAGACCTTCTCGTCTAATAGGAGATGTTGGTTGAAGAAGTACTACAACATCTGCATGAATTTTTTGTAAAATGTCCTGCAAAACGGATAAAGTTGTTGCTTCATCAGTAGCTAGTTCCTCTGGACGGTACACTACCTCTGCCCCGTATCTTTGAGCAATTTCTGCAATTTCCTCATCTTCTGTAGAAACCACAAACCTATCCAGTAATTTTGCCTTTTTTGCAGATTCAATGGTCCATACGATTAAAGGTTTATTACACAATAACCTGATATTTTTTCTGGGTATTCCCTTACTGCCACCGCGCGCAGGTATGACACCTAAAATCATTCCCATATCAAATATCTAACTGCTCCTTTTTCTGTACTTTGTACCATTCTATGTATTTTCTCAACCCTTCCTCAAAGCTTACCTTCGGTTCCCAATTTAATTCTCTTTTAGCAAGTTCAGCAGATATTTCTTTCCCAGTAAAATCTCCTTTTCTTCCTTCTATATATTGAATTTTCACTTCCCCCAACAACTTCTTAATTGTTTCAGCAATTTGCTTAATAGTAATCTTCTCTTTTCCCTCCAGATTATAAATTTTATTTCGTGCGATGGGATTAAGTGCTAAAACGTTCCCTTCAGCAAGGTCTTCAACATAGACAAACTTCCTGTACTGTGATCCATCACCCGCGATAGTAAGTGGTTCTCCCTTTAACGCCTTTTCCACAAAAATCGGTATCACACCTTCGGCTCTTGCTCTTGGACCGTACGGTATACCATATCTAAGAATGGTAAAAGTAAGCCCGTATAATTTGGCATAACACTGACAATAATATTCAGATGCGATTTTAGTAGCAGTGTAAAGATGCATAGGAGGTGACAATGGAGTTTTCTCATCTACTTTATCAAACTCTGTGTCGCTATACACCCAAATCGTACTACCATAGATAACCCTTTTCACTCGTTTACTTAGCCTTGCTGCTTCCAATACATTTATTGTGCCCCGGGTATTAATACTCTCTGAATAATGTGGCTCTTCAAAAACATCATTTACATTCGCTACTGCTGCTAAGTGGAAAATAACATCTACACCCTGTAGAGCCATCCTTAAAGCCTCTAAATCTAAGATACTACCGTGATAATATTCTACATCCTTCCGAAAGGTAGGCAGCACCATATCGAAAATTCTAACTTTTATTCCTCTTTCTATAAGTTTATCAACAACATGTGAACCAATAAAACCCGAACCTCCTGTTACTAATGCCAGCATAAAACCTCCTTTAAATGGTTTTTATAGATTTTTCAAGTCCTGCCACGACATAATTTATCTCTTCTTCTGTCATAGTAAAATAAACTGGCAAACAAACATGGTGGGCACAAACATACTCAGATTTAGGAAAAGTGCCCAACGGATATTTGTTTTCGAAAAATGGCTGAAGGTGACACGGTAACTCATACACTTCGCCACTTAATCTTATTTCGAATTTCTCCCTCAAACAAGTTTTCAGTTTTTCTCTGTCAATATCCTCATCCAAAAGAACAATATACTTATAGTAGTTTGACGCCACTTCTGGAGGAATAAATAGTGGCTTAATTTTGGAAACTGCTTCCAATTTTTCATCATACTTTTTCGCAATTTCTCTTCTTTTATTTACGAATTCTTTAAGACGAGCAAGCTGAGAAAGTCCCACAATTGCATGAAGTTC
>Ga0116167_1002580_pt1 | contig 15201 bp, 14 predicted proteins | sample AD_JPNMR3_MetaG_FD_89794 | JGI IMG/M metagenome (GOLD analysis project Ga0116167, IMG submission 89794) | Active sludge microbial communities of municipal wastewater-treating anaerobic digesters from Japan - AD_JPNMR3_MetaG | ecosystem: Engineered > Bioreactor > Anaerobic > Digestate | place...
GAAGGGGAAATTTACGCCCGGTTTCTCAAGGCGAACGAGGGCAAGTTTGACGGGGTGATCCTGTCGCTGCCGAACTTCGGCGACGAGAACGGCGCCGTGGTTGCCCTCCGCGATGCCGGCGTGCCGATCCTGGTGCTGTCGTCCACCTTCCTTCCCGGCATCGATTGCCACGGCCCGATGGCGCGTGCGCTCGGTGCGTGCTGCGTGCTGCCGAACCCGGTGGCGCGTGAAGCGCTGATCGCCGCGGTGCGGCGCGTGCTGCGCCGCTCGTGCCGCGATGGCTGCGCTGCAGACCATGCCGACGGCGGCGCCGCTACCGCTGGCGTCTGAAGCCGCGGGCGACGGCGCGGCGCGGCAGCGGCCACGCTGGCCGGGCTGGCCGGGCTGGCCGGGCTGGCGCAGCACGCCGTGGTGGGGCGGGCTGTTCATCGCCGCCATCGCCGCCTTGGCGGCGTTCGACATCTGGCGCGCGCACGTCGCGGCGGTGGCCGACATCGGCCGCGAGCTGGACGCGCTGTCGCGCGTGATCGCCGAGCAGACCGCGCGCAGCGTGCAGGCGGTGGACGTGGTCACGCGGCAGATCGCCGACGAATACCGCACGGGCAAGCTCGACGCGATGACCGACGAGGCCACGCTGCACGCCTACCTGCGCCACCAGGCGGCCGGCCTGGTGCAGGTGACGGGGCTGTCGATCATCGACGCCGACGGGCGTGTGCGCGCCAGCTCGAGTGCGTTTCCGCTGGCGGCCGATCGCACCGGCCTGGCCGATGTGCCGGCCTTCCAGCAGCTGAGGTCGCAACCCGCTCAGGCGATGATGGTGGCCCCGGCGATGCAAGGGGTCAGCCAGCGCGACAGCTGGATCATCCCGATGGGCCGGCCGCTGCAGACCGCCGGCGGCGCCTTCGCCGGCGCCGTCGCCGCCGGCGGCCGGGTCGACTACTACCAGAACTTCTACCGCGACGTGCGGCTTCCCGGCGACACCATGATCGCGCTGGCGCACCGCGACGGCACGCTGCTGGTGCGGCACCCGCCGGCCGATGCGCCGACGATGGGCCGGCGCTTCGAGCGGCCCGCGGGCATCGCGGCCGCGCCCGGCCCGGATGCCGCCGCGGCGCAGACGGGCGCTGCAGCCGGGGCGGCCCCGGCGCGCGACGCCGCCCAGGGCCTGCTGCGCTACCGCAGCCCGATCGACGGCATCGAGCGCTTCGGCGCGCTCAAGCCGGTGGCCGGCTACCCGCTGATGGTGATGGTCAGCCGCGACGTGTCGCAGGCCATGGCGCCGTGGCGTGCCGAGGCGCTGCGCACCGCCTTGCGCACCTTGGCGCTGGGCGTGATGGCCACCGTGCTGCTGGTGCTGGTGCACCGCCAGTTCGGCCGGCTCGAGGGCGCGCGCGTTTCGCTGGAGCGCTCGCGCGAACGCTTCGCCCTGGCCGCGGCCGGCAGCGGCGAGGGCATCTGGGAATGGGACGTCGCCAGCGACCGCATCTACGCCTCGGCGCGCACGCGCGAGATCCTCGGCTTGCCGCCGGGCCCCGAACTGCAGGCGCGCCAGCAGTGGGTCGCTGCGGTGCGCCTGCATGCCGCCGACCGCGCACGCTGGCGCGCCGCGCTGGACGCCCACCTCGAAGGCGGCGCGCCGGTGTTCGACGGCGAGTACCGCGTGCGCCACGCCGACGGCCAGTTCCGCTGGATGAGCATGCGCGGGCTGTGCGTGCGCGACGCGCAGGGCCGGCCGCTGCGCATGGCCGGCTCGGTGACCGACATCGACGCGCGCCGCCGCGCCGAGGACGCGCTGCGCCTGTCGGAAGAGCGCCTGGCGCTGGCGATGACCGGCTCCACCGGCGGCCACTGGGTGTGGGAGCGCGGCACCGATGCGCTGTTCGTGTCGGGCAACCTGGCTGCGGTGTTCGGCCTGCCGGCCGACGCGCCGCTGGCCACGCAGCGCGAACTGCGCGAGCAGGTGCATTTCCATCCCGACGACGAACCGCGGCTGCAGCAGATGCAGCGCGACATCGACGACCCGGCGGTGCCGCGCATCGACTACGAGTACCGCATCTTGCTGCCGGGCAGCGGCGAGGTGCGCTGGATCCTGACGCGCGCGCAGTGTTTCCGCGACGAGCACGGGCGGGCACAGCGCGTGGCCGGCGTCAGCTTGGACATCAGCACGCGCAAGCGCATCGAAGAGGCGCTGCGGCTGAGCGAGGAGCGCTACGCGCTGGCGGTGGCCGGCTCCGACGACGGCGTGTGGGATTTCGACTACGTGCGCAACCGCGTCTTCGGTTCGCGCCGCTGCCGCGAGATCCTCGGCTTGCCGCTCGAGCCCGAGGTGCAAAGCTTCGACGAGTGGTTCGGCAGCATCCGCTTGCACCCCGACGACGCGGCCGAACGCCTGACGCGGATGCAGGCGCACCTGGACGGCTGCACACCGGCCTACGAAGGCGAGTGGCGCGTGCGCTGGGCCGACGGCGGCTGCCGCTGGGTGCGGGTGCGCGGCGTGTGCGTGCGCGACGCGTCGGGCAAGCCGCTGCGCATGGCCGGCTCGGTCAGCGACATCGACGCACGCAAGCGCGCCGAGCAGGCCCTGCGCGACAGCGAAGAGCGCTACGCGCTGGCGCTGGCCGGCTCCAACGACGGCATCATCGACTGGGACCTGGAGCGCGACCGCATGTTCGCGTCGGCGCGCGCCTGGCGCCTGATCGGGCTGGCGCCGCAGGAAGGCATGCTCACGCGCGAGCAGTGGGCGCCGCTGGTGATGCCGCGCTTCCACCCCGACGACGTGGTGCGCGTGATCGCCGAGCTGCACGGCACGGGCGGCAGCACGCCCGAGGCGCACGAAGGCGAATACCTGATGCTCGGCGCCGATGGCGAATACCACTGGATGCGCTTTCGCGGCCGCCTGACGCGCGATGCGCAAGGCGCGCCGCTGCGCTGGGCCGGGTCGGTCAGCGACATCGATGTGCTGAAGAAGACCGAGCAGGCGCTGCGCCGCTCGGAAGAGCGCTACCAGCTCGCGGTCGACGGCTCCAACGAAGGGCTGTGGGATTGGGACCTGGACAGCGACACGCTGTTCCTGTCGCCGCGTGCGCAGGACCTGGTCGGCCAGCCCGGCGGCGACGCGCAGCGCCCGCGCCGCGAATGGCTGGCGCTGCTGGCGCCGCACCCCGACGACCGCGCACCGGTGCGCCAAGCGCTGGCCACGCACCTGCGCGGGCAGTCCAAGCGCTTCAAGGCCGAGTTCAGGCTGCAGCGCCCCGACGGCCAGTGGCACTGGTACCGCCAGCGCGGCGTGTCGGTGCGCGACGCCGAAGGCTTGCCGCTGCGCATGGCCGGCTCGCTGGAGGACATCACCGACCGCAAGCGCGACGAGGCCGAGCGCGAGCGCCTCGAGCTGCAGCTGCGCCAGGCGCAAAAGCTGGAGGCCATCGGCACGCTGGCCGGCGGCATCGCGCACGACTTCAACAACATCCTGGCCGCGATCCTCGGCTACGGCGAGCTGGCGCAGAAGGACGCCGCGCCGGGCAGCGCGCTGCGCCGCCACATCGACGCCGCGGTCAGCGCCGGGCTGCGCGCCAAGTCGCTGGTCGAGCGCATCCTCGCCTTCAGCCGCAGCGGCATGGGCGAGCGCGTGCCGGTGCACGTGCAGTCGGTGGTGGCCGAGGCGCTGGACGCGGTGGCGGCGTCGCTGCCGGTGCCGATCCGGCTGGACCGCCGGCTCGAGGCCGGCGACGCCGCGGTGCTGGGCGATGCGACGCAGGTGCACCAGGTGGTGATGAACCTGTGCGCCAACGCGGTGCAGGCGATGAAGGCCGGCGGCACGCTGCGCGTCACGCTGGACCGCGCGAAGCTCGAATCGCCGCGCTGCGCCACGCGCACCCTGCCCGGCGGCAGCTACCTGCGGCTGCGTGTGGCCGACACCGGCAGCGGCATCCCGGCCGAACTGCTCGAGCGCATCTTCGACCCCTTCTTCACCACCAAGGAGGTCGGCGTCGGCACCGGGCTGGGCCTGTCGCTGGTGCACGGCATCGTCGCCGACCTGGGCGGCGGCATCGACGTCGACAGCGTGCCCGGCCAGGGCAGCGCCTTCACCATCTACCTGCCGTGGCAAAGCTGTGTCGCCGCGCCGGCCGGCGCCGAGCCGCGTGCGCGCCAGGGCAACGGGCAAACGGTGCTGCTGGTCGACGACGAGGAGCCGCTGGTGCTGCTGGGCGAGGAGCTGATCGCCGGCCTGGGCTACGAGCCGATCGGCTTCACTTCGAGCGTGGCCGCGCTGCAAAGCCTGCGCGACGCGCCGGCGCGCTACGACCTGGTGCTGTCCGACGAGGCCATGCCCGAGATGACCGGCTCGGAGCTGGCGCGCGCCATCCGCGCGATCCGCGCGGACATCCCGATCGTGCTGATGAGCGGCTGCGTCACCGCGGCGCTGACGCGGCGCGCGCGCGATGCCGGCGTGACCGAGGTGCTGGCCAAGCCGCTGGTGGCCAACGACATCGCGCGCAGCCTGGCCGACGCATTGCAGCCGCCGCCGTGACCGCGCCGCGCGCGGCGCGGCAGCGCGCGGGCAATCCGCCGAACGCGGGCAACCCGCTGAAGTTAGGGGCACGCGGCATCCGCCGCCGCTGCCATGGCGTATCAGCGCCATCCGGTGGTTTCGCATCCCTTGCAGGCACCGGACGCTTGCCTTCAACCTCAGTTCGGGAGTACGAGATGTCCACGCTGCACCCCACCCACCGTGCCCTGCTTGCCGGCGCCGCGCTGGCCTTTGGGCTGGCCGGCCCGGCCTTCGCGCAGGGCGCGGCGGCGCCCGCCGGCGAAGCGCCGCGCGGTCTGGCCGAGCCGGCGGGCCCGCCGCCATGCACGGTGGCGGCGCTGCGCGGCAGCTACGTTTTTTCGGTGCGCGGCTTCACCGATGCGGCCTCGGGGCTGCCGCCGGCGCTGCTGGGCGCCTTCGCCGCGGCCGGCACCACCGTGTACGACGGCGCGGGCAAGGTCACCATCGCCGCGCGCAGCGCCAGCTTCAACGGCGTCGCGCGCACGCTGCCGGCCGAGACCGGCAGCTACGAAGTCGGCAGCGACTGCGTGGTCAGCGCACACTACCCCAGCGGCGTGAGCACGCGCAACGTGCTGATCGACGGCGGCCGCGCGATGTTCGCGATGCAGACCAACCCCGGCACCACCCTCGGCGGGCTGTCGCAGCGCGCCGCGCGCAGCGGCGATGCCGACCGCGGCCGGCTGCGCTGCACGCCGCAGGCCCTGGCCGGGCGCTACGGTTTTCATGCCGAAGGCTTCGCCGGGCCGCCGACGCTGCCGCTCGCCGGCGCGGTGCCGCTGGTGGGCAACGGCGTCGTCACGCTGCAGCGCTCGGGCCGCTTCGAAGCCACGGCCTTGCGCAGCGTGGGCGGCGTGCTGGACGCGCAGCCGCTGCCGCTGTCGGGCAGCTTCACGGTCGATGCCGACTGCGCGGTGCAGATGAACTTCGACGTCGGCTTCGACTTCGCCGGCAGCGTGGCCGACGGCGGCCGCGAGATCGTCTTCGTCGAGACCGACCCCGGCACTACGCTGCTGGTCAGGGCGCGGCGCCAGGACTGATGAAGGCCTGCGGCGCATCGCCCCGGCAACGGCGTCGCGCATCCAGATCGCCGTTGCGGCCGTATGCCCGGGCATGAACCGCTTCGATGCCATGGCGCGCGAGCCGGCCGCTGCCGGCTCGCCGAACCCCGCCCGCACCATCCGCCGCCGGCTGCTGGAGCGCGTGGCCGATGCCGACACCTCGCACCTGACGATCGGCGCCGGCGACGGCCAGTGGCAGCCTTTGCTGGACGGCGTGACGATCAAGGTGTTGCGCGCGCACGACGGCGTGCTGTCGTACCTGCTGCGGCTGCAGCCGGGGGCCACGCTGCCGCCGCATCGCCATGCGTGCGACGAGGAATGCGTCGTGCTGCACGGCCGGCTGCGCGTGGGCTCGCGCCTGGAGATCGGCCCGGGCGGCTACCACCTGGCGCATGGCGGTGCGCTGCACGCCACCATCGGCACCGACACCGGCGCCACGATCTTCCTGCGCGGTGCCGTGCCCGCGCCGGATGCGGTGCTGGAATGAAGCCGACCGCCCCCGGCCGCCTGGCGGCCGCCCCCCGAGGGGGCACCGCACCCGACCGGGGGACACGGATCGGGTTCGGCCCGTTGGCGCCGCCGCTCCCCCTGGCCGCCTGCGGCGGCCTGTCCCCCAGGGGAATTCGTCTCCTGCGGCGCGAGCGGCGCCAAGCGCGGTGGAGCAACTGACATGAACGCTGGAGCCACTCAGACGAAGGTGGGTGCATGAACGCTGCGATGACACGGGCGCCCGACGCCGACGACGGCGGCGCGCTGCGCGAAGACCCCGGCTGGCCCGGTGGCGATGCCTTCGCCGAGGACGCTGCCTTGGCCGATGGCGCCGAGGGCGCAGCCTTCGCCGATGCCGCCGATGCCGCCGAGGACGCCGATGCGGCGCAGCCGAGCGCCGATGCCGGGCGGTTGCACGACGTGAGCCGCGCGCGCGCGGCAGGCGGCATGGCGGTCGCCGCATCCGATGCGCAGCTCGCGCAATGGATCGAGGCCATCGCCGGCCACGACGAACGCGCGCTGGCGGCGCTGTACGACGCCACCTTCGCGCGCGTGTTCGGCCTGGTGCGGCGCATCGTGCGCAGTGCCGCGCTGGCCGAGGAAGTGGTCGAGGATGCCTACTTCCAGGTCTGGCGCCAGGCCGTGCGCTTCGACGCAACGCGCGGCAAGGCGCTGAGCTGGCTGCTGTCGATGGCGCGCTCGCGCGCGATCGACGCCTTGCGCCGCGAAGCGCGCCTGCAGTGCGAGCCGCTCGGCGGCGAGGCCGCGGCCGAGCTCGCGAGCCCCACCGCCGCGGTGGACGAGCTGCTGGAACTGGCGCGGCACCGCACGCAGCTGCACCAGGCGCTGCTGCGGCTGGGCGCGCAGCCGCGCCAGCTGGTTTCGCTGGCCTTCCTGCGCGGCCTGTCGCACGAGGAAATCGCCGAGCACACGCGGCTGCCGCTGGGCACGGTGAAGTCGCAGATCCGCCGTGCGCTGCGTTCGCTGCGCCAAACGCTAGGCGCCGGCGCAGCGCTGGCGCTCGTACCATGAACGGCCCCGCGCACCCGGCCCGCTGCGGCCGCCTCCACCTCGATGCCGCCATGCCCAGCGAAGCCTTGCCCTTTCGTATCGCTGCCGCCCCCGACGCGCCGCACCGTGACCTGGAGCCGCTGCTGAGCGAACCCTTCGCCAGCGCCTGGGGTGCCGGCGAAGCCGCCGCCGCCGGCGCCGCGCAAGCGCTTCGCGGCAGGCTGCTCGAACGTGCATCGGCCTCGCGGGCACAGTGTGCGGGCATGGTCACCTCCAGGCTGCAGCGGCTGGCGGCCACGCCAGCGGGCGGCGGCGCGGCCGTGCGCACGCTGTATGCGGCGCCCGCGGACCGCGCCGCGCGCCCCGGCGAGCCCTTGCGCGCGCGGCTGGTCGAATTGCAGCCCGGCGGCCGCTGGGCCGGCCCGGATGCGCGCTGCCATCGCGAATGGCTGGTGCTGCGCGGCGGCGTGCGCATCGGCGAGGAAGCGCTGCGCCCGCGCGACTACCACGCCGTGCCCGCCGGCAGCGCAGGCGGCGCGGTGTGCAGCGAAGGCGGCGCCTGGCTGTTCCTGCGCGAGTCGGCGCTCGAAGCCGCGGCCGGCGACGCGCCTTTCACGGTGCGCGATGCCGACGCCGGCTGGCCCAGCTTCGCCCCCGGCATCCGCCGCCGCGTGCTGTGGCAGCGCGACGGCCAGGCGGCGATGCTGTACCACGCGCAACCCGGCGCGGCCGTGCCGCAGCACCGCCACGGCCACGACGAGGAATGCCTGATGGTGCAAGGCGAGCTGTTCCTCGACGACCTGCTGCTGCAAGAAGGCGACTACCAGCTCGCACCCGCCGGCACCGGCCACCGCATCACCCACACCGACACCGGCGTGGTGATCTACGCGCACGGCGACCTCGAGCTGCGCTTCGCCTGAACCGCGCCGGCCGGCGGCGGCCGGCGCGGGTGCACAGGGCGTGCCGCCGTCCGCTGGTGCAGCGTGGACCACTGCACTAGCATCGTGCGCATCGCGCCCGCCGCCCGCAGCAGGTCAATCCATGCCATCCGCCACCTCGACGCTGACCCCGCACGTGCTGGTGCTCGACGACGATCCGGCGATCCGCCAACTGGTGTGCGACTACCTGGCCGACAACGAGCTGCGCGCCACCGCGGTGGCCAGCGGCAAGGAGTTCGACGCCGTGATGGCGCGCGAGACCATAGACCTGGCCGTGCTCGACGTACGCCTGCCCGGCGAGGACGGTTTGCAGATCGCGCGCCGGCTGCGCGAAAGCTCGGCGCTGCCGATCCTGATGCTCACCGGCCGCGCCGACGAAGCCGACCGCGTGATGGGCCTCGAGCTCGGCGCCGACGACTACCTGACCAAGCCCTTCAGCCCGCGCGAGCTGCTGGCGCGCATCCGCGCCTTGCTGCGCCGCGCGCGCGCGCAGGCCAGCGTCGCCGACACGATCGCGCGCGTGCGCGCCTACCGCTTCGGCCATTGGGAGCTGAATGTCGGGCTGCGCAAGCTGAAGGCCGCCGACGGGCGCGCGGTAGACCTGACCAACGGCGAGTTCAGCCTGCTCGCCGCGTTCGTCTCGGCGCCGCAGCGCGTGCTGACGCGCGACCAGCTGCTCGAGCTCTCGCGGCTGCACAACGCCGAGGTCTACGACCGCTCGATCGACGTGCAGATCCTGCGGCTGCGGCGCAAGATCGAAGCCGACCCGGCGCAGCCGACCTTCATCAAGACCGAGCGCGGCGCGGGCTACCTGTTCGACGCGGCGGTCGAAGCGGTGCGCTGAGCGCGCCGCGGCCCCAGGCCCGGCATCCCGACGCTGCTGGGGTCGAACCCCAATGCGTATGAAGCAGCGCGGCCTGCGATTTCAGCCGCAATGCGCGAAGGCCGCCGCGCAATGCGTTTGCAAGGCGCGGCACGTGCAATGACCTCCAGCGTGATGACAGGAGGTCGGAATGAACGGGGTCGGCAGCGACGGCAGCGCAGCCCACGCAGCCTACGAACTGCGCTTTCGCTCGCTGTTCCATGAAGGGCGGGCACTGGCCTTTCCGTGCGACGCGCACGGCGAAGTCCGGCTCGCGGCACTGAGCGCCAAGGCGCGCGAGAACTTCCGGCGCGCCCGGTGCGGCACCGGCCGCGACTATGCGATGCCGTCGGTCGAGCCGCTTGCCGCGGGTTGATGCGATGGCCGGGTTCGAGCGCGCAACCATCGGCCCGCGCCGGCCCGCGGCGCCGTGGGGGGTGCGGGTGTGGGCGCGCGTGCGGCGCGCCGCGAACAAGCTCGCGAGCGTCGGCCTGGCCGGCGTGCTGCTGTGGCTGGGCGGCTGCGCGTCGCTGCCCAGCCAGGCGCAGCGCACGCCGTCGTCGGCGATCGCCGACGTCGCCGCGACGCCGCTGGCGCGGCTGGCGGCGGCCTCCACCCCGGCCGACAGCGCGCGGCTGTCGGGGTTGCGGCTGCTGCCCGACGCGGCGCCGGCCTTCGAACTGCGGCTGGCGCTGGCGCGCATGGCGCAGGCCTCGCTCGACGTGCAGTACTACCTGATCGCCCAGGACGACAGCGGCGGCCAGCTGCTGGCGGCGCTGGAGCAGGCGGCGCGGCGCGGCGTGCGCGTGCGGCTGCTGGTCGACGACCTGCACGCCGCCGCGTCGCAGGACGCGTTGCTGCGGCTGTCGGCGCTGCCCAACGCCGAGGTGCGGCTGTTCAATCCGCTGCCGTCGCGCGCCAGCGACCAGTGGGCCGCGCGCATGCTGCTGTCGCTGCACGAGTTCGACCGGGTCAACCGGCGCATGCACAACAAGCTGTTCATCGCCGACAACAGCTTTGCCGTCAGCGGCGGGCGCAATATCGGCAACGAGTACGCCATGCGCAGCGCGTCGTCGCACTTCATCGACATGGATCTGCTGGCCAGCGGGCCCATCGTGCGCGAGCTGTCGGCGTTGTTCGACCGCTTCTGGAACAGCGAGCAGGCGTATCCGATCGAGGTGCTGGCGGGCGGCCAGGATGCGAGCCGGGCCGCCGCCGCGGCGCCGGGCGGCAGCGCCGCCGCGCAGGACCCGCCCGGCGGCGTGAAGGCCGGCGATGCGCTGTTGCGCGAGCTGGCCAGCGGCCGCGTCGAACTGCACTTCGCGCCGGTGCAGCTGCTGGCCGACGCGCCGGCCAAGGCCGCGGTGCCGGGCGGCGCGCCGCTGCCCACCGCGATGGACGGCGTGCTGCAGCGCTTGGGCGCGGCGCAGCAGCGCATCGAAGTGGTGTCGCCGTATTTCGTGCCCGGCGCCGACGGCATGGCGCTGCTGCGCGCTGCGGCCGAGCGCCGCGTGCACGTCGCGCTGACCACCAACTCGCTGGCCTCGACCGACGAGCCGATGGCCTACCTGGGCTATGCGCGCTACCGCGACCAGATGCTGGCGCTGGGCGTGTCGATCACCGAGCTGAGCCCGGCCGGCGCGCCGATGCCGGGGCTGCACACCAGCCTGAGCGGATCGGTCGGCCGGCTGCACGCCAAGGTGGCGACCATCGATGGCCGCTGGCTGCTGGTGGGCTCGCTGAACATGGATGCGCGCTCGGCACGCACCAACACCGAGCTGGTGCTGGTGGTCGACAGCCCGCGGCTGGCCGGCGAGATGGCCGCCTTGCTGCAGGCCCATTGGCAGCACGACCACTACAAGGTGCGGCGTGTGCCGGACGTTGCCGCGCCCGACGCCGCGCAGCAGGCCGCGCCGCTCGAGGCGCCCGGCAACGCGCCGTGGCGTACCGAATGGGTCGGCGCCGGCGTGCCCGACGTCCATCACAGCGAGCCGCGCGTGAGCACGGCCCAGCGCATGTGGTTCTCCGTGGTCTCGCTGTTCGTGCCCGAGGAGTGGCTGTAGCGCGCCGGCCGTGCCGGCACCGCATCAGCCGGCCGCCTGGCAGTTGAGCATCCACTGCACGCCGAACCGGTCCTTCAGGCTGCCGAAGCAGGCGCCTCTCAAGGAAACGCCGGGCCGCCCCAAGTTTCCTTGACCCCCGCGGGGGGCGGGCTGGGCGCAGCCCGGCCCTGGGGGCGCTCAGAACATGTGCTGCAGCGGCATCTGCACGGTGCCTCCTGCCGCCAGCGCGTGGAACAGCCGCTCGGTGTCGGTGCGCGAGTCGGGTTCCAGGTTGATGTGGACGTTGTTGCCCGGCGCGGCGGCAAAGCCCATCGACTCCGGCGCATCCGTGCCCATCAGCACATGGCCGCCCCGGATCGGCAGCTCCACGTGCAGCACCAACTGCCGGTCGGCTTCGGCCAGCGGCGAGCGGTCCGGCGCCGGCGGCGCGTCGGCAAAGCGATGCACGGGGCCGTTGAAGGCGCCGCCGAAGACCGTTCGGCAGAACTCGAAAGCCTGTTCGGTGCAACGTGGAAAGTTCAGGCAGGTGCTGACGCGGGCCATGCAACGCTCCGGCAAGTGGCAAAGGCGCAGCGCAGCGCGCGCGCGGGATCAGCGCTCGCGCCGGTAGTGCGCGCGCTGGTAGCCGTAGCCCTGGCCCGAGTCGTGGTGTGTACGTTCGAGTTCGACGAAGTGCTGGCGCGGCCACGCGGGGAAGTGCGCGTCGCCGTCGAAATCGTGGTCGATCTCGGTCAGCCACAGTTGCTGCGCCAGCGGCAGTGCCTGCGCGTAGACCTCGGCGCCGCCGATGACGAAGGCCAGCGGCTGGCCGGCGACACGCGCGATGGCGTCCTGCAGCGACGCGGCCACTTCGGCGCCGGGCGCGTCGAAACCGGCATCGCGCGTCAGCACGATGTTGCGCCGTCCGGGCAGCGGGCGAAAGCGCGGCGGCAGCGACTGCCAGGTCTTGCGCCCCATGATCACCGCGTGGCCCAGCGTGGTCTGCTTGAAGAAGCGCATGTCCTCCGGCAGGTGCCACAGCAGCCGGTTGTCGCCGCCGATCACGCCGTTGCGCGCGACCGCGGCGATCAGCAGCAGCTCGAGCGTCATGCCGCGCCTCACACCGCCACCGGCGCCTTGATCGCCGCGTGGTGCCGGTAGTCCAGCAGCTCGAAGTCCTCGAACTCATAGTCGAAGATCGACGCCGGCCGGCGCGCGAGCCGCAGCGCCGGGTAGGGGTAGGGCGTGCGCCCGAGCTGCGTGCGCACCTGCTCGGCGTGGTTGTCGTAGATGTGGCAGTCGCCGCCGGTCCAGACGAAGTCGCCCAGCTGCAGGCCGCACTGCTGCGCCAGCATGTGCGTGAGCAGCGCGTAGCTGGCGATGTTGAAGGGCACGCCGAGGAAGATGTCGGCGCTGCGCTGGTACAGCTGGCAGCTCAAGCGGCCCGGCTCGTCGGGCGACTGCCCCGGCGCGACGTAGAACTGGAACAGCGCATGGCACGGCAGCAGCGCCATCTTCGGCAGCTCGGCCACGTTCCAGGCGCTGACCACGATGCGCCGGCTGTTCGGGTCGCTCTTCAGCTGCCGGACCACCTCGGCGATCTGGTCGACGTGGCCGCCGCCGGGCGTGGGCCAGCTGCGCCACTGCACGCCGTAGACCGGGCCCAGCTCGCCGCTGGCCGGGTCGGCCCATTCGTCCCAGATGCTCACGCCGCGCTGTTGCAGCCAGCGCGCGTTGCCGTCGCCGCGCAGGAACCACAGCAGCTCGAGCGCGATGCTCTTGAAATGCACCTTCTTCGTGGTGACCAGCGGGAAGCCTTCGTTCAGGTCGAAGCGCATCTGGTGGCCGAACACGCTGCGCGTGCCGGTGCCGGTGCGGTCGGCCTTGGCCACGCCGTGCTCGAAGACGTGGCGCATGAAGTCTTCGTACTGGCTGCGGATGGGGCGGCTCACGTCAATAAGCCCCGAACAAGGCGTCGAGCGCCGCCTGCACCGGCTCGCGCGCGTCGCTCAGATGCGCCACCGGCTTGCGCAGTTCGGCCCGCGGCACCGCGCCCAGCGCCGCGGTGTCGAGCACCACCGCATCGCCGTTGACCTGCAGCAGCGGATGCAGGCCGCGCGCCCGCGGGCCGAAGGCCGACTCGCGCCGCAACGGGATCACGACGCGGCTGTCCAGGCCATCGATGTAGTCGTTCTGCACGTCGAGGAAGTACGGCGTCAGCCGGCGCTCGGCGCTGCTCGGGTTGGCGTAGACGTCGAAGCGCGGCATCAGCGCTCTTCTTTCATGAAGCTGCGGTAGCGCGCCAGCGGCAGACCCTCGCGCGCGATGCGCTCGTTGTAGTGCGCGATGGCCTCGCGGTTTTCGCTGTTCCAGCGCTCCCAGTAGCGGCGCCTGACCTCCTCGGCCAGCAACGCGTCGACCGTGGCCGACAGGTTCAGCCCCAGTTCGCGCGCCGCGTCGAGAACCTTGGTGTCCAGGCTCAGGTTGACCGCGCGCTTGGTCGCTTTGGTCGGAGGATTGGCTTGCAGCATGATCGATCCTCATAAGGAATGCGCATCGATTATGCCCTGGCAAGTTGTGCAGCGGCCGGCTGCAGATCGAACTGCATCGCCGCCAGCCGCGCGTACAGGCCGCCGCGCGCCACCAGCTCGGCATGGGTGCCGGTGTCGACGATGCGCCCGGCCTCCATCACCACGATGCGGTCGGCGCGCAGCACGGTGGCCAGCCGGTGCGCGATGACCAGCGTGGTGCGCCCGCGCATCGCCGCTTCCAGCGCGGCCTGCACCATGCGTTCGCTTTCGGCATCGAGCGCGCTGGTGGCTTCGTCCAGCAGCAGCAGCGGCGGGTTCTTCAACATCGCGCGCGCGATGCTGATGCGCTGGCGCTGGCCGCCCGACAGCCGCACGCCGCGCTCGCCGAGGAAGCTGGCGTAGCCCTCTGGCAGCGCGCTGATGAACTCGTGCGCGAACGCCGCCTTGGCCGCGGCAACCACTTCGGCGTCGCTGGCCTCGGGGCGGCCGTAGCGGATGTTGTCCATGGCGCTGCTGGAGAAGATCACGCTGTCCTGCGGCACGATGCCGATGCGCTGGCGCAAATCGGATAGCGCTGCTTGCGGCACCGCCACGCCGTCGACCTCGACGCGGCCGGACTGCACGTCGTAAAAGCGCAGCAGCAGCTGCAGCACCGTGCTCTTGCCGGCGCCGCTCGGCCCCACCAGCGCCACCGTCTCGCCGGGGGCGACCTGCAGGCTGAAGTCGTGCAGCGTGGCGTGCTGCGGCCGCGACGGATAGTGAAAGCGCACATGCTCGAGGGCGCAGGCCGAGCCGCCGCGCACCGGCGGCAGCGGCAGCGGTGTGGCCGGCTCGGCCACCGGCGAACGCGCGCCGAGCAGCTCCATCAGCCGCTCGGTGGCGCCGGCGGCGCGCAGCAAGTCGCCGTAGACCTCGGACAGCACCGCCACGCTGCCCACCAGGATGATCACCAGCACCACCGTCTGCCCCAGGTGCCCGGCGCTGATGCGCTGCTGCATCACCGCCTGCGTGCCCTGGTACAGCCCCCACAGCAGCGCGCCGAAGGTGGCGCTGATGATGAAGGCCACCAGGAAGGCGCGCACGCGCGAGCGCTTGCGCGCCACCTCGAAGGCGTGCTCGGTGGCAACGGCGAAGCGCGCCGCCTCATGCTGCTGCTGCACGTAGCTTTGCACCACCGGCACCGCGTTCAGCACCTCGGCGGCGATGGCGCTGGAATCGGCCACGCGGTCCTGGCTGGCACGGCTCAGGCGCCGCACGCGCCGCCCGAAATACAGGCTGGGCAGCACCACCCCCACCAGGATGCCCAGCACCTGCGTCATCACCCACGGGTTGGTCACCACCAGCATGATCAGCGCACCCAAGCCCATCACCGTGTTGCGCAGGCCCATGCTCAGGCTCGAGCCGACCACCGTTTGCACCAGCGTGGTGTCGGTGGTCAGCCGGCTCAGCACCTCGCCGGTCTGGGTGGACTCGAAGAACTCCGGGCTTTGTTCGACCACGTGCGCGTAGACCGCGCTGCGCAGGTCGGCGGTGATGCGCTCGCCCAGCCAGCTGACCATGTAGAAGCGCGCCGCCGAGAACACGCCCAGCGCCGCGCCCACGCCAAACAGCGCCATGAAGTACGGGCGCAGCGCCATCACGCGTTCGCCGGGGTCGCTGCTGACCAGGCCGTGGTCGATCAGCGACTTCAGCGCCAGCGGGAAGACCAGGGTGCTCAGCGC
>Ga0116167_1002584_pt1 | contig 15164 bp, 10 predicted proteins | sample AD_JPNMR3_MetaG_FD_89794 | JGI IMG/M metagenome (GOLD analysis project Ga0116167, IMG submission 89794) | Active sludge microbial communities of municipal wastewater-treating anaerobic digesters from Japan - AD_JPNMR3_MetaG | ecosystem: Engineered > Bioreactor > Anaerobic > Digestate | place...
CATGCAGATGGTGGACCAAACTGAGTTGGATAGTCTATGCCATAATATCCACGCATATTTTGATATCTTGGCCACAAACTCCATTCCTGTGCACTACCATAGTTATACAAAAATGTCTTAAACCATTCAGCTCCTAGTGGGGGTTGTATATCTCCCAAATATGGACAATATACGTTTTCCACCACATACTCCGAATGATTATCAATATGAAGAGCATACAGTACCTGCTGATCATCAAGCTTAATCTCAACCTTTAAACATATATCATGGCTACCACCATATTCAGAAACAAGACTATTCCAGATAAAAACCGCACTGCTAGAATCTGGACTAACCTTTATATCAGATACTATCTGCTTCTCGCCATATATCGGGTTGTTTCTCCTATCTGGAATGGGAACCAGCAGACGAAAAGAAAGACCAAGCTGGGGACGGTCAAGAATTTTCCAGCCTGTCTTTACAGCTGTCAGTCCAATTAACGCCCCATTAGACGGATTAAGCTCCAGACGAAGATTATTATTCTTAAGCACTATAACATCCATAGATAACCCTCCTATCTCGCTGTATATCCGCCATCTACCGGTATTACTGCCCCTGTTATAAGGTCTGAAGCACTGGATGCAAGAAAGAGGACAGTTCCAGATACATCTTCTGGATATCCAAATCTTCCTAAAGGAATCTGTTCAAGCATCTTTGCCCTCTTTTCTGGATCAGACCAGGCTTTCTCACCCATAGGGGTCAAAATAACAGTTGGCGCTACAGCATTTATATTTATCCCGTATTTCCCCCACTCTATGGCAAGAACCTTAGTAAGTAAGATCAATCCACCCTTGGATGTACAATAGGCAGAATGATCCTCTATACCAACGATACCTGCCTGAGAAGAGATGTTGATAATCTTACCCTTCTTATGCTCTATCATTTTCTTTCCCACTACCTGTGTTATAAAGAAAAGAGACTTTAGATTTACATTCATAGTAGTATCCCAGGCTTCTTCAGTTACCTCAAGAGCAGGCTGAGGAAAACTTACCCCAGCGTTGTTCACAAGAATATCTATCCTGCCAAAAATTTCCAATGCCTTATTAGCCATCTTTACAGCGTCTTCAGTATTATTAAGATCAGCTGGTATATAAATGGCATCCCTTCCCATTCCTTTAATCTCAGAGACCAATTCTTTAAGTTCCTCTTCATTTCTAGCAGTAGCTACTATATCAGCCCCCGCATTTGCCAGAGTCAAAGCAATACTTCTTCCTATCCCCTTACTTGTACCTGTAACCATAGCTACTTTACCTGAAAGATCAAAACTCGGATATACCATACCTCCTCCTTATGGATTTACTACTACTTTTATGCACTTATCCTTATTCTTATCTGCAAATTCCAAAGCTTCCTGGGTTTTATCTAAAGGGAAGTGATGAGTAACAAGAGACTTCAGATCTATCTTACCTCCAGCTACCAAGTCTATTGCTTTCTTATATACATTGGCATATCTAAATATTCCAAGAAGGTCCAATTCTTTGGAACTTACTTCATTTATGTTTATTCCGATATAATCTTCAGATGCTAATCCTATGAATATAACCTTCCCTCCCCTTTTAACGAATCTTGTGGTCTGGCTTATCACGGAAGAATTCCCAGATGCATCAAATACTATATCTACCTCTTCCTCGAGACAATCCTCTACCTTCTCTACCTTAGTATTTATAACACAGTCTGCACCGAGTTCTTTAGCCTTTGATAGTCTAAAATCGTTTATATCTACTACAATAGCATTTTCTGCTCCGTAAGCCTTAACCGATTGAAGAGTAACTAATCCTATAGGTCCTGCTCCAAAGATTAAGATAGTATCCCCAGGCCTTACTCTAGCTCTTTCAGATGCATAAATACCTACAGAGAGAGGTTCCATCAATGCACCTTCATCGTAGGAGACATTGTCTGGAAGTTTAAATGCAAAGTCTTCTGGGTGAGCAATATACTCGGCAAAAGCCCCATCAACAGGAGGGGTAGCCATAAAGACTACATCGGGACAGAGGTTATATCTTCCAGTTTTACAGTATACACATTTCCTACAGGGTACTCCTGGTTCTAACGCTACCCTATCCCCTATCTTAAGAGATTTAACTTTAGACCCAGCTTCAACTACCTCCCCTGAAGCTTCATGACCTAGAACTAGAGGCTTTTCTACCACAAAAGAACCTATCCTCCCCTCATTATAGTAGTGTATATCAGAACCACAAACACCTACAGACTTGACCTTTACTAAAACCTCATCCTCTTCAGGTTTTGGAATTTCCCTCTCCTCCATAGAAATTTTCTTTACACTTTCTAAAACTGCTACCTTCATAGTATGACCCCTTTCATATTATTTTTTATACTTCCGGTCCAAAATGTTTAAGTATCACTAAATCTTCAACCTGGCTCATATTAGTAATCTTTACCCCATTCTTAGCAGCTTCCAATGTAACGAAAAATTCATCCTGAGTTAATTCTCCATATTTTATCAGTGTAGGAGATTCAATAGGAAGATTATTTATCAATCCTCTACCTTGTACCACAATAGCCCCATAAGGAGCACTATCCTCTATGATAACACTTTTACTAGGAAATATAGTTAATTCTTTAGCCCCGAAGTCCTTCCATCCATAAACTACCCACTTCTCCGTATATCCCCCTTCTATCATTCCCCTTTCTTCTCTAACTGGTTTAGGCTCCACATAATAATTCTTCTTAAACTCTGGATCTGTATTTTCTTCCCAATTTAATATGCTTACTAGATAATCAAAATCATAGTGGAACTCTCTAGGAACATCTTTTATCAGAAGATCTCTAGAAACAGGTCTATCTTCCACCAGAGATTGAAACATACTGTAAAGGTCATATGGATTTTGAACCTCATAAGTAACCAGAGAGCCAGGAGCATGTAAAATCCCTGCAGGTAATCTCCAACCTGTCCCTGGTTTCAATCTGTAAGCCTTTGAATAGTCGAGAATACCATTATCCCCTTTATCCCAATCTTCAAGACACCTCTTTATATCTTCTTTAGTAGTCCCAGGTTCCAGACCAAAGAAGGTATACGGGAAATTGTTGAATTTAGTATTCAGTTGTGTAGGGAAGTAGTATGCTTCATCTTTACCCAGCATGCCAACTCTTTTAGCATGTTCGTCCATAAGATGCACATGGAAAGGAATTGGACCCTGGTTATCAAAAAATTTACATAATACCATCCATCCACCAACTTTTTCCATCACCTCTTTACCAAGTATTCTATCTCCAGCTATTTCTATAGCTTCTTTAAGAAGAATTTTTTCTATCTCCCCATTTTCTTCTATAACTATGTAGCTTAATCCCTCATCTTCTGGTGTCCCAGGTCCATTATCAGCCTTTGTGGTAGAGGCAAACCATCTTTCATCTATACCTCCTCTACGCACCCCTAAAGCGTATAAATCTTGAGATCTTAGCTTAAGTCTTCCACCAGGAACCGTAAAAGCCCTGGGGACCCAACAGGGAGCCAATCTCAAAACCCCCTGATTCTTTTCTAATTCTTTAGATATCAAATCTCTATTTTTCATAAAAATCCTCCTATCTGTAGTATATTCCAAGCATTAGATATGTATCCAGCTTTGGAACCTCAACTTCCAGATAATCTCCTCTGACCTCAAAGTTTAAAGGTACCTCCTCTGGTAAAATTACTACTTTAGAAAAAATCTTATCTCTGGTCTTAATTCCGAATCTTATATTAAAGATAGGAATATTTGGTAGCTCATGCTGAAAATTTAAAAAGTTAACAATATATCTTCCAGCTTCCTCCTGATGAAACATAGTAACTTCTACTGACTTGGGAGCATCTACTTCAAATGAAAATCCTTCTCTTACCAAAGATTTGATAAGCTTAATAAATAACTCTCTGTGTGGATCAAAGTCTACCCCTTCTAAAGGACCAGCTACCCACACGACTTCTCCTTTCCCAAATCTTCTTCTTACAATAGCAGGATACTCTGTACTAATCCCAGGAGGATCTGAATGGATAGAGGCAAACCTTGTGGGATCAGAAGGATTAGTGTAGGGTAAACTAATAGTGGCTATAACTTCTTCTTTTTTAAGAGGGTTTGTCTTTATTTGTGAGCTAAATAAAGTAAAGGGATATTGAGAAGAGACGTCTCCAAAGCTCTCTAAAACTTCCCGGCAAGGAGCTATATAGGTTACATCTTCCTGGGTCTCTCCTGTGTATGAGACTCCAAAGACGTCGGCAAGCATAAAATCTTCTCTCTTATTACCATTCTTATCGAAAAGTGAAGTATAATAACTTGCATATAATTTACCACCAGAAGCAACATACTCTCTAAAGGCAGTTACTTCTTCTTCATCCATCATTAATATGTTTGGCAGGATAATAACCTTATATCTCGATAGTTCATTGAGATTTTTCTTGGTTATTATGCCAAAAGGGATATGGTTACTTATTAAGCTTTTAGCCACACCTAAAGCTGAGTCTAGATGAGGTTGTTTATGGGTACTTTCTAAAACATCTCTCCCATTGTCTTTAGGGTCAAATTTAGATTCAAAACTAAAATAGATACCAATATCCTGGCAAAGTTTTCCATCTATGTACTCTTCATAAGTTCTCACTGTATTATATATATTACCCATCGTTTCATATACCTTCTTGTTTAAGGTCCCTATCGGATCAATAGCATCTATAAAAAGAAATGCTCCTCCATTGGATAAAGCCGAATAGACCTGAGCTTCTAAAAGTTCTTTGGATTTTGTAGTGGTGTGGTCTCTTAGATTTATACATCTACTTGTCATAAACTCAAAAGGCTGATTATCAGTAAGATTATAGTATAATTTACAGATAAATGATTCTTGCAAGAGTCCTCCATAAAAATCTCCTCCACAGTAGTCACTGGCTTCAGATATCTCTGAAGTCACTCCAAGACTCCAGGCAGCGACACAGGTAGAGAATTGATGCTCTACTGAAATATTTGGATTTATAGACTTTACCTTATTAGTAGCAAGATGAGCAAATTCTGAAAGCCATTCTTCTCTCTTGCGCTGAAATCTAACCCAACCTGGATCTTCCCAGTTAATAACTTTTGGAAGCTCTTCTCCTGTCTCCTTGAAGAATCTTTCTTGACAAGATTTACAGTAGCATACCCCAGGCCAAAATGTCATATCAAAGAAAATACCTTCAAAATTGTAATTACTACAAAGTTCATCTATCTGAGATAATGCAAATTCTCTATATCCAGAGTTAGGACAACAAACCCCATAGCGACCAGAACGGTCTTGAACCTCCCTGGAAGTTTTTCCATCAGCAAGTACTATTCTCCAGGAAGGTTCCTTTTCATACGCCCAGTTATTATATATAAGGCTATAATAAATGACGACATTAATCCCCTCTTTATGGCACAGTTCGATTACCTCACCTAATATGTCTCTTCCCTTTATACCCCCATGCATATGCCCTATTTTTGTAGGCCAATAACAATAACCTACATGAGAATTGGCATATATCATAGCAGTGGTAACATTAGCTACTTTCAACAGTTCTACATATTTCTTAGGATCAAACTGAGACAGGAATTTTTCATCCCAATCTTCAATATGCATATCTACCAGATTACGTCGGTAATCCCTGGAAAATCGCATTCTACTAGAATAATAAGTAGAACTCAATAGCCACCTCCTATCGAATAAATTCTCCATCTTACTTTTATTTCTCGATTTCTCTTAAAACTTCTATATAATAACAGAAATTTTCAAAAGATACATCTGCCGGAATCAAATGGTCTACAGAAGGGAAATATCCTCTACTTTCTAGCATCTTCGGTACCTTCCTTAGCACTTCTCTTTTTATTTCTTCTTTCCCTCTGCTTAACACCTGTTTATTAATCCCTCCTAGAAGAGCTAAGTCAGGAAATTTTTCTCTGATAAGAAGAGGTTCCATACCTGCATTAATTTCACAAGGAACAAATATATTAACGCCAGATTCTATGAAGAGAGGAAGTAACGAAAAATTGTTACCATCAGAATCTACCAAAAATATATCTAGCTTATATTTCTCTCTTAAATAAGTAATAAGTTCCTTATAATAGGGAAAGATAAATTCACAAAAATGTTTCGGAGAGATTAGAGATGAAGTCTTATAAGCCATGTCTTCCCATAGATATACATAGTCGAAATCAATTAATGGACAGAGATCATCAGCAATCCCGGTATAGAAATAAACCCAATGCCTCATAATCTCATGTATAAGATTAGGGTCATCATAATAAGTATACGCAAGAGTTACTTCCCCAAATAGATTCCTTGGAAAACCATATCCTCCGCATATTACAAAAGGGACAAGAGTATTACGGTTATTAAAGCTAAACGATATTTCTTTTACTCCTTTGTATCTATCCTTTATATGTGGATCAAGTCTCCATTTTAAATCTTCCCACTCTTTCCTACTTTTTACAGGAAAATCTAAAAATTGAGGCATAGAAGTTTTATCTTTTAATTGTTTCTTTACTATCCCATCACTTCCTCTTTGAACAATATAAGTATCGGTCTCTTCTATTAGTTTATATTCAAAGGGTGGCCAATAAGGAATTTGAGTAATTCGATTAGGAGTATAGTAGGAAAGCTCTTCTGGAGCATTACTCATAAACTGGTCAAGCTTAAAAAACTCCCAAGGAGTCTTATCCAAAGGAAGCCCCTCTTTATGCCATCTGTCTATCGTCTCATTCCAAAAACCCCATGCTTCAAAGTGTGGGAAATATTCGAATTCATGGAAAGCTATTACTTCTCTAAATACCTTTCTTAAATTCCAACTGTTATCCATACACTTAATTGTAACCTCCTGTCAAATTCATGAGCCTTCTTACAGAAAATCGTAGAATAGAAACTATATGTTATTCTTCAGGTTTAGCTAAATTAGGCAAAGTCTCAAGTCTTAATTTTTCTCTTATCGGTGAAATATCCAATTCCTCTTGAATTGGAACTATCTCCATCGTCTTAACTTCTAACTCTAATTCTAGAGGGAGAAAGAGTCCCAAGATAGATATGCCCGCAACAAAAGGATGTCCCCCTTGTCCCTCTCCAGTTTCAGCATTGTACCATTCATAGAGAGAAGGATTATTGATACTTACTTCATAAAATTTTTTAGCTATATATAAAGCTTCTTCATTATAGTTATAATTCTTAAGACCATGAGTAATAAGGTACTCCCAATGAGGCCACAATCCTCCACACCAATTACAATGTCCCTCTCTTAATGTATAGACAGATTCAGTACCTGGCGCAGGTCTGTAAGTTTGAGTATAATATGGTTCAGAAGAAGCATAACTGGGTATAGGATAATTTATCCAGAATTCGTTTGGATTCTTTAAATGTCTCTCAACTAATAGAAGAGCCTGTTCTTCAGTAGCTATACCTGCCCAGAGAGGAATAAACATAGATGCTGATTTTACTCTAATATTTCTTCCTGTTCTTATGTCTCTATCATAAAATAATCCATCTTTCTTATCCCAGAGGAACTCTTGAATCTTTTTTCTCTTGTTTTCAGCTTCTTTATGGAAATAAATTTCCCACTCTCTAAATCCAAATGTCTTACATAATTCTGCTAAGGCTAAACATTCTTTGTAAAGATAACAATTTAAATCTACCCCCTCACAAAAATAAGACCTCCAAACCCCAACTCTTTCAAACTGAGTGTCTGCACCGGTATGCGGAGCACTATTCCATTCACTTAGTCCATTTCCGTCTATATCACAACTTGACAACCAGTAACTCATATATTTTACCAGTCTAAAGATATCACTCTCAGAAAGCCACGAAATATCCTGTCTAGCTCTAGTAATAAGAAGCGCTATTTGTGATAAGAATGGCTTGCAATGCTCCTCATCTTCGAATAATTTTATGGCATTTGGGAAAGCTTCTCTATCATCTTCCATATAAATACGTCTAGGAATAAAACCGTTTTCTTTCTGAGAATCTAGGAAGATGTGTAATCCATTGATCGCATATTGTTCTGCTTTAAAGTAAAGCAGAACAATGGTATCAAAATATAACTCCCAGTCAAACAAGTTATCACCATAGCCTGAATAATAATATTTTTTAAATTTATTGCTATACCTGATACCTTCTTTAGTCATCAACTCTCTTACTTTATTAACGATATTCTTACTATCCCTGCAATCAAACATAAAATGTCTCCCTCCTCTAAATTTTAGATAGAATTTACTCCTAAAAAACTGATCACTCTAAAATCTATACTCATTCTATTATCTTGCATATGGATCAACTGCATCACGTAAGCCATCTCCCAGAAAATTAAACAATAAAACAGTAACAATTACAAAAAAGGCAGGTATAAGCTGCCAAGGTCGCTGAGCTACTACAATTACTTCCTGAGCATCTTGTAACAGTACCCCCCAACTAATTGCAGGAGGTCTCATCCCCAACCCTAAGAAACTTAAAGCAGTTTCACCAAGAATCATACTAGGGATAGATAAAGTAATTGAAACTATCAAATGACTGGCAAATGAAGGGAGAAGATGCCGCATTATTATACGCCATTCACTAGCACCTGCTAATCTTGCAGCCATAACAAAATCTTCTTCTCTCAACGCCAATAGTTTACCCCTTACTACTCGTGCTAAACTGCACCAACCAAAAAGAGAAAGAATTACAGTGATAGCAAAATATGTCCTTACTACCGACCAATTTCTTGGTAAAGATGCTGATAGTGCCATCCAAAGTGGAATACCTGGAATAGATATAAGAAAATCAATAATTCGTTGAATAACCTCATCAATTGTGCCGCCAAAATATCCGGAAATTCCACCTAAAATTAGACCAAGTATAAAACTTAAGAAGACCCCTACCAGTCCTATAGATAAGGAAATACGAGCACCAGAAAGTGTCCTAGAGAGTAGACACCTACCCAGTGTATCTGTTCCGAACAGGAAAACAGGTGGCCCTCCTGAATCTGTGCCAAACAGATGAACATTTACAGATAAAAAACCTAGAAGTTTATAGGATTCTCCTTCTACAAAGAACCGAATAGGATATTTTCTTGTACGATTCTCTGTAAATTTAAATTGAAATGATTTAGGGTCTAACTCTCTTTTCATATCATAAACAAATGGACGCTGCAGTTTACCCTCAGAGGAAAAATATATTCTTGTCGGAGGGACACCTAAATAATTTGGAAAACGTGTCTCTGGACTATAAGGGGCAAAAAAATCAGCGAAAATAGCTAAGAGATAGAGAAATATCAATAAGGGTAAAGCAAACATTGCCAGTCTATGTTTTTTAAATTTCCACCATACTAATTGTCGTTGAGAGGCACGATAAAATTTTTCTTCTTCTTTGTATATTTCTAATTCTTCCTCAGAATCTTTATTATCTGAGAAATTTGTTGAATGTTTTTTCATCCTCCTACTCCTCCATAGCGAATTCTAGGATCTACCCAGGCTAGTAAAATATCAGAAATCAATGTACCAATCACAGTTAAGGTACTCAGAATAAGGATAAAACTTCCTGCAAGATACATATCTTGTGACTGTAATGCACCATATAGCAAGGGTCCAGTAGTAGGAATATTCAGAACAATTGAGACTATAACTTCTCCTCCTATAACTCCGGGGAGCATCCATCCAATAGTGCTTACTAATGGATTGATTGCTATTCGAACAGGATATTTAAATATAAGACGCCTCTCAGGGAGACCCTTTGCACGTGCAGTTATAACATACTGTTTTCTTAGCTCATCAAGTAAATTGGCTCTTATAGTACGTATAAGTCCCGCAGTCCCAGAGATACCAATTATTATCATAGGGACCCATATATGTTTCAACATATCTACCACTTTAGCCAAAGTCCACGGGGCATTTACAAAGTTAGGGGAGAAAAGTCCAGTTACACTAATTCCAAAACTTGAAAATGCTATCCACACTACTATGAGTGCAACCAAAAAACCAGGTAGAGCAAGTCCAATAAATCCTAGGAAGGTAAAAAAATAGTCAAATAAAGAATATTGATGGAGAGCAGAATAAATCCCAATTGGGACAGCTATAATCCAAGTGAAAAGTATAGTTAAAATAGAAATCAACATTGTTAATCCTATCCTGTCACCGATAAGTTGCTTCACTGGACGATTCCACTGGAAAGACCTTCCTAAATCCCCATGTAATACTATATTTTTTATCCAAGTAAAATACTGGACATACATGGGTTTATCTAGATCGTATAGTTTTATAAGTCGAGCTATTTCAGCATCTGATACTTCAGTTCCAGATAATTTTAGTGTACTTATATAAGTATCTAAAAAACTTCCCGGTGGAAGTTGAATAATTATAAAAGATACCAAAGAAAGAACAAATAATAATGGAATTACTGTTATTATACGTCGTATTATATAAAACAGCATCTATTTAATCACTCCTCTCCTTACCTTCACGACTAAAATTTTAAAATCCGACACTTCTAGAAAAATTGAGATTAACTCTCTAGAAGTGTCAGACGTTTATATAAACCTAAATCATTGCTTGAAATAAAATTGTATCATCATAGAATAAGGAGCATAAGAATCTCCACCTTCAGGAGGCAACCCTCCTAATTTTCCCGAAAATATTATGGGATGCTTAGGCCAAGTCAAAGCAATTATAAAGACATTGTTATAGTGTAAACCAGCTATTTCCTGCGCTGCTTTTTTAGCTTCTTCTGGAGAACCGGTGTGTACCTTCTCTTTTAGTTCAAATAATTTTTTTACTACTGACGGTGGTTCTACACCTGTCTTTCCTCCCGAATCATACCATTGTCGATAACCTGCTCCCCAACTTCTGTATCTATCAGGTAAAAATTCATCATAAGAAGATTGTGGTGACTTTTTCCAAGTAGCAGGAGCTTGTCCCCAATGAATACTAGCCCTAATTTCATTCGAAGCTCCTAACTGATCCCACAATTCGAAACTTACCGTTTTCATAGTTGCATAGATACCCACTTTCTTCCAGAAGTCTATTACCATTTCAGTCATTGGAGCTTCAAAACCCATAAGTTGAGGAACTTCAAATGGGATCTCAAATCTTTTACCGTCCGGACCTAAACGCCAACCTTCTGAATCTCTCTTGTTTAATCCCATCTGATCAAGAAGTTGACTTGCTTTAACTGGATCATATGTGCTTGGTACTAGGGTAGAAGGAACGGCGAGCCCAAGATAAACAGTATTAATTATCTCTTTTCTGTTTATCGCCATACTTAATGCTCTTCTAAAGCGGACATCTCCTACAATCTTACGCCATACAGGATCCTTATGACTCTGATTAAGACATACATATCCTGTCTCTACATCTTTTTGAAAGAGTAGAACTCTTATCCCAGCCTTTTCTTCATACTCTTTATATAATGGAAGATCCTTAAGTTCTCCAAACTGTCTCATAAAGTCTACTTCGCCAGCTACTACTTTCATAGGAACCATTTTAGGATCTTTAAGGAGAGAAGACTCGCGATAATCTATATAAGGAAGTTGATTACCAGCCTCATCACATTTATAATAATATGGATTTCTTTCCCATCTAATTACTCCTGTCTTAGGATTAGATTCTACCATCACCCAAGGAGTAAGTACAGGACATCCTATGTCTCCCCTAAAAGGATCAGTCTTTCTATTAAAAAGATTCCACCACTGTCCTTTTTCAAAACCTGCTTCTTTAATAAGAGGTTCTAGTTTTTCGATAGATGTATACTTTGGATGAAACTCTTTAAGGTAGTGTTTTGGTAATAAAAACCAGCTATAACCCATCATACGTCGCCCTAATACTCCTAAAAATCCTCCATAACTTCTAGAAAATCTTACCTTAAAGGTATATTTATCTACTATCTCTACTTTACATGGGTTATCACCAGCTGTAAGATCTTTTGGAAAAACTGGGGTAAGCTTATCATTTAATAATACATCTTCATATGCAAACTGAACATCTTCAGTGGTAACAGGATATCCATCAGACCACTTTAGCCCCTCTCTTAAGTGAAAGGTAAAGACTTTACTATCTTCACTAACTTCATAACTCTGTACTATATCTGGAACCATTTTACTACCAGATTGTTTAAAAGTTCCTCCTTCACCAGGGATATGAACTAATTGAGCAAGATTACTGATACCCCCATCAGAATCATAATAAGGATCTGTACGCACAAACCTTAACATACCGCCATATCTTGCATTTTTAGCTCCATCCATCGTCTTTACTACATAGGGAACTTCTGGTAATCTCTGCTCTACTGGTGGAAGTTTCCCCTGTTTCACTAACTCAGCAAGCATTGGAGCTTCGTTATACTTCTTCTGAGAGAAAGAGACTGGTACATTTCCTAACATTAAGCTAAATACCAAAATTAATACCAAACCAATCACCCAAAATCTCTTCATTTCTTTTAACCTCCTAATCATTTTAGTGTTTTACTACTAAAACCTAACCTCATTGATTCTAACCCCCATAAAGAAATTTAACCTAATTAAAATTTCTTATATTTTCCCTCCACTCTCACCTCCCTCGTTGATTCTCTTACCTCAATCCTAGTATCCAGTACTATGTGTCCTTTTAATTCTATCCCCTCTCTAATACTTTCCAAAAGTAATTCGGCTGCAGTTTTACCCATCTCATATATAGGCTGAACCACAGTGGTAAGTGCAGGCTCTATATATTCACATAGCGGGATTCCATCAAAACCTATTACAGAGACATCATTCGGGACATCCAGGTTCCTTTTTCTCAAAGCCTTAATAGCTCCCACTGCCATAAGATCATTACAGGCAAATATGGCAGTAAAATGCACGCCTTTTTCTAAAAGAACGTTTACTCCCTTAAATCCTGAATCCAGTTTAAAAGTCCCTTCTACTATGAAATCCTCTTTTAGAGGGATATTATTTTCTATAAAAGCTCTTTTATATCCCTCTAATCTTTGCTGAGCTATACGAGTATTTAAAGGACCTGTTATACAGGCTATATCTCTATGTCCTAACTTTATTAAGAACTCTGTAGCACTATATGCAGCTTTTTTATTATCTATCTCAACCCTTGCAATAGATAATCTATTCTCAGCTGGAACACGGTCTACAAATACCATCTTTACCTTGTTAGCCAGGAGACGAGGAATCTTTTCCTTAAATGTATCTCCTGTAACTCTTGAAAATATTATTCCATCTACCCATCTTCTCTCTAAGGATTCAAGATACTTAGCTTCTTGAACTGGGTCATTGTTACTGCTGCATAATATCACATTGTAATCATTCTCTCTCGCTACATCCTCCACTCCCCTACTTAGCTCAGGGAAAAATGGTACAGAAATTTCCGGGACAATTAAAGCAATAATCCTAGTCCTACGACTCTTTAAACTACTGGCTATTATATTGGGAGTGTATCCAAGGTCTTTTGCTATCTTTAACACTCTCTCTTTTGTCTCTTGAGAACCTATATAAGTCCCTTTAAGTATCTTTGAAACAGTCCCAGGAGATACATTTGCCTTCTCGGCTATATCAACTATTCTTATCAATATTTTTCTTCTCCACCATCTAATATCGATTTTTACTATCGTTTTCTAAAATCGATATTATTATAACAGGTATAATCTAGAATGCAATACCCGGTAGGGGTATGAACTGTTACTGTTTTATAAAAAATAAAAGGGGCAGAGACTCTGCCCCCGATTAGATTTCTGAGAGATTATTCCAGTATTTCCCAGATTGGAGTAAGTCTTTCTTTACTCCTTGGTCCAAGAACTATCGGCTTTATACCAAGTATCTCACAGTAATATACGAGAGCGTCCACATAGTCTCCAGGTATAGCCTGTATATGGTTTGCAGGGAATACATTCAGGAACTCATCGAAAGAACAGTTCAATCTGGCATGAACATGAGGCCAGGTAGGATCAGAGAGTTTATTTATTGCCTTTCTCTCCTCCTCTGGAAGGTCCAGACTTTCACCAGGGATTATAACCATATATGGCTTATCATTGTAGAGTCCAAACCTGGCGAATGTCATCTTTGTAGGTGCAGCATCAAATGAAACTGAAGCCCCTCCCGTCTTAAAGTAGTATCCTAAAGCTGGATAAAGTGTGATCTTCTTGAAATTCTCCTTTGGATCAAAGCTCAAAGACGCATAATAACTGGCATGATTCCCAGAATTACAGAAGTCCCATAAATCCTTATCTGGGTAATAAATCCTCACGTCCATAAACAGTACCGGAAGTCCTCCAGTTATGTATTTAAGTACCTCCATCGTCAACGCTGCAAACGAATCAGCCTCAGTGGCACAAACCGTAGGCTCCTTAAAGCCATACCAGTCATAGGGGTCATTCATCAGCATCTCTGGTATGTCTCCGAGGCATACATACTCAGTTAATTCACGCTGTCCCTTAAGTCCACAGAAATCAAATCCGTTCTCTTCATTAACCTTCTTCATAGCCAGGTAAAGTCTAATCTGCGTCTTCAACGTCTCTGGTGTAAGCATTTTATTATCATAAAGGATACGATCGCCTAATAGTTCTGTAAACCACTGAAATCCCTTCTCTACCTCTTTATCATCTATCTCTTCCATAACCTTTACCAGCAAAAGCTGGTCTATCTGATATGTATTAACTCCAAATGTCTTTATATTCGGTACAAGATGGAAATAGCCGGTCTCCATCCCCATAGAGTGACCACCATAAAGTCCATAGACCTCTCCTCTCATTGTGGTCACTGCCTGAGAAGCTCTTAACCATCTTATCACTTTCTCCTGAATCTTTGGATCATCCACATCTCCAACAATCCTATGTGTCCTCCTGCCCGTCTGTCTTATCTCCCCATCGGTGGCAAGTAAACCAACATTCCCCGGATACTGTGCATTGTTATTTGAAAGACTGAGAATGGGAATATTGACGTCCAGAGAATTTAGAAAAGGCCATGCCAGATAGGGGAAATTCCAGACATTATAACACATTACAACCTGCTTACAGTTCGCCTTATTAAACTCTTCCGCTATCTTCTGGGCAGTCCTCACACTTTTTATAGTCTCAGATGCGATAACAACTTCTGGAGAGCTTCCATCAATATTTTTCAGATTCTTCTTTATAACCTCTGCCCACCTTCTTACCACCTGCATATTCTCCTCTTCATTGGCTGAATACACATGGGGTCTTCC
>Ga0116167_1002619_pt1 | contig 15032 bp, 9 predicted proteins | sample AD_JPNMR3_MetaG_FD_89794 | JGI IMG/M metagenome (GOLD analysis project Ga0116167, IMG submission 89794) | Active sludge microbial communities of municipal wastewater-treating anaerobic digesters from Japan - AD_JPNMR3_MetaG | ecosystem: Engineered > Bioreactor > Anaerobic > Digestate | place...
AATGAAGCAGCTTTATTTTTTTCAATTGAAAAAATAGATGGAAATCGTTTAGAAGATTTGCTTAAATATATTAAAATAATAAAAGATCATATATCAAAGGAAGTAAGGGAAACATTGACGGAATATTTAACAGTAATACTATCATCAAATCCAAACATACCAGAAGAATTAAAAAGAACAGGTAGAAAAGATAAAAGGAAAACCAGCCATGTTAGCAGCAAAAATAAATAGAGGTATCAAAAAGATTAAAAAAAATGCCTATAAAGAAGGTTTGTTAAAAGGCAAACTTGAAGGCAAACTTGAAGAAAGAGTATTTTTAGCGAAATCTTTATATGAGAATAAGTTTAATCTTGGGCAAATAGCGCAATTTATGAAAATTACAATTGAAGAAGTAAGAAAGTTGCTAACTTCACAAAAAAATAGAACAGAAGGTATTAAGAATTAAAAAAATGTTCTCTCTTATAACTTATGTATTACAAATATTTAATAAATAGGTCGTCTTGTTAGGATTACAGTTCTGTATACTATTCAAGACGACCTTTTGTATTAACAACATATATCTAAGATAATTTTTATACTACAAATAATATCTTACTCCAGTATAAACCACTCTACCGAAGATTGGTCCCCAAATTATAGAAGCGTCAAAATTTGGACTGTTTGGATTCTCGTAATCTATTATTGGATTTTTTTGTCTAAAGTTATTTAAGTTTTCACCGCCTAAATAAAATTGTAATGTTTTGTAATTCAATGTAATTTGAGCATTGATTAAGGCAAAATCTGGGGAATAATCGTTTAAATTATTTGATGGATTAGCCGGTAACTTTTTCTTTCCAAAATATTTAATATTTAAATCATATTGTAAATTGAAATTACTGGATGAACTTTTTTCAGTTGCATAACTCATAGTTAACAAGTATCTGTTTTTAGGTATCATATATTTTTGTTCATATTCGCCGTTAATTTTTTGTTTAGTATTTAAATATCTATATGCAAGTTTTGTTTCTACTCTTAAAAATGGTACAAAAGTTAGTTCAACTTGAAAGGTGTTTGTGTAAATACCGTTTTTGATGTTTTCAAAAATTATATTATTAGATGTTGAAAGATCCAAAACTGTACCATAATTAAATTTTGTGTGGAAATAATCAATAGTAAGATTTGCATCATAATAATTAAAAGTAAAATCATAACTTAAGCTTGCCCCAATATTAGATGTTTTATCATAACCTAAACCATAACCGTAATTATCTTTTTGTTTGAGAATTATATTTTTATTACTTACAAATGTTTGAGAAAATTCTGTAAATATATTAACAATTCTAAAGCCTTCGCCATAACCTGCCCTTAATACTATATCATCATTGAATTGGTATCTGAAGTGTATCTTTGGGGTTATAAAGTTTTTGTAATGATTATGGTAATCATATCTAATGCCTGCGATGTAATTAAGTTCATCTGTAATATTGCCGACTAATTCTAAAAATGAGCCATATGAGTAATCATCCCTTAAATAACTGTTAGATATAAATTTTTCATCATATTTATCAAATAAGGCGCTAAAACCAAAATTTGCCTTGAGTATATCATCAGAAAGTTCAACATTATTAATAAGGTTTAAATATAATGATTTCATGCTTCCAGAATAATCTTTTATGCCATATTGGGATGAATTTTTATAATTTAAAAATTGAATTTGTAAACCCGTGCTATTTTCTCCATCAGGCCAGATAAAGCCAATTTTTCCAAAAGCCGAGAATAGTTCGTTATTTGATGAATATTTAAATGTGTTTTTGTTGATTGTGCCGCCATTTTTATCATCTTTTAAGTAATGAAACCCTGTATTAATTTCAAATGATCCAACAGAAATTTGGAATTTTTGCATCAAGTTAAAGTTATTAAAGGTTGGTATATCCATAAAATCATCACTATTAGAATCCATTTTCTTATTTCTATAACTTCTATGTAAAAATGTTATCCCTGTAAGTTCTTGATCAATTTCATACTTATAGGATGTGTTAAATTCATATCGTCCTTCATTATTAGCATAGAGATTTAAAAATAAATCTTTGCTATCACGATCACGGGATTCCAGCATTTGTAAATCTATTCCTCCTGTTAAAGCTTCGTAACCATTAATAACCGAGCCAACATCTTTGGAATAACTAATTGATTTTAGCCATGGTCCTGGTATGTAGGATGGTCCAACATTGGATAGTAAGCCTCTCAAGTAAGGGATATTTTCTTTGGTTGTTAATATATTAGCTCCGCCTACTCCCATAAACTCTAATTGTTTAATTCCAGTTATTGCATCTGTAAAAGTTACATCAATGCTTGAGTTAGTTTCAAAGCTTTCGGAAAGATTGCAGCAAGCTGCTTTTTTTAATTCTTTTTCAGTTATTACAGCTTTTCTATGAACTGCATTAAAATCTCCGTATTCGCCAAATCTTTCTCCTAGCACTACAATTGTTTTTAAATTTTCTGTTTTTGGTTGGAGACCTAGACTAAAATTATTTTCAACAGAATAAAGCGTATCAGTATAGTATCCAACAGCGGAAATAATTAAAGGAGTATTTTTAATTTTTTGTAAAGTAAATTCGCCGTTTAGATTAGTAGTTGTGCCTTTTTTCCCATTTATGTAATAAACGGTTGCACCTACTATTGGTTCTTTAGTATTAATATCATAAATTATACCTTTAATCTCATCGGCAGCAAATAATAATTTCACTATTAATAATGTTATGATAATAAGTCTACTCATTTCTTCCTCCAAAATTTAGTGGTTTTTCTTATTAGTTCTGTAAAGACAACATTCTGGCAAAGTATTGTAAATAGAATCGGGTGCTTGATAATTTGGGGTATCGTGTCCACTTAATGCAATTCTTTTTTCTAATGAATCCAGTGTTATTGTTGATGAAAAAATTATCTTTAAATTTTTACTTCTTTTATTCCAGCTTGCATATTTAACTTCGGGAATATTAAGGGCTTTTTCTATTCTGCTTTTACACATATTGCAGTTGCCCTGTATTTTGATAGTTATTTGTTTATCATCTTGTGCGTATAAATTGGATAATATTATAAATGAGATAATTGTGTTTAATATAGTTTTCATTTTAAAACTCTTGATTAAATTAGTTTATACCTATTAAGTAGGGTGTAAAATTTGGATAAATAATAAAAGTATTAATGCTCTAGAATGTTATGTGAAAATTGCTAAATCAGAAGTGAGCAATCTTGAATAAATAAAGGTTTATCTTTTGGAAAGATTTGGAGATTATTAGAAAATTTGTGAAAGTAAATTTGATTATCTGTGTTTAATTCGATAATTGTAAATAAATATGTAAAAACTGGTTTGAAATCATTTGATTTTATAATCTGTGAATCTGACATTTTTATGTATTTAACAATATTCTGGCAACAATTATGATGTTGAGTTTTATTATTTGTTGAAAAATTATAGTGTGTTTCAGATTGACACTCGCATTTATCTACTATCTTATTAATATAGACTAAGTGTATTTCTCCATGGCAAACATGTCCGATTTCAGAAAATCCAACAATTGAAAAGAAATAAAAAACTGTTATCAAGTATTTCAAAAGGTTTTTGCCTATCATTATAGTTTTTTTTTCCAAATATAATAAAAAATATAATAAAAAAAAAATATTTTCAAAGAGTTAATATTGAAAATTGAAATATGCTTTGTTTTTATATTAGTTTTTTCATAAGATTAAAGTAAATATAATTATTGGCTTATGAAAAAGAGTATGACAATTTTGAGCAATAGTTATTTGTATTATTTTTAATCGATGTTTAATATAATATTAAACACTAATAAAAAATTTTCTTGTGATATATTAAAAATAGTTTTTTTTTATAAATAAATTATGTAATTTCAAAACCCAATTAATAATTTAGAGGTAAAAATGAGAAAATTGTTTTTAGCTATTTTTATAATAGCATTTGAGCTTATAGCTCGACCGGCTAAACCAACAATAATTAACTATCAACAATCAACAGGTGAAACTGTTCAAATACGTATTTTGGGCGATGAAAATTTCCATTATATTAAAAGTTTGGATGGATATACTTTATTACACAATTCTAAAGGAGATTTGGAATATGCAATTGCAGATCAAGAGGGCAATTTGCACCTTAGTGGTATTTTAGCAAAAAATATCGCTCAAAGAACAATTGAGGAAATTTCATTTCTTAATCAAAATGGAACTAATAAAGTATTTAGCAAATTACAAAAAAAATATTTAGCAGAAGTAGTTAGAACAAAGAGAAAGATAGCTAATAGATTTTTAAAATCTAATAATTCTGCAGAAGTTAAACTACCAGTTTTACTAATAGAATATCCAGATAAAAAATTTACTTATACTGTGCAAGATTTTGAAATGTTAATGAATCAGGCTAATTATGGCGGAATAGGTTGTGTAAAAGATTATTACTCTGCAAATTCTTTTGGTAAACTTGTTGCCACATCTATTGTTAGTGGTATTTTTAAAGCAAAAAATAATTTAAGCTATTATGGCGCAAATGATTCTTATGGTTATGATGTAAGACCACAATATTTAGTAAGAGAAGCAGTCGATTCCGCTTATAACTATGGATTAGATTTTTCACAATTTGATAATGATAAAGATGGATATGTGGATGTTGTAATTGTTATCTTTGCTGGTTATGGAGAGGACGCAGGTGCTAATTCTAATACTATATGGTCACATTCATGGTATTTAAGCGGTGACCCGAGTGATGATAAATCTGTTACTTATAATGGTGTTAAAATTGACAATTATACTATACAACCAGAGTTAGAAGGTGCATCCGGTTCTACAATTTGTGGTATAGGCGGTATTGTCCATGAATTTGGTCACGCTTTAGGTTTGCCAGATTGGTATGATGCAGATTACGATGAACCATCCACTGGTGGGCAGGCTTTTGATTTAGGATACTGGGATGTTATGGCTGCTGGTTGCTGGAATAATGATAGTAAAACTCCTTCAAACCATGGTGCTTATTCTAAAATATTATTAGGTTGGCAAGAAACTAATTTGCTTGATAAAGATACTACTATTTCACTTCCTAATGCCAACGATAATAACATTTCTTATAAATATTATACCGGTGCAAAGGGAGAATTTTTTATCCTTGAAAATAGACAACAAGTTGGATGGGACGCCTATATACCTGGTCATGGTCTTTTAATCTATCATGTTGATAGCTTATTTATTGAAGATCATTGGGGAGATAATTCTATTAATGTTAACCCTGCACATCAAGGTCTTGATTTGGAAGAGGCTGACAATATTAAAAATGAAAATACTTACGAAGCTGATCCTTTCCCGGGAACTGCTAATAAAAAAGAATTTTCGGATAAAACTACTCCAAGTGCGAAAGCATGGAATGGCGCATTATCCAGAAAAAAAGTTTATAATATCCAGGAAAATAATAATATAATTACTTTTAACTTTATGCTAGATACAACTACTTCAAATTCTACTCAACAAAAATTAGTTATTACAGAAGTTGCAGATAATAAAACTTATCAAGAAGAATATATTGAAATTTTTAATTATGGTTCAAGTTCTATTGATTTAACAGGTATTGTTGTTAAAGAAAGGTATTCAAATAATAATACAAGTGAAAGAAGTATAACGCTTGCTGCAGATGTTCAACTAAATCCTAATGCTAATACGATTTTATATCCAGGTGAATATGCTATAATTGTTCGTCCTGATGCTAAATTTAATGATTTTAAAACTAAATATAATTTAATTGATACAATTGCTTATTTTTCAAAAGCAAGTAGCTTACCGCAAATCAATGGAGATGAAAGATATCAATTATTAACGCTTGATGGTGATATCATTGACCAATTTGGTGTTTGGGAATATTCAACTACCAGTGATTTTAGAGTAAAATCTGGCAATTGTTATGAAAGAAAAAATTATTTAATTACTGGTGATATAGATTCAGCTTGGGCTGTTACATCAAATTCTAGTTATCAATATACTCCAGGTGCTCCTAATAAAACTACTGTTGTTTCGGTTGAGAATAAATATGATAATTTAACTTTTAAGTTGATCCCTAATTATCCTAATCCATTTAATCCTACAACAACAATTAGTTTTGTGATGCCTAAGGCTGGTAATGCTATTGTGAAAGTTTTTAACAGTTTGGGACAGGAAGTTTCTACATTATTAAATGGTAGAATTGAGGCTGGTATCCAACAATTGCAATTAAATGCGGTTAATTTATCTAGTGGCGTCTATTATTATACAATTACAACTGATTTCGGAATTAAAACCGCTAAAATGATGTTGGTGAAATAGGATACCACAGTAGCAGGGCAAATTATGATTTGACCCGACAAAAATAAAAAAACGGCTGCTTTGCAAAAAGCGGCCTTTTTTTATCTCTCCTTTCAATTATATTTCTCAATAAGCCTTTAAAAATTATTGTTTTTAAGATACTCCGATTATTTGAAAACATTTGAGAATAAAAAATTACTTTGCCATTGAATTAAGCTTTTATGGTAATGATAATATCGTTTAATAAATATTTATAATATAATATTTATATATCGCATCAACAATATAATGTTTGTTTAATAATAATTTTACAAAATTTAAAACACTCTTAACAATTAAAGTTGACTTTTGTTAATTTTATTCATACATTAATACATAATACAGTTTTAAGCAAATAATTAAAAGGTAATATTCTCAGGAGAAATTATGAAAGTATTAAAATTTGGCGGCTCTTCCGTTGGTACACCAGAGAGAATTAAAAATGTAATTGATATAGTTTGCGATACAATGGAAACAACAAGCACAGCTATTGTTGTTTTTTCTGCTTTTCAAGGAGTTACTGATGCTTTAATACACTTAGGTAAAAGTGCTGTATCTGGAATTTTCCCGGAAAAAGAATTTAAGGAATTAACGCAAAAACATATCGATTTTACTACCGAGTTAGTTGCACTTAAAAATAGAAGTGCAGCTCTTGCTCAGGTTAAAATTATGCTTAATGAAATTGAAGATATTTTAAAAGGTATCTTTTTTATTAAAGACTTATCTCCTAAAACTCAAGATGTGCTAATAAGTTATGGCGAAAGATTATCATCGTTTATAATATATCAAACTATTAAAAGTAAAATTGAAAATGCTTATTTTATCGATAGTCGTGAACTTATTAAAACAGATTCCCAGTTTGGACAGGCTAATGTTAATTTTAATATCACTAATAAGTTGATACAGGAAAAAATATCTAAAGCTGGGCTTTATATTGCGGGAGGTTTTATTGCTTCTGATGAAAAAGGTAACACAACAACTTTAGGGCGTGGTGGCTCTGATTATACCGCTTCTATTTATGGTGCTGCTTTAGGTGTTGATGTTATTGAAATATGGACTGATGTTGATGGAATCCTTACTGCTGACCCTCGTTTTGTTCCATCTGCTTTTTCTTTGAAAGATTTAAGTTATGAAGAGGCTATGGAACTTTCTCACTTTGGAGCTAAGGTAATTTATCCGCCTACTATGCGTCCTGCAATGCTGAAGAAAATTCCAATACTCGTAAAAAATTCTTTTAATCCTGCTTTTCCGGGGACTAAAAAAACCAATAAACCTTCAAAAAATATCTATGATATAAAAGGTATTTCTACATTAAGTAATGTTTCGCTTGTTCGTGTGCAGGGCAGTGGTATGGTTGGAGTAAGTGGTATATCTGGCAGAATTTTTTATTCACTTGCAAAATATAATGTCAATGTTATTTTGATATCGCAGGCTTCCAGTGAGCATTCTATTTGTTTTGCTATTTTGCCAGAGCAAGAGGAATTAGCAGCCAAAGCTTTGAAACAGGAATTAAAATATGAAATTTTAAATGGTATTGTCAGTGAAATTAGCATTGATAAAAATTTAAGTATTGTTGCGGTTGTAGGCGAAAATATGAGGCACAGAGTTGGGCTTGCAGCTAAAGTTTTTAATTCCTTAGGAAAGTATGGAGTAAATATTGTTGCCATTGCACAGGGGTCATCGGAGTTGAATATTTCAGCAGTAATATCTAAAAATGATATTGCTAAGGCTCAAAATGCTATCCACAATGCTTTCTTTTTTGCTAATCGTAAAGAAGTTAATATATTTTTGGTCGGCTATGGTTTGATTGGTAAAACGCTTATCTCACAAATCAAAAATAGATATCAATATTTAATTGATAATCACAATATTCAATTTAAAATTGTGGGCGTTGCTAATTCTAAAAAAATGTTTTTTGTCGAAAATGGTGTTGCTTTTGATTCAATTGAAGATAAATTAAAAGATGGCCAAATTTCAGATTTGAAAACTTTTTGCCAGAGGATGTTTGATCTTTCTATTCCAAACAAAATTTTTATTGATTGCACCGCAAGTAATGAACCAGTTAACTTTTACTCAGATATCCTTTTAAACAGAATTTTTATCATCACGCCTAATAAAAAGGCTAATTCATCTAATTTAAATGTTTATAAAAAGATTCATAAATCTGCAAAAGAAAAATACGCTGGTTTTTATTACGAGGCAAATGTTGGCGCCGGATTGCCTATCATTAATACTATTAAAGACCTTATTGCATCTGGAGATGAAATTATAAAAATTGAAGGAATTTTATCAGGAACTCTAAGTTATCTTTTTAATAATCTACCTAAGGCTCAAAGTTTTAGCTCGTTACTCGAAGAAATTAAAGGCAAAGGATTTCTTGAGCCCGATCCTCGTGACGATTTAAGCGGAATGGATGTTGGACGAAAAATTCTTATCCTTGCAAGAGAAGCAGGTAGCCAGCTGGAACTTTCTAAAATACATATTGAAAATCTTGTGCCAAAAGAAATTGAAATTGAAAGTGCGGAAGATTTCTGGAATAAAGTACATCTTCTGGATGCACATTATAATAAAATTTTGGAAAGAGCTATAAAATCTAATACCGTTTTAAGATATATTGCAAGTTATAATAGATTAGATGATAAAGCACAGGCAAAGTTAATGTATATTAGCGAAGAACAACCATTTTATCATATACAAAATAATGAAAATATTGTATCTATTTATACAAATAGATATCTCGAAAGCCCGTTGATTGTTAGAGGTCCCGGCGCTGGTGCAGATGTTACAGCCGGCGGCGTTTTTGCAGATTTGTTAAAAGCAGCTAAAGAAATTTAAGGTGGTAGAATGATAAAACAAAATTATATAAAAGTATTTTCTCCTGCTACTATTGCAAATGTTGCTTGTGGTTTTGATATTTTTGGCATTGCTCTGGATAACCCCGGCGACGAGGTTGAAATTAGCGTAAACCTAAATTCCAAAGAAATTAAAATTGTTGAAATTACAGGAGATAATGGGCTTCTTCCGTATGATGTTGATAAAAATACTGTTACTATATCTTTGATTGAGTTTATGAAATACTTAAATATTGATATTGGGCTGGATATTAAGATTCATAAAAAAATGCCTTTCGGTAGTGGTTTAGGTTCAAGTGCTGCTAGTAGTGTTGCCGGCGTTTTTGCTTTTAATCAGATGCTTGTAAATTCTTTGCCTAAGGATATGCTTTTGCCTTTTGTTGTGGAAGGAGAGAAAGCTGTAAGTGGTTCTATGCACGCTGACAATGTTGCTGCTGCTCTTTTTGGTGGCTTTATTGTTGTTAAAAAGTATCCGCAACTTAAAATTTTAAAAGTTGATGTGAAAAATCAATATTTCTTTTCCGTGATACATCCAGAAGTTGAAGTTAAAACAGATGACGCTCGTAAAATTTTACGCAAAGATGTTAAATTAGAATATGCAATAAATCAATGGGGAAATATTGCCGCTACAATTATTGCACTGCAAACTGGAAATAATAATTTATTAAAAGAATCCTTAATTGATGTTATTGTGGAACCGGTTCGCTCTATTTTTATTCCAGAGTTTTACAATTTGAAAGATATTGCTTACAAAAATAATGCAATTAGTTGTAGTATTTCGGGGTCAGGTCCTTCAGTTTTTGGAATTTTTGAAAGTGAAGAAATGGCAAAAAAAACACTGGAAGAACAACAAAACTTATTAAAATCTTGTGGTATTGGAAGTGATGTTTATCTTGCAAATTTGAATAGTGAAGGGCCAAAGGTAATAGGCTAAGTTTTCTTTCTCGATTAACTAAAGCCATCGTATCGAGATAGATTTCGCCAATTCATGATGTTCGTGGCAGATTATTTCAAAAATTGATATATTTAGCCACAAATTCCACTAATCATCACAAATTAATATACACGAAATTTAATTACAGTTCAATGAAACGTGGTAAGTTGTAAAATGAAATTTAACTATAGGTGTTTAATCTCCCCTAAATCCCCCCTTACTAAGGGGGGATTTAGGGGGAATCTTATAATGCCGCCCTCTCGATACATTCCTCGCTTTTCTCGGAACACTCGCGACCAAATAAAATATACAAAAAAACAGTGGTTTTGCTTTCGCTCAACCACCGTTATAATTAGTGTTTTGTTTTGTTGGTGCAAATCATGATTTGCCCTGCTACTGTGATACTCTATTTTACCAACATCATCTTTGCAGTTTTTACACCGAAATCTGTAGAAACAGTATAATAATATACACCACTTGTTAAATTAGCAGCATCAAACTGTAATTGTTGCATACCAGAATCCATTTTGCCATTGAATAAAGTAGCAACTTCAGCACCTAAACTATTGTAAACTTTAACAACTACATTACCAGCTTGTGGCATAACAAAATTAATTGTTGTAGTTGGGTTAAATGGATTAGGATAATTAGCAAGCAATTCAATAGATTTTGGTAAACCTAATTCAACTTCAACTGCGTTGCTGTAAGTAAATTTACCGTCATTATCAACTTGTTTTAAGCGGTAAGAAACTTTTCCGTATAAATTAGAATTATCAGTAAAGCTGTAATTATTAACGGTATTACTTGTGCCTTTACCAGCAACAAAGCCAATATTTTGCCAGCCATTGCCGGTATTCCTTTCAATTTCAAAACCTTTGTTATTTAATTCTGTTGCTGTTTGCCAGTTGAGTTCTACTTTTCTTTCTTTAACATTTGCACTAAATAGTGAAAGCTCTACGGGGAGTGGGTTACCACCTTCATTAAAAATGAAATCATCTATTGAAATAGCATCATCGCTGCCAGTTGCATCTTTATCTTCCCATCTGATAAATAAAATATCATTATTGTTTAACGTTATATTTAATGTAGTGTTTTTTACTTCACTGTGGGTAAGTGAATTGCCTGAAATAACTTTTGAAGAATGTTGATATTCGTATTTTAAATCTGTAATTTCAGTCCAGCCGCTTGCATCATTTATATGAATTGCATTAATTTTATATTCAACTTTCCAGCCTTCTAATATAGTTCTAGAAGTATCACCAACTCTGTATGTTTTTGCTGTATATTTAATAGGTATATTGCTAATGGCAAAACCACTTTCATTTTTAAATGCAACACCAATACGAGTTTTTTTGGAATTACTTGTTAAACTACCAAAACTTTTCCCATCCGCCATATCAAATAAGTAAGTATTGCCAGCGTTAGAAGTATTATCAGTGTAATTGTCGAAAGTTGTACCTGCCTTCGAACCGGTGAATTGTTGAAAACACCACCCTGTTGCGAGTGTACTGGGAGCACTAAAGTTACTTTCAAAATTTTGTGTGTAAGTAAAAGATACTGATGTAATAGATATTGGTGTTATTGTTGCTGGTACAGGTTCAGCTTGGTAGATTAAAATAAAATTGAAGAAAATTAGTAAAATTATCGATATTGGTATTGTGAACTTTTTCAAGTTGAATTTCGTAATATAAAATAAACCTAAGCATAATTCTATTGTAATAATTACTCTTGATATAATTTGAGTTGTTATATAATCAAAATTTGCAGTTTCTTTGATGATATACTCAAAATAATTTATTGGATAAACTTTTGTAAATGCTGAAAATAAATAAAGTAATCCCGTTGTATATATTATTATTGAAAGGAATTTTTTCATAAAATTAAAAGAAATAAACAAAAAATAATAAAATTTAAGGGAAAAATGAAATATCAAAATCTTGTAGTGGGCATAACAGGTGGCATTGGGAGTGGAAAATCAACATTTTGCGAAATATTAACGCAAAACAATTTCCCTGTTATTCATTCCGATAATATGGCTAAGGAAATTATGGCAACAGATGATGCAGTAAAGAAAAGAATTATTGAAACTTTAGGCACTCAAAGTTATTTCAATGATGGGAAAATTAATACTCATTACTTACGAGATATAGTTTTTAATGATTTCGAAAAACTACAAATCTTAAATTCAATAGTTCATCCCGCAGTTATAAAAAAGACAAAAGAGAAAATAGAAGATCTTAAAAAAAATAACCGTATTATATTTGTTGAATCTGCTCTTATTTATGAAGCAAATTTTGATAAACTTTTTGATTTTATAATTCTAATTTACTCGGAACAAAGAGAAAGGTTACGCAGAGTTAAACAAAGAAGTAATTTGACTGATGAAGAAATTTTGAAAATTATGCAAACTCAAATTCCAGATGAAGAAAAACGAAAATATGCAGATATAATCGTAGAAAATAACGATAATATAGATGATTTAAAAAACAGGGCTAAATTTATTCTGACCATATTAAACACTTTATTACTGTAATTAATTTATAAAGAAAAATAATTTATATAGCTCAGACAGTGTAGGTATAGCCCCTTGCAGCTTTTTAGAAGCTGCAAGGGGCAGCGGGCCAAAAGGCCCGCTAAAAAGCTCAATTGTTTCACAACTCCATAAATCCAGCGCCAGAACGGTTTCTCCCTTAATAATATATTCGTATTCGCAATAATATTAATAATACGATATATTATAAAATCAAAAAAATATTTTCGTCAATACGATAATATTAATTATACGATATAATATTGATTTGGAATAATAAATTTGTATATACAATATTATTTTGAAAATCAACAAAAAAATAATTTCTTTTCATCCTGCAAAGTATTCGCATTTCAGCAGAAATAAAAGCGCAAAAAAAATACGAGTATTCCCGCGATAAGTTGCTTACATTCAAGGAAAAAGATGCCTGAAAGAGTTTACATTTCAATTTTTTTTATAAAATACAAAAAATATTTTGCGATTATGAAAGAATATTTTCATATATCGTTGAAATGGAATATATTACATATTAAAAGTAATAAATAAAATGCGTGATTGAATAGATTGGTTGTAATATTAAATGGTTGAGATGCGGAATAATTTAAAAAGTTTAGGGCTTTATGCTTATACTGTCCGAGTAATAAATCAAAAAAAAGCCGCCATACGGCGGCCTTAAAATGATTTATTTCATTAACATCATTTTTGTAACTTTAGTTGAGTTTCCAAAGTTTACTACGCAGTAGTAAATACCGCTATTTAAATTGTTTGCGTTAAAGTTTAATTGCTTCATTCCTGCTTCTTGGTAGCCTTCAAATAATGTTACAACTTCTTGTCCTAAGCTGTTGTAAACTTTTACGCTTACATTTCCAGCAGTTGGAATTGCATAGCTTATTGTTGTTGCCGGATTAAACGGATTTGGATAATTTTGCATCAATGTTAACTCTTTTGGTAAACCTACATTCACTTCTATTGTATTGGAATATGTAAACTTACCATCAAAATCTACTTGTTTTAATCTGTAGGTTACTTTACCAAAGTTTTGTGAATTATCTGTAAATTCGTAGCTATTTGCAACATTGGAATTCCCTTTACCGTCTACAAAGCCAAGTGTAACCCAGTTGTTGCCAGTATTTTTTTCTACATAAAAGCCTTTGTTGTTTAATTCTGTAGCGGTATTCCATACAAGTTTTACTTTACCATCAACTAATTTGTAGGTGAATAATGATAGTTCTACAGGGAGAGGAGCTTGTGACCAGCTATTTGCAACACGAAGATTGGAGATTTGTATTGCAGGTAAACCTTTATCTTGGCGAATAGCAATAGATGATACATTTCCTATGGCACCTGAACCATTAACAGTAAAAGTTGGTGCTGGCTCTGTTGAATTTGAGAGATCAGGATCTACAAATAAAGCTAGATTTCCAGTATTTCTATCTAATTTTACAACAATGCAGTGTGTGTTATTATCATAATTTGTTGAAGCCCAAGAAGCTGTTTTAGAATTACTTATACCAAATTGGATATTAGTGCCATCACTTTTAGCAAATAAACGTGCACACCAGTCGCCAGTACTAGCTAAATTCCCATCAGGATCAAGAAACATAAAATATTCGCCTGAAGACTTTGAAGGAGTTACTTTAATTAAAAATGAATAATAAACATATTGTGATGTAATTGCAGTAAATGATTTATAAACATCTTCAGAGTTTGAACCATTAATTGTAATTTTATTTCCTACACCAGAATTAGGATAATTTGAATAAGTTAATGCACCAGAAGTAATTTGAATTTGGTTTGCAGTGCCGCTATAACTAGTCCAACTGTTATAATCTTTTAAATTACCAGTTGCAGTGAAATTTTCCACAAGAACTGCAGGATTGGATGAAGATATCGAAGCAGTGATATTGTTACTTGTAGCAGATGTTAAGCCTGTTGCATCTGCTTGTATAGAGAAAGTACCTGCGACATCATAAAATAAATTTGTAAAAGTTTTGTATCCATTGACAAGAGATTGAGTAAGATTATTGGAACTAGTTAAATTACCGGACCCTGATGCTTTACTTAAAGTAACAGAAGCGGTGTTATCGAGATCGCGGTTACCATTAGCATCTGTAGCCTCAACATTAGCAGAGAAAGGGGAATTAACAGTAACATTAGAAATGTTTTCAATATTTAATTTTGTAGCAACAACGTTTACCTTATTTTTGTTAGCTCCGGATGTGATATCAGCTTGGCCTGAAGCAAACCCGCTACCGGTAGTGTCAACTGTAAAAGAAGAATTTGAAATTTTAAAATCAAATTGTTTATTATCGATATTTGATTTTAAAGTAGTCATATCAGATTTTAGCCATACGTAAAGTTCATA
>Ga0116167_1002624_pt1 | contig 15023 bp, 4 predicted proteins | sample AD_JPNMR3_MetaG_FD_89794 | JGI IMG/M metagenome (GOLD analysis project Ga0116167, IMG submission 89794) | Active sludge microbial communities of municipal wastewater-treating anaerobic digesters from Japan - AD_JPNMR3_MetaG | ecosystem: Engineered > Bioreactor > Anaerobic > Digestate | place...
ACCAGCCTAACATGCCATGTACTCATTGTCAACAGCTTTCGCGGCATAAACGCTTAGACTATTGTTTGATTAGCTACTGCTTTGATGACCGAGGTATTTTACACATAAATTTGGACTTGACTGTTTTTCAAGATGTAATTCGTTATGAAAGTGAGCTCATAAAAAAACGATATTCATGGTGCCCATAAAACAGTGTGTTCGTGGTATGATAAGGAGGGCAACGACTTAAACGCAACTAGGTTGCGTTTATTTTTTGTGTTGAGGTAGGATGACCTATTCCCATATGGATGATTTAATGGTATAATTAAATCGAACATATGTTTGGAATGGGAAGTGACAGACATGGTTGAAGAAATTGGTGAACCTGTTAGTGTGTTGGCGTCGTTTTCTCAAGGCAGGGTAGCGCCGTTGCGGTTCAAATGGCGTAATCGTTGTTACCAGGATTTAACTCTCGCCTCAACTTGGTGCGATTATGAAGGTGCGTCGAAACGGATTTATTTTTCGGTCTTAAATACTGATCACGCCAATCTCTACGAACTATGTTTTCACACCCGGGATTTGCAATGGATCCTGGTAAGGATTCACCATGACTGACTGGCAGGGACGGTTGATCTTTCACGTGGATGCCGATGCTTTCTTTGCATCGGTCGAACAACGTTCTAACCCCAGGCTGATCGGCAAACCAGTTGTCGTCTGTGGGCTGCCTTGGGAAAAAGGGGTAGTAACCGCCGCCTCGTATGAAGCACGCCGTTATGGCGTCAAAGCGGGAATTCCAAATTTTCAAGCCAGAAAACTCTTGCCAAACGCTTATTTTATCCCGGTGAATATCCCTAAATACTTATACTATTCTTTAAAACTTTTTGCCATCTATCTTCAATATTCACCAAAAGTTGAACCATACTCTATTGATGAAGTTTTCATGGATATGACCGGTACGATCAAAAATCCGACTGTACTTGAAGTTGAAGCCCTGGCCCAAAATATAAAAACGAAAGTGCTCCGCGAAACCGGTCTGACAGTTTCGGTCGGGATTGGACCCAATAAGTTGGTCGCCAAAGTCGCTACCGAGTTGATGAAACCTAACGGACTGACGATCATTGGACCGGATAACCTTGCGAAAAATTTAGCTCTACTACCGGTCAAACTATGCCCTGGCATTGGGGCCAAAACTGCATCGCTACTGAATGACGCTGGGATTCAAACCTTCGGTGATTTAGCAGCAGTCCCTCTCTTCAAACTCCGGCGGATATTTGGAATCAACGGTGAAAAGTTCTATTGGGCCGCCAGAGGTATTGATAATACGCCAGTATTGTCTTTAGAGGAGCTTCCTCCGGAAAAATCCAAAGGCCATGAGGTGACCTTGGCTCAGAGCATCAGCTCTCTACCAGAGATCAAAGGGTTAATTTGGCAACTTGCTGACAAAGTCGCCTTCCAGCTCCGTGAAAAACATCTTGAAGCGACTGGGGTCCGAATTAAAGTCAAGATCGATACAGTCAAAAGTAAACTATGTCAGTGTCAATTGACAGACGCAACCTCTGATGGCAGTGTAATTGCCGCGACTTCTTTTAAACTTCTGTCTAAAACTTGGGATGGGAAACCTTTGAGAGGTCTCGGTGTCTATGCAATCGGTCTGATGAAAGCAAATGGCGGTGTCCAGTTGCCATTATTTCCGATCGATGATTCAAAAACCAGTGATGAGTTAGGAAGAACGATTGACTGCCTAAAACAAAAATATGGTGAAGGAATTATCAGTACAGCGGTGAATTTATTAGTCAATCATCTTTCCCAAAACGGCGATCAATAATGAGGGGCAGGGCATAGTATGGGTATTGCACTTGTAGGCACGTCTGGATTTTCGTACAAAGATTGGCGGGGAGTATTTTACCCCGAAAATATCAAAGCACAGACGATGCTTAATTACTACGCACAACAATTTCCCTTGTTGGAATTGGATTTTTCTTATTATCAAATGCCTAATTTTAAGGCAATGGCAGCGATGGAAGAGAAAACGCCCGATAATTTTCTTTTTTGTGTTAAAGCCCATAAGTCGATGACCCACGAGTTCAGTCGCGTCCCGTCGGAAGACCGTTTGAATTTTAAAAGCTTCACTCAGGCGATGGAACCGATCCGTCAAGCTGGAAAATTAGGGTGTCTTTTGTTTCAATTTCCGTGGGGATTTAAAAATACCCAAGCCAATCGAAGCTACCTCCGGTTTATTCGGGATGAACTTCCCGATGAAGAGTTGATTATTGAGTTTCGCAATGTCGAGTGGGTTCAGCCAGCTGTCTTCAATTATTTAAGAGGACTTAAACTGGGGTTTTGTTGTGTTGACGAACCCAAGTTAAAAGGATTATTTCCACCGTTAGTCACTGCTACGTCGGAATTGGGTTATATCCGGTTTCACGGGCGAAATGCCGCTAAATGGTGGAAAAACGAACATCCTTGGGAAAGGTATGACTATCTGTATTCCCGGGAAGAATTAGAAGAATGGGAGCCGAAAATCCTGAAGTTGACCGGTGAGACCAAACGGACATTTGTATTATTCAATAACTGCCATGCTGGTCATGCCGTCATTAATGCCAGAATGCTAATAGAGTTGTTATTGCGATAATGCATTTTTACTTATTTGGCATTCAAAACAATTACCAATTAATTAATTTTCCAATGCTGACAATGATATTCTTCAGCAAGTTAATCAATTTCTTTATTATTTCTTTGTCTTAAAATTTAAAGTGCAAAATATGGCATATAAAGACCTAACTTATTTATTGGTAGGTCTATTTTTTTACCATTTTATTTTTCTAATTAACATTTAAATTCTGGCAAAAAGTTCTAAACCACAGCAGGATAATGGAAAAATTTGTAGAAATAAACCTGTTGTTTTTTTGTTTTGTATAATAAATATTTGTTTTTAGAAATTCTAATTTTTAATATATTTGAAGAGCTTAGTAAGTATTTTTACGGGGTGAAGTTATGTTTACTTGGATTAAAAAAACTGGTTACGTATTTGCAATGAGTTTCTGTTTGTTATTAATTCAAGCTTCATTAGTTTTGGCGGTGACTGATATTGGCAGCGCTACAATTGCCACTGATACGGTTTGGACTAAGGAAGGCAGTCCTTATGTTGTCAGCAATTTAACAATCAATACTGGAGTGACACTTACAGTCGAAGCGGGAACGGTTGTTAAGTTGACTTCCCAAGGGACTGTTCAAGTAAACGGGAAACTCGTTTTAAATGGAACGAGCAGCAGTCCGGTAGTCTTCACCTCGATTAAGGATGACAGCTTTGGCGGAGATACTGATGGAGTTGACGAAATTCCGAAAAGGGGTGAAGGGGGAAATATTATTGTTGGTAACAATGGTGAATTTATTTGTGATTATACCAAACTGTTATATGGTGGAATTAATAAAGATAAACAATATTATGTATTAATTAATAATGGTAATAGCAAGTTGACTAATACATTAATTAAGGATTTTTATGGTAATGCAATTAAAAACGCAGGTGAATTAATTATTAACCATTGTGATATTATTGGCCAAAATGTCGATGGGATTGAAAATAATAACAAATTAAGAATTGATAATAGTAGGATTGAAGTAGAGAGAGTGGGGATAATCAGTAACAAAGAAGCTATTGTCAATAATTGTAAGATTAATTCCAATTATGCCTGGTGGAGTATTGGAGTTGAAGTTACTGGAGAAGTAATAATTAGTGATAGTCAGATATTTGGCAAAGGAACAGGTATTAAGTCTAACGGGGCCAAACTCGAATTGAATGGTTGCACCATTTCCAGTAATCAAGAATCAATATCTGGAAACAACGGAATTGGCTTGCTTGGTTATGGGGAATTTAAGCTGAAAAACAATCAATTTGTTGCAAATGGTGTTGCAATAGCGTTTGAGCGTTATCCAAATGATGTGGTTATAGTTGAAGATAGTGGTAATACATATTCAAATAATAAATATGATGGTTATGGGTTAGTTTCATTGAGTAATACAGCGGCCAAAATAAAACCATTAACAAAACCCTATATAATAATTGAGACTTTAACAGTAGCAAAGGATACCGAAACCGAGATTGAAGCGGGGACAATATTCAAGTTTATGGTTGCTCAAAGTAATACCAAATGTATAAAGATAGAAGGTAAATTAATTTTAAACGGGGACAGTAACAATCATGTAGTATTTACCTCAATCAAGGATGATAATTATGGTGGAGATACAGATGGGGTTGATGAAACACCGGAAGCTGGTGATTGGGGAAATATCATTGTAGGGACAAATGGAGAATTAATCTGTAATAATGCTAAATTATTGTATGGTGGTTTTTTCAGTAATAGTACGTGGAGAACTTATTTGATTGGTAATAATGGGAAAGTGCAAATAAAAAACAGTATAATTGGAGACTTTTATTCGACGGGGATCGAGAATAATGGGATTTTAATTATCGATCAACTGGCAATCAATGGAGTAAACTCAAGTAATGGAATAATTAATAACAAAGAATTGGTAATAAAAGACAGTGAGATAGCAGTAAAAAGTTTGGGAATAAAAAATCAAGATAAACTTGAAGCAGATAATTGTAATATTATTGCCCAAAAAAATAATCAAAGTATTGGAATTGAAACAACTGGAAATGCAATTATTAAAAATAGTCAAATAACTGGTTCCGGAATCAGCATTAAGTCAGATGGAGCAAAACTGGAGCTAATTAATAGCATCATTATCAGTAATAAAGATTCAGGAACCGGTTTATCAGGCTATGGAGAATTTATTATAAAAAACAACCACTTTACCGGAAACGTTTATCCAATGGCATTCGAAAGATATCCGAATGAAGCAATAATTACAGAATACAATGGAAACAAATATACAGATAACAAATACAATGCAATAAGGATCAGTTCACTGCCTAATACATCAGCAAAGATTGGACCAATGGATCTATCATATATAATAACCAATAATCTAACTGTGGCAGAAGGTAGTGAGGTCGAACTCGTTGCAGGGACTGTATTTAAGTTCATTACTAAAAACGATAATAACAAAATTAATCTGTATATCAACGGGAAATTGGCAATAAACGGCAATAACTCCAATCCGGTAGTATTTACTTCAATAAAAGATGATAAATACGGTGGCGATACTGATGGATTAAATGAGACACCTCAAGCGGGAGATTGGGGAATAATTATTATTCATTCTAATGGAGAACTGAATGGTAGTAATTTTAAAATATTGTACGGAGGCCAAGGCATTGACAGTCAGTCTTATAAGACATACTTGATCGAGAATAACGGTAAAATTGAATTAAAAGACACAATAATCAAGGATTTTTACCATGATGGAATTATTAATGATGGAATTATAGTAATCGATCGAGTTGAAATAGTTAGAAATAATGGCAATAACTACCATACTACAAGTTATGGAATAGTAACATCGAAGAAATTAACTATTACGAATAGCCAAATTGCTGGACCGGATATTGGAATAGCAGGCTCCGGAGAATTTAATGTTAAAAATAATCAATTTGTTAAAACGGCATATCCAGTAGCATTTGCCAAATATCCAAATGGGGTAGTCTTGAACGAGTGGAGTGGTAATACATACACTGATAATCGCTATAATGGGATTAGAATTATTTCGCTATCGGATTCTTCAGCAAAAATTAAACCATTTGGGCTACCATATCTGATTGCGGATAACTTAACAGTAGCGAAAGATATTGAGGTTGAGATCGAAGCCGGCACCGTGTTTAAATTTATTCCAATTAATAATAAAAATTATATAGAACGGTTTAGTATTAATGTTGATGGTAAATTATTATTGAACGGAACCAGTGATAATCCGGTAGTCATTACATCTGTGGCTGATGACAATTATGGCGGAGATACTGATGTAAGAGATGAATCACCACAGAGAGGAGATTGGGGAGCTATAATTATAGGTTCAAGAGGGGAGTTGGTTAGTAATTATGGAAGACTTTTATATGGAGGTTGCCGGTATATCAATTTTCAATATAGTTACCAGTTAATAGTCAATAATGGTAAAGTTCAATTAACAAATAGTATCTTACATAATTATTCAAGGTATGGAATTATTAATTCGGGGGAACTGGTAATCGAACGATGCCAGATAGGTGGAGAAAATTCAGGTTATGGTGTGATTAACAATAATGAGGCAGTAATCAAAGATAGTAAAATTGAAGTCTTAAATGAAGGCATTAACAGTAACAGCAATATCCAAATAGAAAATTGTGATATTAAAGTAGTCAACGCTTATTGGAGTTTTGGAGTTTCAATAACTGGAAATGCAGCGATTAAAAAAAGTCAGATTTATGGTGATGGTTTTGGGATAAAAGTTAATGGTGGTAAACTCCAATTGCTTCAATGTGACATTTCCAGTAAAAAAGATTATGGTATTGGTATTCAACTTTTAGGTGGAGAAGCCAGAATAACTTCATCTACGATCAATAACAATTTCATTGGTATTGATATCAATGGTGGCCAACTTGACTTGTTAAACTCGGAGATTTCAAGCAATACTACCGGTATTTTGTATCAAAAGTCAGCAGTCTTGCCCTATATCCGTAACAATAATTTTATGGATAATGGGATTGCAGTTAAAAACAGTAACTCAACGGCAATCGATTGTGCTTGGAATTATTGGAATCACGAAGCCGGTCCCAGTACCTACCAATCAGCAACAAAAAGCTGGACGAACTTCGGGGATCGGATCGAAGGGGCAGTAACTTATATCCCGTTGTTTAACACTAAGTGTTCTGAGACGATAGTACCGGTACAGATTTCGATCACCGGGATCACCGAAGGCCAGAAGCTTAATTGTGAACCGGAGATCACCGTAACTATTACGGAAGGAAAGCTTAACAAGCTGTTAATGAATGGCGAACCGTGGCAAAACGGTAACCAATTACCCGATGGTGAACATTGTTTTAAAGTTGTTGCCGAAAACTTTGTCGGTGAAGTCCGTGAAGTTGAAGTACGGTTCACAATTGACCGTGTGAAACCGGTTGCCGTAATTGATAATGGTTTAGAGATCAGAGCAGTTGCCGGAAAGACGATTAAGTTTACCGCAAATCAATCAAGTGATAATACAAAGATAACCAGTTATAATTGGAAGTTTTCTGATGGGACCAATCATACATCTAGTACAGTAACCAGGACCTTCGCCAATGTTGGTGAATATCAAGTAACACTTACTGTAACCGATGAGCATGGCAATAACTCCGAACCGGTTACCGCGAAGATTGTGATCGAAAAACCCCTTGCCATCAATATAGAAGGGGTTAGCGACGGTCAGAAAAGCAATCATGATCTAACCATCAGTGTTGGAGTTTTGGATGGGACTATCCAAAAGATTGAATTAAATCAAGTAGCGATCACCGAAAATCCGTTTGTGGTAACCAAAGAAGGTAATTATACCTTAAAGGTCACTACTAAAAGTGATACCGATGCAGAGAATGTCAGGACAATTACATTCTCAATTGACAAAACTCCTCCGGTAGCTATTTTGGGTACATCACGAACATTCTATATTAATGAAGAAACTGTAATCAGTGGCGGATTGTCCATTGATAATATGGGAATTGCTGAGTATGTCTGGAATATTGAGGGTGATCCAACTGAATATAAAGGAATGATTTTGCGAAAGGTTTTTACAGAAGCTAAAGAGCACAATATTTACCTTAGAGTTCGGGATAATCATGGTAACTGGTCGCAAGAAGCAGCGACACTAAAGATTCAAGTTCAGTACCGACCGGTAGAAGTTAATTTTATTGATATTCTTAATATTAATGATGGTCAAAAAATCAATCAGGATGTTGAACTGAAAGTCACATCAAAATATGGTTCAATTAAAAATATAAAACTAAATGGAGAAAACGTTGAGAATAATACAAAAGTGACTGTGGAAGGAACCCATAAGGTTGAAGTAATTGCAGTCAATGAAAATAATGAGGAGCGTATTTTCACGCTAACATTTTCGATTGACAAAACACCTCCGACAGCTTTCATTGATCACTCAGTTATCATACAAGGATGGAATGATAATCGGGAGATTACTTTTGCTGCTGCGGATACCTGTTCGGATAATACGGGAATCGTTGAATATGAATGGAGTTTTTCCGATGGTCAGATTTATAAGGGTCAAACTATAAGCAGAGGGTTTTCACAAGCAGGCGAATACGTAGTATCATTAGTTACAATTGATGGTTACGGTAATCGTTCGCTACCAGATACCAAAAACTTTACCATTAAAGAAAAGGGCAATATCCAAATTCAATTTTCCGGAGTGGTTGATCAAGGACGTTATAATAAACCACAAACAGTGACAGTCAATGTTTTAAATGGTACATTGTTACGTGTTTGGAATAACAATCAGCTTGTAAACACAAATACCATTACAATCTCTAAAGATGGAATTTATGATATCAAAGTCGAAGCTCAGAATGAACAGGGGTATATTGCCATTGATACTCTGCGAATATTCCTTGACACAACACCACCGGTTGCAGATGCAGGCAAGGATCTGGTTTGTACTGTTGGTTCCGAATTGATATTGACTGGTCGGGGAACAGACAAAAATGGGATTGCCGAATATAAATGGGTCTTTTCTGGAGATAACCAAGAATATTTTGGTCAAACATATAAGATCAGTGATTTGAGTTATGGAGAATATACTGCTAAGTTATGGGTAAAGGATACTTATGGGAATTGGTCGGTTGAACCAGCTGTTATTAAGATTAAAGTTGAACATCGGCCGGTAGAGCTTGAGATTAGTGGTGTTTATCATGGAATGTATACCAATAAGGATGTGATTATAGAAGCCAAAGCTACACATGGGAACATTAAATCAGTTAAGCTTAATGGAAGTCCTTATCAATTTGGAAGTGTGATCACCGAAGAAGGTCGATATACTTTAACACTGGAGTTGCTTAACGAAGGACAAGTATCAAGCGAACAAAAGATAATATTTACAATTGATAAAACCAAACCTGTTGCCAATGCCGGACAGGATCAAAAGTGTTTTAATGATGATGAGAAAGTGCCATTCAATGGTTACTACTCAAGCGATAACGTTGGTATTGGAAAAATGGAGTGGACTTTCTCGGATACCGGTCAAAAAATGTATGGACCTCTAGTTTATAAACGGTTTGATACTCCTGGGATTTATACTGTAACGTTAGTCGTAACTGATATGGCTGGTAATGTTTCAGAACCGGATACCTGCCAAATTGAAGTTATTGATAAAGGTAAAACTAAAATTTTAATTAATGGATTTGAACATCGTCAGAAATATAATCAGGATGTACTGTTTAACATTGAAGTTGAAGAAGGATTTATTCAGAAAGTCTTAGTCGATGGCAAAGAATTTAAAGGTAATTCTGGAAAAATTGATACAGATGGTTATCATGAGATTTATGTTGAGGCATCCAATCAAAACGGTTATGTGCTGCGAAAAGTGCAAGGATTTTTCTTGGATAAAACACCACCGGTACCGGATGCTGGCGGTAACCGTCGAATTTTTACCGGACAAACTGTCAAACTTGACGGCAGTTTTTCGAGTGATACTAATGAAATAATTGAATACCAGTGGGAATTTTCTGATGGTGAAGTTGTTAAAGGAAAAAAGATTGAACGTAGCTACGGACAACCGGGTATTTACTTTGTCGATTTATGGGTTGTCGATAACTTTGGTAATCGTTCGACCAAATCAGACCGTATTGAAATCGAAGTCAAAGATCCTGGTGAGTTTTCAATCATAAACATCAAGGTTAAAAATGATAAAAATCAATCATTACCAAGCTCAACGGTTGTTTTTGAAGACGAACACGGTGAAAGTATTAAGTTAGTTACTGATTTTAATGGAGAGCTGAGTGAATTGTTGGACCTTGGTACTTACCGGATTTATGTCTTTGCTCCTGGTTATAAATCCCTGGTTAAAGAACTTGTAGTAACAACAAAGACAGTTTTTAATGAGGAATATACTTTGGAAGTCGGAAGCGATATTGTTGCCAAAGCAGAAAGTCGGCAGCTGGATCTTAATGAAATTAAAGAATTGGGAATTGATACTAATGACCCTGAGAATCGATTTGTCTATGAGTTTGGAATTAACTTATATTATAAAGAAGAGCATCAGCAATCCGAACCAATAAAATTGGTAGTTACACCTAAAAAGGTGGTCTATGAATATAAGCCGGAAAAAATACCAGGTGGTACAACTGTTGAATATCGCCATGTCCCAGAGACGTCAATTGTTGTGTTTTTAATTAAAGGGACAGCGAGTGTGTTAAAGGAATTTCATGAGCTATCAGTCATTGTGGCAAATGGAGCAGATGCCTCAGTAACATTAGATTCAACTATGTTAAAACTTAATTTGCCAGAGGGGTTGAGTCTGGCTCCGATTCCGGAACAATATCAAACATATAGTGGCTATTCGATTTTAAAACAGTCAACCCAAGTTGATGCGGGGACTATTCGCGGACAGGAACAAAAGAAGATATCATGGGTATTACGAGGTGATAAAGCAGGAACTTATAGTCCAACTATTGAGTATTCAGGAATTCTAAATCCGTTTGAAGTAACAATTAATGGGACTACCACTCTTAATGATCCGATCAAAATCAGCGATCCTTCAAGGTTAGTCTTAAGGACAATTTATCCGGAAAGAATATATAAAGATGAAAATTTTGTAGTAACTGTTCAGTTAGAGAATAAGTCTGATATTACATATTATGAGGCTTATTTACAAATTGATGAAATCAATGTTGGCGCAAATCTGGAGTTAGTATCCAAACCGGAAATGGTAAAACAAGATTATTTACCTGCAGGATCAGTTATTAAGGTTGACGTTGTATTTCGTTCACTGATTACGGGAATATTTGACTTTGGATATATCCGTAGAGTGGGTGGAAATGTAAGCTTTGGTTGTGCCCTGGCAGCTGTTGACGATGCTTCTCCTGACGCGCCTGAAGCAGCTAGGCCGAAATCGTCAGCAGATGGGAGCTTTAAAGGTGGTGTTTATTATACTAACAAAAGTCAATTAACAATCGAATGGGATCAGCCGGCAGATAATGCTTCATTGTATGATAATAAATGGTATGGTCCAAGTGGGATTAGAGACTATTTAATTTATATTAATGGCCAACCGGTTGATTTCGATGATGATGGTAAATTGGACTGGGTGACAAAAAATAGTTGTACACTGCCATATTTGGAGAGTGGTCATTACGAGATTAAAATTCAGGCTAGAGACCATGAATATAATGTTAGCAGCCTGGGGACCGGATTTATATTGATTGTCGATAAATCGGCTCCAACGATGCCTGATCCTGGCCCTGCTACACCGAACCAAGATGGATTTACTAACAATAAAGAGTTAACCTGGTCGTGGGGGGCGGCCCAGGATGATTTTGGTATCAGGGGATATAAGATCCAGATCGATACAGATGGAGTAATTATTGCAACCGAAATATTACCAGCTGATACCCGAACCTTTACCAGTCAAGCTCAGGATGGAAAGCTCAACCGGTGTACCGTTTGGGCAATAGACTATGCGGGTAATTACGGGCCGGAAGCTATTGGAACTGTAAAAGTGGGTATTTCAGTACCACAAGTGAGTTTGCCTACCAGTCCGGTTCAATTTAACCATGGGAGTGCTATTTTTAAATGGCTGCCAATATCGAATAATCATTATGGTGCAATCAAGTATGAGGTAGCGATAACTGAAACAACTGCTGAACCAAGTAGTAATCAGATTGTTTCAACAAATGATAATCAGTTATCTTATCAATTTAATGGATTATCAGTAAGGAATAATTACTATTTCTGGGTGCGTGGTATTGACCAACTCGGGAACATTGGGGCATGGGTCCGGACTGATGTTATGCCTGGGTATGATATTGTAGCGCCTGATAGTGAATTGTTGTCCGGCATAAGGACTCATGCTTATAATGTTAGTGGGAAAAATAATGGTAAAGATTATCGGTTCAGAGTGTTTTGTCAGCTACAAGGTTCAACTAATGCACCTTTTATCAGTGGCAATATCCAAGAAGGTCCAATTACCGTAAGTTTCCCTTCAGATGGTATTTGGGAATGGTGGATGGAAATAGTAGAATTTGAAGATGGGAAAGAAATCCCAGAGACGAAACAGATTACGGAATCATTTATCCTAAAAATTGATACCACAAGTCCGACGGGGACTATAAAAATTAATAATACTTCATCTGTGATTGAAATCAGTGAGTTAAAAGCAGATGATAATGGTTTATATAATTCAGGAGTAAAAGAAGTTATTCTTTGGAATGGTGATGAGCGTCCCAAAGTAATAAAGACAATCACAATTGCTGATTTAATAGCAGGTTTAGACGAAGAAGCGCTTGAGGCAATTGCAAAGCATGAAGTGGCAATTAAAATTTTGGCAACTGGATCATCCGGCATTAGTGCTCAAAACATTTTGTGGAGAATCAGTGGTGATTCAAAGGTTGTAATGGAGATAATTGATAATGCCGGTAATCGAACAGTAGTTGATAGTTTATCCAAACCTAATATATTACCGCAAGTGTTGTTACCAACAGTCATTAATACAACACCGGGTCAACCGGTACAATTGACAGCTTCAGTTTATGATGCTGATGGGACAATTGTTAAATATGAATGGGATTTAGGTGATGGGAATGATTGTATCTATGAAGGACAACCGGTAATAAAATATACCAAAGTCGGCAACTATACTTTGACCCTCAGTGTAACTGACAATGATGGTGGAATAACAACTGCCGCTACTACTGTAATAGTATCCAATACCACTCGGGGAAGACTGTATATGGATGAGACTTGGAGTGGAACTCATTACATCTATGAAACAGTAGAAGTGCCAAGTGACGTTAAATTGACCATTTTGCCGGGGACAACAATTATTGTTGATACTGCTGCAAATGCAAAACAATTAAATGCTTTGATAATAAAAGGTAATTTAGTGGTCCAGGGAGCGAGTCAAAATGTTAAATTTACCTCAATCGTTGCTGAGCAAAATTCATGGGGTGGAATAATGATTGAGGGCACAGCGACTATTGAAGGGGCTGTAGTTGAACAGGCAGTTCGCGGAGTGATTATTACTCCTGGTGCAACTGTTGATATTAATGGTTGTATCTTCCAAAATTGTGAAGTAGGCATTCATGTTTATGGAAGTACACCATCAATTACTAATTCTACATTCCAATGGTTGGTGTATGGAATAAAAGAAGATGAAAATGGAAGGCCGACAGTTATTAAATGCACATTCAAAGATAATGAAGTTGATTATTATCATGAACAGTTTAGCCGCATCACAATAGATCGTTTGAATCAGATTGAGGGTAATAAAGATAATACAAACTAAAATAGTTTTGGAGTTTTTAGATTTCAGGGGGTTATCTGATGAATCGTAAGTTGGAGTTTGGATTAGGGGCTGTTACTGTAATAACCTGTTTGTTGCTATGTTTATTCTTTTATACTCCAGTTGCTTTGGCTCAGGAACTTTCAGGTTCAATTATTACGAAGATTGTTGCTTCAGCAAATACTGATACTAATTATCCGGCCTTAAATTTGCTTGATAATGATCCGGCTACTTTCTGGAAAGTACAGTCAGGCAATGAAGGTTGGGTTGAATTCAGTTTTAATGAAGCCAGATTAGTGCAAGGCTTAGAGCTACAGGGGAGTTTAAGCCCTGATTCAGAATTATTAGTCGAATATTATGACGACTCCGAATGGTCACAGTTTACCGGAGGAAGCTATCGGATTATCCCCAATGAAGTTATTGATCTTTCGTTGGATCGTGTTGTTACATCTAAATTAAGAATTCGCTTGGTTGGCTCTGGAATTGTTTCCAGTCAATTAAGCATGGCCAAGATCCTAACCCAGGATCTCCGGACAATTTTACACCGGATTAATCCCCGTTTTATACAACAGTCAGAGAATACTTCCCCCTTTAATCAAGGAAATTTATTAATTGACGGAAACACCTACACATATTGGCTGGCAAACGTTCGTCATGAAAATGGAGACGAAAGCTTACTTAAGTCAATTGAAGAATATCTCAAACCAACCGAACTTGATAAAAGCCCTAACCGAATGTTGGGGAATCAGGGATATGTTATCTTTGACTTTGCGGAAATAAAACAGATTTATAATGTAAATATCTTTTTTACTTCAGAATCCAAAGGAAAAGTTTTAGTTGAAAGTATTGAGAATGATAACTGGAAAGTAATCGGACAACTTGAAGATCCGCAACGTTCAGGATGGGTCCGGTTAGGTTTTGATACTCCGGTTATTACTTCAAAAATTCGGTTAGTAGCAGAAACTTCGACCGATGGTCCGGTTGGGGGCATTAGCGAAGTTGAGTTTTGGGGCTTTGGAAATTATCAGGGGTATAAACATCAGAAACTTGAATTTAATAAATCACAGACAGTCATTAATCGTAGTTTTCAACTTAAGCAACAATTAGTTCAAGATTATCAATTGGATTTGGTATTGGATTCAGTTGATGCTAATCTTGCAATGATTCAATTAACCTTAAACGGAAGAGAATATTTGGCTGACAGAGTAGCTAAGGTCAATGGTTTAACTGTTTATCGCCTGCATTTAACAGAGGAAATGCTAAGTGATGATATTAATTTTTTACAATTGATTCCTCCGCTTAATGCTTCGGTAGCAGCAATAAAAATTACTAATGTTGCAGATGGGGTTCAACAACATGCTACCGCAGGATTAAATAATCAATTGTTACTAACGGTAGCAAATAATGTTCCAACGCAACTGATTAAACTTAATCAAAAAACTTTAGTTGAACAAATTGAGATTTATAAGGCTAAAGATAATGATGGAATAATTGAGCTTTATTATAATGCCCCCCATTGTCAAGACAATTTTTCAGCTTTTCTAAGTTAGATTCTCCTTTCTTTAAATTTCTATATTTTACATTTATTTACTATGTCTGAGGATGTCAAGGGCGAGCGTAAG
>Ga0116167_1002625_pt1 | contig 15023 bp, 15 predicted proteins | sample AD_JPNMR3_MetaG_FD_89794 | JGI IMG/M metagenome (GOLD analysis project Ga0116167, IMG submission 89794) | Active sludge microbial communities of municipal wastewater-treating anaerobic digesters from Japan - AD_JPNMR3_MetaG | ecosystem: Engineered > Bioreactor > Anaerobic > Digestate | place...
ACAGTTTATGGAAGATTTTTTCACGAAAACCTGAAGATATCAGTTATAAAGTATATGAAACCGGTGAATTCTATACAAAAATCCTGAATTCATTAAATGTTCAGAACATTATACTTGATGGTGAGTTGATCAGCCCGAATATGAAGTTTCAGGATGCTGTAAAAAAACATACATCATTAGTCCCGGTTATCTTTGATATCCTTTATTTAAACAATACATCACTACTCGACACACCATATATAAAGCGTCGTGAAATACTTGAAAATCTCCTGAAAAACGCTGGTATAACCATATCGAAGCGGTTTGACAAATCCATGTTGTACGATACTTATTCGGAAGCTTTAAAATCCGGATACGAGGGAATTATCGTTAAGAATAATGTTGAACCATATATTCCGAATGAACGAAAGTGGATCAAGATGAAACGACAGACCGATTCCATGGATCTTGTTATAACAGGAGCGGTTATGGGGGAAGGAAAACGTTCTCATCTTTACGGTTCTTTCATTTTAAGTGGTCTCTATAATGATGAACTATCCCCGGTATGCAGGGTGGGAACCGGATTTACTGATGCGGAACTCGAGATCCTGTATAAGATTCTTAAGCCATACGAGGTCGTTAAATCTGATGGTTCTATCCACTTTCCTGATATCCGGATTTACGTGGAGATCGATTACTTCGAAATAACAGATTCTCCCCTGTATCCATGTGGAAAATCCCTTCGTTTTCCTGTATTTAAACAAATCAGAACCGATAAATCACTTTCTACCATCCAAAATCTCAATAAATTAATAAAATAATGAAGTTCAATTATATTAATATAATAATTATTTTTCAAAATACTTAAATAAAATTACAGTCAAGTATTAATCATGGCACTTCTTGTATCAGAAGAATACGTCAATCCATATGGTAAAAAGACATTAAATGTGTTGAACATTGCCGTTATAGATGACTTAAAGATAATGAAGGATACAGAATCCGATGGATATGTAATCTGTGCAAGTCATGGTGATTTTGAAAAATTTATCTGTAAATGTGACACAATTGAAGAATCAAAGAGCATCATAAAAAATATATATAATTCTCATACAAAGTCTGAAGAATACGAAATCATCGATGTTGAGTCCATCAAACCGCTTCCGGTAATGGAATCCATCAGTGTTGATGAAGTACATGATCTTATGCTTGATATCCTTGAACATCTTGGATATTCAAATCTGGTACAACTGTACGAAAGCAAGATTGGTGAGTATATCGAGTCTTCTTCACAAAGCAGCATACAGAAGAACAGAACATTGGATGAATTCATCAGTGAGGTTCCACATGACAGAGATACAAAAGCAATCAAGGCAGAATCCATTCAAACGGGAAACATGTCCTATATGTGAAGCCGGGTCTATCGGTGTTAAATGGATTCGTGATTATTATCAGGGTAATAATGTAGGCATTGCTGATATCGCAGCAAACTTTGGTATGACCATTGAAGAGGTCTACAGACATATTAACCACCACGAGCTGATGGTTATACATGATGTGGAGGCAAACCGGCAAACCCGTGAACTTTCAAGCCCGGACTTTATCTTAAACGAGTTATCCACATTATACAGTGCAGTTTATGAGTGTTTTCAGGATATTCGTGCAAATGAAACCGATGGAGTAAAGATTGACCAGATAACCAGATTAAGTAAGGAACTTCGTGAGACAATAAAACAAATTACGGATTATCAGGGTAAAACCGGTCAGAAATCCGAACGTGAGATGAAAATCATCAATATCGAAGGAAACTTTAACATGCTGGTAGATGTGATATCCGGTGGAACACTCTGTCCGCATTGTCAGGCAAAAGTCCTTGAAAAACTTGATAACCCGGAGTTAATCAAACTACTTAAATAATACTATTTAATAAATCCAATTTAATAAATCCAATTTAATAAACCCTGTTAAATAAAACCCTGTTAAATAAAACCCTGTTAAATAAAACCCTTTTTAGTTAACCTCATTTATTTAATTCCTGTTTAATCAGAATTATTTAATCAAAACATCTTTTATATACAGATTTCCACCATTTTTAAATAAAGGTAACCAGTTTATTTATATCATTGTGGTATCCAAGATTATCCATGAATTATCCCCAAATGAGCGATTGGCATATACCAAGACGATTTTAAGAATCAGACAGGACCCGATATGGTTTATGAAGGAGATTCTTGGGTGGAAAGGAATGTGGCCAAAACAAGAGGAGATCATCCGGACGTTTTATCAGCATAAGTATAACCCAAGCCTTCCCGAATATAAAGAACTTGCTTGGATTTCCGGACAGAGATCCGGAAAATCTGTTGTAGTTGGTCATATTGCAGCATATGAATTCCATGAGATTATTTCGCTTGATGATCCTGCAGGATATTATCATTTAATGAAGAAACAACCGCTTGCTGTAACATGTATTGCAGCAGGAAAAGATCAGGCGCTTGATGGTATCTTTAGTCTGATGCAGACAGCATTGGAAGAATCCGAATGGATTAACCATCATTACGATTTAACGTTTCACTCAGATGGTCGTATCGATTCATACTATAATAAGTGTTTTGCACAGGTAAAGGCAGCACGTGCTGATACTGCAGCAGGATATACAAGCAAAGCTGTGTTATTTGATGAATTAGATCTATTCCAGAATAACACAACTTCCAAACTTGCAGCAGAGAATGTATTTCGCAAACTGGTTAACTCAACCATGACACTGGGAAATGCCGGAAAAATCATCAGCATTTCTTCACTGGATTATACAAACGGGATGATGGCACGTGTATATTACGATGCTACCCAAAAACCGAATGCATTAGCCTACAAATATTGTACATGGGAAGTCAATCCAAATCCTGAAGTGTCAGAAGAGCGTCTCCGGGAAGAATATAAGTATAATATGGAAGCATTCTGGAAATATTTTGCGAATCGTCCGGATGTAAGCAGCACTATGATGTTTCCCGGAGGAGTTCGCTTAAACCACACCATTCCAAATCTCTTAAAAACCGATATAATAAGTCTTGATACGGAAGTCAAGGATATTCCACGGGTTATTGCCATAGATCCTGCAGTAAAGAATGATTCATTCGGTATGGCATTCGGATGGCGAAGAGGAGATTATATCAGGATTGACGGGGTTACCAAATATGAAAAACCCGGTGAAAAAGATGCGTTCATTAAACCATCCGATATCAAAAACATTATTTCATTGATTCTTGATGAAATGAACATAATTGGATTTATCCATGACACATACCAATATCCGGAAATCCTTGAGATGGTTGAGTATGATTACGGGCTTCAGCCAATTCAGCATCATGCAGACGCGGAAGCATATGGAAAATGGTTTGAGATTCAGGAAGGTGCCAGTCCTTTAAGTCTGGACATTACCTATGATGAACATCTCCGCCGTGAATGTGAACAGTTAACAAAAGAACGACTTCCAAGTGGCAAAATCCGGATAGATCACCCACCACGCGGAGGAAAAGATTCTGCTGATCCGGTAGCAAACTGTATCTGGTATCTTGACGCCAACATGCAGGACTTATACGGTTCATTCAAGCCCGTGGGGATGATCGGGATTATCTGATTTTCATCGGGTTAAACACAATACATTTAAATATCACCAGATTATCATTTATAAATATAACCTAAATTTATATATAGAAGAAATTTACAATATAAAAACTATGAAAGTGTTGATTAAATATAAAGATGGTCATTCCGAGGAGAATGTAATAGATTGTACATGCAGACTCCCGAAAACATTAAAACAGGTGTTTTTAAATAAAGAAGTAGTGGATTCTGTTGTAATCACGGAGTTATAACATGGCACGGATACAGCGGTTCCGGTTTGGTGCTGCGCCATGGAATATCGTGAATGTTTCGGCAGGAGGAGTTGCAGAAAATCAATCAAACAGTACCAATTTTGTCAGATATCTCATGGGAAATTCAAATTTTCATGAGATGGGAAGGGAAGAATTACTTGAAAATCTGTATATAATTGATCCTGAAATTGCATCTGCTGTTGACAGTTTCAGTGTTATGTGCAGGGAAAGCTTCAAACATTTTATTCTTATTGACAACATAGAAACAGATAATCTTCCAGATACCATAGAGAATATCCCGACTGATTTTACAGTCTCTTCCAAAAACCAGATCCGGTCAGAAGCAACTATTCATAACACATATAATCAGAGTTTACTTGATGAAATGGTTGATACAGCAAACTGGATAGCACGGACATCACATATTGAAAATCTCTTTGAACAGTTCGGCTCCATTCTGTATATCCATGGCAATCTCTATGTTCTGATCAACAAGGATTATTCCTTAACTATATTACCCAACGACAGGGTTACCATTGTGGATAAAACAGAAAGAATAAGCCAGAATATATCAACATCCGATGATTTCGACAGTGTTATTACAGAAGCGAACATTCTGGTTCTTGATGAAGGAAAACCAACTCAGAAAACATTTAAAAAAGACAATTTCAGGATTATTAAATTCAGGGAAGTCCCGATTAATGTCAAGGATTCCAAAAACAGATTAACTTATGGGATTTATTCTATCAGTCCGCTTCGTCGTGCAGTTATACCGGTTTGGTTCAAACGGATTTTAATGGCAAATGATGCATTATGGCGTGCAAAAAACGTCCCGCGTGAACATCATAAAATTAGTGCTGAATCCTTTAATACCGGATTATATCAGGGCAGTAACGAGCAAAGAATGAGAAAGGCACAGGCAGCGGCAGAAGCATTTATCAGCCAGTATAAAAACGAGATCTCAAGCAAATCCCCGGATCAGGCCTATATCACACTGGATACCATAAACATCGAGCATGTTGAGCCAAAAACCGCGTCATATATGTCTGCTAATGAACTGATGGAACAGATGAATGATGCCGTGTTCAGTGCGATTAATCTTCCCAGATCCGTGGTTAAGGGAATTTCCGGTAGCAACTTTGCCAGTGAACTGGTTATCTCAACATACACAAGCACAAAAGTGGTTCAAATCGCCAAAAAAATTGGAAATCTCATTCTTGAAATCATCAAATTAAAATTACTTGAGATAAATCCGGCATATCCTGTCCAGTACCTTGATATAAAAATAGATTATGAATTAGGTACATCACGTCTTGAAAAGATCAAGGAAGTTCAGATTTTATCAACACTCGGTATCTGTACACTTGATGAACTCCGGTCTATAGTTGGACTCAAACCACTGACAGCAGAACAGATACAACAGGGTCTGGTTAATACAACCAACAAATCAACAGATAATGCTAGCAATGTCTCAACTTCTGATCAGAACAAACTGGATTATCCGACAACCCCGCATAGTGCAGTTACACAACCAACCGATTCCGCTCAGGCAATCATTAATAAAGTTACACAGTCAACCAGTGATTCAACAACTGAAAGAAAAATCCAGCAAAACTCATAAATTTCAATTCAGACCATTTTTATCTTTTAAATCACAAAATCAAACCATTTAATAAAATCTTTTGTAATCTGTTTTATTTTGGAATAATTTATATATTGTAAACTTTAAAATGCTTGTGATGTCTAACTATAAATCTTTCGATACATACTTAATTGAAAGTCCTATTTTACAGGTCGGTGAATATACTGACATGGATAGGAAACATCTCAAAGTTACTCCCGAAATGGTTAGACACGTTTATGAAATTATCCAGTCACGAAAATCCCCGGCGAAAATCATCGATAATCATGACGGGACCGAGATTGGTGAAGTCCGAAAATACGAGTTATCTGATGATGGCAGTCAGATTATCCAGAAAGGAATCATTCTTGATTCTGAACGATTTTCAAGGAGACAACAACAGGGTTACAAATTTGTATCACCTGAAATTGTAATCAACCGGGATGCCAACGACCGGATAGTATCAGTTGATATTGATAAACTCGCTCTTACACAGAATCCGGGTATGATCCCATCAATGTATAATGTTGAAAAATTCAGGTTTTCTGCACCGAATGAGGATGATCACATTATGGAAACAAACACAGAATCTAACGGTTGGAAGGAACCAATTGGGGAACTCGAAAAGCGAATTCAGAGCATGAATTCAAAATTGGACAAAATTGGTGATAAATTAATGACAGAACAACAGTCTGTACAGCAGCAACAGCCATCTGTTCAGAACATGATTACGCTGACACCTGAACAACTTTCTGAACTTGTCAAGTCTGCAGTGAGTGAGCAGATCAAGGCGTTGCAGATGTCACCACCGGAGACTGAAAAGCCAGCCGAGGTATCAAAATCAACCGAAGATGATGGTACACAGGAGAAACTGCCTCAGGAACTGCTCGAAAAAATATCCCGGATGGAGGCGGATCTGGAGCGATACCGAAATGAAACGAAAGCATCTCTTCAGAGTAGGTACGATGCCCTGTATAAGGAGCTCCGCGACTTGGGTATCGAGAATCCGGATGAACTGGTATCTGATTCGACTCTAACGTTAGAGCAGAAAATATCAGTCCTTGAAGGTTATAAACGGACAAGAATCAAGCATTCAGGCATCACCAGCCCCCTCAAGGAACCATTATCGGGAGAGAGTTCATCTCCAAAACAAAGACAGAAGATCACGATCAGTGATGTTCTTAAAAAACTGAACGCAGAGAATTCACCTGATCTGCGTGAAAAAATATCAAAGCTCAGAATTTTCGATGAGCATGGTGTATTTATTGGGTGATGTATTATGGTTATGATTCCAAAATATTCTGGTACTGGTTTCGTTGTAAGATTGAAACCGGATTTTGGGGAGATTCAGACCCCAATGACCAATACTGGTTACTACACTCCGTATCAGTTTGGTTACAAAGGACAGGCAGTTGTACTTGCAAAATCTTCACAGTTTGATCCGGATGCAACCCCGACTATGCTCGTTGCAGTTCCGGCAGGTGAAGGGGCTAACCCTGACGGATACATCGCAGTACCTGATCATACCAATGATCCAAGACCGGGTGCAGTTGGTCATCTGCTTCCTGAAGCAGGATTCCTTGATCAGGTTGATGATCAGGGCATTCCATATGCCAGTAAAATGGCAAACTGGGCTACTGCAGGGATTGTCGCATTCCGTGAAGGAGACATTGTCGGACTTCCGCTTGCAAAGAATCAGACTGTTGAACCGGGTGATGAACTTACTGTTGCCACCGGCGGATTGTACAGAAAGGTTGTTTCCGGAGACAGTGGTGTCTGGGTTGTTGCAAAGGTAGAAATGGCAGCAAAATCAACTGCAACCACGATTGTTCCTGTGATGTCACGGATTGTAAGCAAGAGACGTGTGTGAGGTGAAATAACATGGTAGATGAATATAAACTCGGAACATATACCTCGGATCTCACGCTCGAAGAGAAGGTATTAAAGGCATCAGCACTGACCATCAGTGAACTTGTCGATCTCGAAACCATTCAGAATATGGAGTTCATTGATGCTGTGAACCAGCGTACCACCAATAATCTTGATGTACATATGTATTTCAGGAAGAACAAACCGGGTGGTGCGTTCCAGATTGGAGAGCAGATCCATGCACCGTATACCAGATATGAAACTTTCCAGAAGAATCTTACTCTGAAGGAATACCGTTCAGGTGTTGCTGTAGATGACATTGCCCGTGTCCGTCTTGATGAGGCAAACCAGATTATGAATGCTGTTCAGATGGCTGGAGAAGCATTTGCAGAATACCGTGATATGGAGATTCTTGAAACCCTTATCAATGGTGCCGGTGTTGAGGTTGATGCAGGAACCAAGTGGAACAATGTCGCTGCTGATATCACTGGTGACATTGGTAATCTCCTTGACAAGCTCTTTACTCAGGATACCACGAATGTTTCAGAACGTGAGATTGACAGTATCATCATTTACTATCCAAGCAAGCTGTACTCACAGATTCGTGAACCGGCACGCTTCCTGACCAATGCTGCAAATACTGTGGCAAGCCGGATTCAGGTTAACACCAGCGATCTCGACTGGTCCCGTCAGACCTACGGTATTACTTGGATGGGTAGCAAGAAACTCAATTATGTTGGTGATGCTATTGCTGTTATCCGGAGTGGACGTACTGCAGATCACTATACCTTCGTGAATGACAAGGTCCCGCAGGTTGAACAGGCCCGGAACCCGTATCATGGTGTCAATGAATGGATTAACACCCGGTTCTTCGGAACGTTCCTGTATCCACGTGGTCCAGATCCGGAAGATATTAACAAGAACGACAGAGTTCTTCGGATTAAGACTGTCTGTGACAAGACCGCAGTATAATCCCCATCATTTTTCTGAATTTTTTACACACATTTTTATTAAATACAGGAAATTAACATATATTCCTGTATGGCTATACAATTCAGTTCCCTCATTTTCAAAGTACGGAATGCACTGGCGCAGATTGATATTACCAGAATTGATGATATAATAATTTATGAATGTATACAGGAAGGATATGATACCATCCGGATGATTGCTGATATGCTGAATATCGATATTGAAACGATTCAGCAGTATAAGGTTGAGCGATGCACGGTGCAACTTGCCAAATACTTTGCCTACAGAAATTATACAAAACTTGCAGAGCGGCTTGAAGGAACGGAGCCACAGACATCGGCATTGCAGGTATCGTATGATCAAAGTGATGCAAAACAATGTCTGTCTTTGCTGTTCGGGTGCCCGTTTACCGATGAACTCATTCCGGATATCGCTACCATGAATACATTACCAACATCCGGAACCATGACAATATCTGATCTTGCATGAATTCGCGAACGTTCAGAATAAATATCGATCCAAAAAAAGTCGGGATACCGTTCGGTACAAAACCACATCCGTCAAAAGAGATTGTATCCGTAATGCTCTCACACGGAACATATTTTTATATGTCAAAAGACTATAAAATTCCTGCGAAATTTAAGGATCGTGTTGCATTTGGTAAGCATATCCAGTCCTATATAATCACATTAATTAATAAGGAAGTCAGACAACTCATGAGATACTGGATTCAGAATGTTGAGAATTATTTTAACAGACGTGCATATGGTCGTTATTTTGGAAATCCCAATACCGGAGCGAACAGAAGAACAAATATCAGATCGTTTATCATCACTCCGACCCAGATGAAATTAAAAGGAAACCAGCCATATCCACAGATTGGAAAACGACCATTTAAGAATACCGGTCAGTTGAAAAACTCCCTTCGTATCATGAATGTTTCAATATGGGGTGCAGAATTATACGTGACTTCTGTCTATGCCCCTACAAATAACGCAGATTACGTGAACTTCCTGATACATGGTACCAGAACTGTCAGGGGGACTCCGTATATCCCTGAACTGGATAAACGTATTCATGCACATGGGCGATGGATTGGTATTACTCACAGATATTGGGAACGCTGGCAAAAAATGTTTGAACAGAGAATTCATGGTGCCGAATCCAGACTAAATGCGCAAATCAGCCAGTATATCAAGGCAATGGGTGCGGTAGAAGGAATTTACCATCTTTTACAACAACCAACTTTATCACCTGTACAACGAACAACGTTAATAAAAGAGTCCAAACGAATCACCACAACATACATCCGTGCCGGCAGAAAACTCATATAAAGTCCACTTTAATCATTCCTGTTTTAATAACATCTTTATATAGTCAATTCCAATTTAAGTTTTATTATGGTGCGAAGAGTCAGGCGGCAACGGGATGTCAAAATGGCCGTCGAAGAAGGTCTGAAACAGTTAGGTTATACTGTTTATCCGCAGGATACCGGATATCTGCAGCCTATGGAATGTGTTGTCAGATATACCGGTTATAACCATGAGATTATTACAACAGAAAGTTACTGGGATTCTGTTGAAATCGTCATTCTGTACAATGAAGATAACAATAATGAAATGCCAATACATATAGTTGAGATACTGGAAAATGTGACAAAATATGTTGAGGATTCCGGTGTGCCAAGTTGTACATCATTTAAATTTACACGCGTTATCCCGTATCCAAACGGAGAATCAACACGTGTTGAAATCTATGCAACATATGACTTTGAAGTAGACTGGATTGACAACAACAACTAATTTTCAACCAGTTAATATTTTTCATTAATATTAATCAGATTTGCATTTTAATCGTATGTAGTATTGTGGCATTCAATTTACAATATATAAATGTAATGCAAACATTTTTACATCATATATAAATGAGGTAAATTCCAATGTTTTATGACCGTCTCCATGGAGGACAAGAATTATGGTCGCAAAACGAGAGATTTGTATTACTAAGGACCCGTATGCATATGATGAAGTCCTTATGGATACATATGGTATTACTCCGGGTTACCGTGCCGGAGTTCTGGGAGCAACTGAATCACAGACTGCTACCCTTGACTTTATAAGATATCCAAACTACCCAACATATCCTGACACTCCAAAGTTCACCACATTGCGTGTTCAGGCACATACTGATACTGCAAATCGTGAAACTATCCGTGAAGAAGCCACTGATTCTGTTGCAGCAGCATCACTCTTTGGTGGTGTATATAATGCATCAGGGTCAATCAATGGCGTATGGAGAGGCTGGGATTTTCACTTATCAGGATTCCTTGAAGGTATCCTTGGGTATCAGGGAGAGACAATTCCGAATGCCCCAAGCCTTCCGAATCAGGCAGCAACCGGAAAACGATATGAACTTTCCATGATTCCGTCAGTGCTTGCCCTGAAGATTGTTGATGAACAGGCAAAGACACCAAGTGGTACACGTGGAACCACCACTATCTACCGTGGAGTCGGTATCAGTTCATTTGAAATCTCACTGGCGACAAAGAAATACGCAGAATTCAGTGCTGAATGGATTGCCAGACGATCTGAAGTTTATGATCTTCCACACAACTCAAACTCAACCATCAATGGTGACCCGGCAATCTTCTATAATGCCGTGTTAACATGGCAGCCTGAAAATGGTTCACCAACTGCATTCAAATGTGCAGAATTCAGGATGAATATCGGCCGTCAGATTGATCGGGATGCATATATGATTGGTTCCCAATTCCTCTATGATCTGCTCTATAACGGAATGACTGAACTTGGTGGTTCAATCTCCCTTGCCCCGTCAGACTGGGATAAAATCCGTGCGATGATCGCTGGAACTAATGATGACTCTGTCAATACACTGGATCAGGACAAACATGAATACTTTGGTCAGGTTGACTCAAACCCGACACAGAGCACCGTTCTGGCAAACGCAATTCCATCAGGTAAATTTGTGGTTACTCTCCATACTCCGGATGGAACCCGTGTGGTTACCAGAATCACCGCAGATGAAGCTAAACTTACCGAAGCATCCCGTGAAGCACGGGGTCAGGATAGATTCAATAAGACCATTAACTGGGTCGGTATTATCAACAATGACAAACACTTTTATGTTGATGTATATCCACCAGCATAATCTTTTATAATTTATTTTTATAATATCACTCCCCATGTTTTTTATATAACGTAAACTTTAAATATAAAAACCATGGCACGAGGAATTATGGTCAATAATGTGGCAGTGCCGGTAAGTGACGTTTCATACAATGCCCAGAGAAATCCCATTGTTGAAAAGTCATTCGGACATGCTACAGAACCCGAGATATATGGTGGTGGTGTTGTATACACTGGTTCATTCGGAGGCGCTTACCGTCCCGGAAATAATGGGTGGCAAACAGTCATTAAACAATTTATGGGTGGAAATCAGGCCGCCAACGTAGAGACATTTGCACCGGACAGTGTAATTCCAATTAAAGTTTCTGATGAATTTGATAATACATTTGAATTCGGGAGTTGTGCAATCACTTCAATCGAAATAAATTGTAACGTTAATGATTATACAAAAATTACAGCAAACTGGATTGGGACATTTGCATCATATTCTACAAACAATCCATGTTCATCTGCAGAATATACCGCACCAATTTCCGTATTCTACAATACAAAAATAGGGAATATGAAAGTAAAATCACTTCGGTTACGTCTTGAACGCCCGTTTGATCAGCAAAATTTCATCATCGGATCTGAATATCTTCAGGATCTTGTCCAAAATGACAATGTAACAATATCCGGTTCTTTTACGGTTTCTCCAACAGATTACGACCTGTTTAAATCAATATATCTAACCGGAGATCCATTATCAAAAACCCCATCAAATGCAAACAAAAACCAGATTATTGTAGATGGTGCAACAATTGAATTCCGAAATCCGGAAGGAACAAGCACTATAGGAACCATCGTTATCTCAAAATTCGCGTTGACTGATGGTGATGCAAGTGCAAACGGACGTAATCAGTTCGAGAAAACCATTAATTTCAAGGTCCCTGTAGATAACAACACCAGAAAGTGTTCATTTACATTCGGTTCATAAATATTTTTCTATATTTAACTCTTCAATATCCATATTATTTATAAAATGGCAAAATCCATCAATAACTATGGTTTCAAAACGAAAAAACCCATTTGAACTCGAAGTTACTACGGAAACCGATACATACAGAGTAAAAGTCCCGACAGGTGATATTGGCTGGATTCACTTTTCAATTTTAATGGAAGCAGAAAATGAAAAGGCCAATGCACTGGAAGAATACCGGAGAAAATGGAATGAGGAAACTGGAACATATGATGAAGAAAAGGTCAGACTCCCATCACCACGTGAGGCTGAAATAATGAGAGTGGCCATGCAAAAATGGATCAAGGAAGTCATGCCTCATGTTATTGTCAGTCATCAATGGGATGAAGTACCGTGGTTTGATATCATGCCAATATTTCAGGCAATTAGCACAAACAGTTCCATAAATACGACCAACTTTCGACCTGTTCAAGAATCGTGAAGAACTCGGTGAATATGTCGATCCTGATGGATATCTTGCAAGACAGGAACAATATAAAGAGTCCATTGGTTTTCTGGCAATGCTCTCCGGGAAACTTCCACATGAAATCCTTGAAGATCCAAACTGGCCAAAAACCATCATGTTTGATCTCGAAGTGTCGAAAATCGTTTGGAAGCGCTACTTTTCGATTTTAGCATCAAAAGGGCTGCTTTAATAAACACTATTTTTAAACCCCTTAACAAAATGAAGGAAAGAGGTGAAAAGAGTCCTCCATCTTGTTGTGTTTGTGTGCACATACCTATTGGCATTTCCATATATTTATTATTTGTGTTTCTTATTTATATTACATTGTAATAAAAATTACCTTATAATCTTTATATGTGGAAAAATTTATATATGTTTTTATGGTTAATCCACGGGATCATATTAAAACTCTTATTGCTGGTGGGATGTCACTGGAAGAGATTGCCAATTTAATAATCAATAACAATAGAACTATTGGGAAGACCAAGGAATCACAAAAAGAGTTAATGTCAAGGCTTGAACGTGTTAAACGGGAGGAAGTGGGTGAGATTCCTGATATTCCAAAGAAATACAGAGATTATATCGAAATGAACGCCAATACAATGCACACTGATAATTTGCTTGCACCTGTGGAAGAGGGATTACGTGTTGCATTAAAACCGTTAATATATGCTACCCGTGCACGAACAGTGAGTAAAATAACACCGGACATCCTTCGTTCCATTGGAATTTTTCCTAATGAGATTAACACATTATCTGTAAATCATCCACGTGTCAAGCGTGCATCCCGTGAGCTTACAAAACGTGGAATTGAGATTGCTCCCAGTGCCTTTTTTGGTGAACTCCGGAGACATCAGTCTTTCAACCGTTTAGAAATGGAAAAAATCAGGAACGGGGGAAGTATTGCAAATAAAATACGTCGTGCAAGATCTGGATTAAAACCTAAATACTATAAGACAGGTGAACCATTCAGAGTTGGTGGAAACCCGTTAAGTAATAAACCATATAATGCTATATTTAAAAACAATTTAAAGTTTGCACGACTTGAAGATCAGATGAAAGATATGCAGATTGTGAAATCCGGAGTTTCACAACTGCCGAAATCTGTAAATCCAAGTGTAATACCTCCGGTTGATGAAGCATTTTTAAAACGGATTGATCAGTTCATTCTTGAAGACAAAATAAAGAATCGTGGAGTAAAAAAAGCAAACACTGGTCTGAATGCATTAAAAAATCTTCGGTTAACAAGAATCCCATCAGAACTTGAGATGCCACACTTTGATCGGGAAAAGATCGTGGGAGATTTCATAGATCAATCGTTCCTGCATCTTGCTGATCATTCAAGATATGCCGGTACCGGGATGATGGGTGAAGCACTGGATGAGATGTATTTTTCAGGTTTATCAGGTTCAATATTTGATTTTAACGGGATTCCTGTAGGTGCTGAAAGTTCCGGTATAAAAGGTAAATTTTATGAGATGACCAGACTTGGTGTTTCTGATCATCCAAAGTTTAATTTTCAGGGTCAGGGTCTTGGAAAACAACTGTTTAATATGGCACTTGAAAAGGCACAGGCGTTACAAATGCCAATGATCTGGACAAGTGCAGCAAATCCCCACACATTGGAGTTTTATAAAAGACAACCCGGTGCACAACGCCGTGGCAAATCCCTGTATGAATTTATTATTCCGTATAAGAAAGCATTGGGTGGACTGATTAAAACATACCCAAAAAAGAAGACAATAACACTGACGCTCCCATCATTCCTCGAAAAACCGTATAGTATGTTAAGTTCAGTTGCGTACAGGGTTGCACCACGCTATATCAAAGAAGCAATGACAGGATATCGTGTAACAGAAGGTATGGATATAGAGAAAAAGAGAAAAATATTACAGATATTTAATGAAACTATTATAAAAGAACAAAATGATAAATTTTATGAATTATATAGAGATAAAAAGAATCACTCGCTGTTACTAGACTATTCAAAACCACATATACGCGGAATCGAACCTAATACAGAATTGTATAAGAATGTTCAGAATGTCTTTGCCCGTATACCAAAGTCATGGAGAAGAACACTTGCGTCCCAGATGGGTAA
>Ga0116167_1002629_pt1 | contig 15003 bp, 17 predicted proteins | sample AD_JPNMR3_MetaG_FD_89794 | JGI IMG/M metagenome (GOLD analysis project Ga0116167, IMG submission 89794) | Active sludge microbial communities of municipal wastewater-treating anaerobic digesters from Japan - AD_JPNMR3_MetaG | ecosystem: Engineered > Bioreactor > Anaerobic > Digestate | place...
CATCATAGCCTTTCCTGGAAAAAAGCTCAATCGCGGCATTGATTATTCTTTCCCTGGCTTCGCTCCCGGTCGTTTTATCCATCATTTCCCTCCGACGATTTAATTAACCGGTTGGTTAATTGGCTTAATATAATATTATATTTGTCGATTTCCATTGTCAAGAGGTTTCAAACCATATCCCGGAAGAAGCCGCCCGGCTTTATTACGGCATCTGTTTCGCTTAAAAACTTCCTTTTACGGGAAGCTTCCTTATGAAATAAGGTTGCTTTCTACCTTATGGAAATGTTTTATTACTTAGGCCTTTTCACAAAAGATCCGTCTTGATATGCAAATTGCTCCGGTTTATTTGGCTCAAAATAAACTTCGAAAAGCTTATTGTTCTCATCCAGTAAACGAACTGATTTTGCACCCAGCGATCCATTAATGTCAGAAACCGATATTTTTGAATCTTTCAGTACATATATCTTAGTTTCAGGGATCGTACCGACGGTTGCTACGATCTCATTGCCGGCGTCGTTGTCAAGGTCGGTTTCCGTCGTGTTACCGTCTATTTGAATGACCGAATCTTCCGGGTCCTCTCCGGTCAGCCAGTATAACGCCTGCGGATAGTTGGCCCCAAGGATACCATAAAACTTTACTGCTTTCTTTCCGAACACCTGGACTTCTTCGATCCCCATCAGGCCTTCTGGTGTGCCCTCCATCGACACCCGGCCAATATAATATGACTTTCCGCCGGTACTTACAGCGCCTTTATATTCGCCATCCTCACCGTCAGTGAAGATAAACGCGCTCAGATCCTGATCAATAGTTTTTTCCTCGATAATATTCACACTGCTTGGGTCCAAAGTCTCTGTTTCCGCCCTGTCCGCCTCGGAGAACTCCAGCCGATGGGCATTCTCTTCATCAGGCGTCCCGGGGTCAGCGGCCAACCAGGCCGCAACTGCCGCTGCAGCTGCCGTCAGACAAATGATGATCCAAAACGCCGGCATTCTGATGACTTTGCCCATTTTTGCACCTCCCTGCGCCCGGTCACAGTAAAACCGCAGGCTGGCTCATGCAGCCTGCAGTCAGAATTTGATTACCTTCGGTTCTTCGGTAAAGGAATAGAAAACGGCTGTTGCATCTTTAAAGTAAAGGACCTCGGTGTTGTCGTCTTCAGGCGAATATAAACGTTTCAACTCCGGATAGTTGTCAAGCATATGCTTTTTAGCCTCGATTCTGTCATCCCTGATAAGTTTGCCTGTCACCCTAAGCCACTTCCCATCGGCCCAGGCACATATCTCAGCCTTCGGATTCGCCTGGAGCTGCTTTGATACGTTCTTCACCTTACCTGTCTGGATGTAAAGTTTGCCCTCGAAAATATCCACTGTGCCAAACGGCCTGACCCTCGGCTGATCGCCTTCCACCGTAGCCAGGTAATACACTCCGCATTTCTTCAGAAACTCATAGACTTCCTGCATGTTACTTGCCTCCTTGGTATTTAGTAGACAGTGATACAGTTATCTTATCCGATCCCCTGTCCCCCATTGTTAATAATAAAGGTTTTCTTTGACTTTTTCCATAAGTTTGGTGCCGCAAACCTCTTTCAGGATGTATAAAGCGGCAATATTATCAGAAACTTATTTCAGCAGGCCTCTCTTCGCTATTTCTTTCGTGCCTTCCCTGAAATCGGCCAGGCTTCCGCATTGATCCACGCCGTTGGAAGTCCACGCAAATCCGCCGCTCCATCCGTTTTCATAGAGTGCGATGCAGCATCCTGATCCGGAAATGTCCCTGGAACCCTTTGTTGCCGACGTAATGCCTTTGGCGGCGAATTCACCGAGAACCGCAGGCTTGGACCCGTCCAGCCCGTACTCGGCCGGAGTCATATCGAACAGTAGTCCGGAGCCCGGGACCTGCCATTCATAAAAGTGCGGTGAATAGAAATCAAGACGGGCATCCGCATCTCCGTAAAAACTGCTCAGGTACTCATCCGACCCGAAATTGCCTTCGAACTTCGCAGAATTGTACTTGACCATAGAAAAACCTATAGTGACAAGGATATCGCTGTTTTTATGTATCGCTGCAGCCTCTTTTGCAAACAGCGCGCAGATTTTCGGCCATTCGAATTTGCCACAGTCTTCGTTTTCATGTATCCAGTCAGGCTCATTGCACAGGTCGATGCTGAACAGGCTGTCATAATGGCCGAATCCCCTGCATAACGGAATTATGAAATTGTTGACGTAGGAATCCATCGCGTCTCCATTGTCCAGCATGGCTCTCCATCTCCTGTACATACTGTTCGGACGGGTCGAGACCTTAAAATGGTCGAAGCTCATGACTGTTGCCATTAAATATATCCCGTTTTTCTCAGCAATCCGGAGCAGTGTTTCAAGATCTTCCCAGTACTTGTCCGAGACAGCGGTTACATAGCCACCTTCGTCGATCGAGAATCCCACGTTGCCGTTGCAGGATATCCACACACGACAGGCGTTGACACCGCACTCATGAAGTTCTGCAAAATGCTTCCTCCAGAATGATTCATTGAAATCACCGCCGATGTCGTTCCAGTTATTCCACGGAGTATTTACACCGTTCAGGAAAATGGTCCGATCACCGACTACGAAATCTGATCCCCTGATACTTATCCTTCTGCTGCCCATGGTCAACCAACCTTCCTGTTATTTGTGATATATTCGGTTTCTGTGCATTCAGTATTCCTATATATTAACGCTACAGGACATGACCCGGAGTGTCAATCTTTTTACACTGAAAACATCGTTCGATGATGATCCATGATCCGGTACTATGATCGCATCAGAGTCCCAGACCGAGGAATGGCAGCGGGCGTTATCGCCAGATCCGTTTACGTCTGTAATGGATTCAAATATAGTTGTATAATAAAGGAGCAGCAACAGATATTCTGCATACCAGATAAAAAGGAAGTGTTAGGAATGGGTTACAGTATAGACGCCGCTACGATGAAAGCTTTGCAGAGAGCCCAGGAAAATGAGATCACGGAATACCATATCTACTCAAGGTTATCTTCGCTGGTAAAGGACGAACACAACAGCAGCATCCTGAAGCAGATCGCGAAGGATGAACTCCGCCATCACGATGAACTGAAAACGTTTACCGGCATGGACAGGAAACCGAATATCCTTAAAGTTTACTTCTATACTTTTATTTCAATGATATTCGGCATTACTTTCGGCATAAAGCTTATGGAGAAAGGGGAAAAAGGAGCGGAAAAACTGTACGCCGAACTAGGGAACAGTATCGAGGATTTCAAAAGGATATCAAGGGACGAGGACAAGCACGAAAAAGAACTGGTCGGGATAATCGAGGAAGAAAGGCTGCAGTTTGTCGGGTCGATGGTCCTCGGGCTGAATGACGCCCTGGTGGAACTCACCGGCACACTTGCAGGCCTCACATTTGCACTGAAGGATACGCGCCTCATAGCACTTTCAGGCCTTATAACAGGCGCGGCGGCCTCGCTCTCCATGGCAGCATCGGAATACCTTTCATCCAGGGCGGAGCAAGACAGCGCCCGCGCTTTCAAATCATCGCTGTACACCGGAGGAGCATATGTATTCACCGTCGTATGCCTCGTGCTGCCTTATCTCATATTTGCCAATTACCTTGTAAGCCTTGTTTTTACGATTATCGCGGCTATACTCATAATAATAGTTTTCAATTTCTACATATCAGTAGCCAAGGATCTCCCATTCAAACAGAGGTTCTTTGAAATGGCCGGCATCAGCCTGGGAGTAGCTGTCATCTCCTTCATAATCGGCTACCTGATCAGGCTGTTCCTCGGGGTCGATGTCTGAGGCGGGCAAGACCCCCTGATTTTTTCAACCGCCCTGTACAGTTTTTTCACTCTCGCCAATTGGGCCTGCTACTGTTCCAGCTGCTGTCTGACCAAATCTTCAGTGGCAGCCATTGCCTGTAGTGTCATGTCAAGAAGTTTGTCAAGCTCCCAGCCAAGCAGTTCCGCTCCCCGCTCGATCACTTCCCTCGAACAGCCCGCGGCAAAGCCTTTGCTCTTATATTTCTTCTTAAGCGATTTCAGTTCCATATCCTTTGTACTTCTTGAAGGCCGCATGAGAGCTGCTGCCCAGATGAGCCCGGTCAATTCGTCTGCCGCAAAGAGCACTTTTTCCATCTCATGCTCAGGCACGACATCAATTGTAGCCCCACATCCTACAGTGATCCCATATCCATGGGAAACGACACTGTGGACGATATCTTCGCTCACACCAGCTTCCCGCAGCAATTCCGGCGCCTTCAGGCAGTGCTGATCCGGGTATAATTCAAAATCGATATCATGCAGAAGTCCAACGATCCCCCAGTGTTCTGCCTCATCTCCATACCCCAACTCATTGGCGAACCATTTCATAACAGCCTCAACTGTCAGCGCGTGCTGTATATGGAAATGATCCCTGTTGTACTTTTTCAGCAAAGCAAGCGCTTCATCTCTTGTTATCTGTCCCATATCCAACCCTTCCTTATCATGTTTTTATCCTGTCATTTTCCATTGACCGGCTTACCGGTCATATACCCGATATCAATGGCAAAAAGATCTTCGAATATTTTCAACCTTTTTCGGGATTTCGTCAAGACAGGAGAACCGTCCCCGTATATGGAAAATCAAAACACGGAAACCGTTCCTGCGCCTGGGACGACGGAACCATCCCCGTGTCTGAAGTGCCTGGATCGCTGTGCCTGCCGGCAGCTAATCCCCTATCCAGAAATACAGCAGGCCTCTCTCCCCATTTGCCAGTTCGATATAAAACCAGTTTAAAGTACGGTCATCTTCACTTACATAGATATTCAGGATTTTCGCTTCCGTTCCGTTGAATTCCCTCACGGAATCCCAGTCCCACGTCGTATGCTGCAAATACTCGCCAAGATCCCCGGGCATCCTGTCCAGGGGTACGAAATACCCTGAGCCGTCGATCTCATATGTTTTTCCGATATATTGATCCACATCGTGATTCGTTGTCACATACTCACCATCCCTGAATTCTCCCCATGCCGAGTAGAATTGAGGATGGAAATTGCTTGCCAGATGGAACGATGAAATGAACCTGCCCTTTCCGTCCATCAGCGAATATCTGTCGATAGACCCTACGAAATCGACTTTTTCACCGTTATAACGGTAAAACAGCAAAACAGGATCAGCACTGGGGCCATCATCAAATACCGCAATTTCCGTGTAACTGTCCCTGCTGTCCAGGTCGATCAAACGGGTCTCGCCGGAGAAATTGCCATAACCAATCGTCAGCTTTTTCCCATTGACTTCGATATATGATCCTTCCGAGTAGTCGGTTTTTATCAGGAGAGTAATCTCATCTTCCTCTCCATCTCCATTCATGTCATATGTCCCATGGATCATATAGGTCCTCTCATGGAACTCCTGTTTTTCATCATAGCTGACATCGAAATCATGATTTTTGAAAAACTCATCCAGCATCAAAAAGTCATCAAGTTCAGGGCCCACCGAAATTTCCGCGCCGCCATTGCCGGACACGTTATCGTGCTCCGCTGTCTTATCTGATCGATCCTCAGCCATATCACCCGTTTCTGTATGTCCGGTACCGTTCTCTTCAGTCTCCCCGACAGACGGCTGTGAGTCCTCTGCCGGTTCTGCCGGTACATGCCCGTTGCCGGCATTGTCTGCTCTTTTTCCGCGAGAACATGCGGAAAGCATGATCAGCAAAACCAAAAAAATGCAGCCAAACTGCAAGACGGTTCTCATTTTCCTCCTGTTCATGAAATCGCTATACACATCTGTTCCTCCATCAGTTAGTTACATTGATCATCACAGATATAAATCAAATAATATGAACACAACATTTGTCATATTTTACTAATATTATATTGTTACCGACCAACTAAAGTCAACAAACTGGAATCCAATATATACTGACGTAAAAATCCCATGTTTGTTCTTCCGTCATCGGCACCATTGGATCACATGCCACAAAAGCAGCAACGCGGCCAGGAAAACCAGGTTGAGCAGCGTGAATACGCCAAGGTAGGCCGTATTCCGCCTGCCAGCGGTCGTGCCGTAAAATTTGAATGAAATAAGGCTTGCCATCGAGGCAATGATCGTCCCAAGGCCGCCCATATTGGTACCTGCGATCAGTGCCGGCAGATCGTCAGTAAAGCCTGAAAGGAGGATAGCCGCAGGAACGTTGCTGATGACCTGGCTGGCGGCCACTGATACGGTCAGTTCCCGGCCGTCTATAGCGCTCTGCAGCCAGAGGCTGATTTCCGGTATGCGTTTCATATTGCCGATAAAGATAAATAAAAATACGAAAGTAAGCAGCAGGGCATAATCAGCTTTCAGCAGCATCCGTCGATCCACCAGGAGTATCACCGCCAGGACCAATGCTCCCGCGGCATATACGGAAATTATGCGGGCGACGCTTGCCACAACGGCCAGGAACAGCAGAAGATAAACGGCAGTCTCCCGTTTATCCGATGCAGTAAGCGTATGTTCCGACTGCACCTTCACGTCAATTGCCTTCCCCCGGAACAGTATCACACAGGCGGCCAGCAGTCCGATGAATGAAAGCAGGGTATAAGGCAGCATCAGGGTAACAAAGCTGCCCAGGCTCATACCGCTTAATGAGTACAGGTACAGGTTCTGAGGATTGCCTATCGGCGTAAGCATGCTGCCCAGGTTGGCAGCAATGGTCTGCAGAACGATGACCCGGACAAGGCAATCCTCAAGGCCGGCCATCACAAGTACATCGATGGCGAACGGCACAAAAGCGATGAGTGCGACATCATTGGTAATGACCATGCTGAACCCGAAACACAGCAGCACCATTACCATCGCCAGGCTTCTCACACTGTGCGTCTTCCTCAGCAGCCAGCCTCCAATGACCGTAAATATGCCCAGGCTCCGCAGCCCTGCCATGATGACCATCAGGCAGAGCAGGACAGTCAACGTGTGAAAGTCAATGTACCTGATATATTCTTTATCCGGCGGCACGAATGCCATGGATGTGAGGGCCAGCAGCAAAGATATGCACAACACGGCTTCTTTTTTTATGAATTTCACGATCGTTTTCATCCGGCCATTACCCCAATCAACTGAAAATATGTCACAAAACAAGCAAATCTATAGGCAAACCCACATAACTGCCATTGACGTTTTTCATTATCAAATATCCTCACACAGTCTACCACAGAGTATTTAGAAATGTAAGTGCTTATCGACGTTTCTTTTATCATGGATGAAGGAATGGGAGCCGTTTACGGAATTGCTGAGAAGTTTCGATGAGTTGGCAAAGCTCAGATAAACATTGCTGATGATCTGTATATATGAGGTTTATGAAGGAAATGCCTCTTCAATGACTGAAGAGGCATTTCCAGACAGTTTATTTAAGGTTAAAAACAGCATATCTTCGATTATCCGGCCTCCATGGCCGGCCTGATGTTATCTTATGAAATGCGTTGCAACCCTCTCCTCTGTTTCCGGCAGTCCGAATTCCTTTTTACCGAGTTCGATGCTTTTCATAAGGAAAGCCATATTCCTGGCCAGGGTCCTCATGGTCTGCATCCCCTCCTCGTCCTGTTCGGCCTCGCCGGGAAGAAGGCCATGTATCGAATTCCAGTACTGGCTGGACGCAACCGGCATTCCTGACAGCGTGAAGTATTTGTTCAGCTGATCGAAAGTCGATGAACATCCGCCTCTCCTGGCACATACGACGCTTGCCCCGACCTTCATGGTCTTGTCAAATGGGGTACTGTAAAATAGCCTGTCACTGACTGAGCCCGGCTTTCCTGCGGCTTCATTATTCCTTCCTTTAGCAGTATAATATTAAGTGGGCAGGATTCGGCAGCAATTCCGGAATATATGGCATCAATTCTGATCGCCGGCAAGATGCTGTAAAATACGAGATCTTATAAATCAAAGGGACGAATATGACAGGTATGGTCGTTGTCAAAGGTGCGGATATCATAACAGAAACACAGGTTTTGAGGGGCTATGTCCTTGGGTTTGAAGACAGGTTCACCGTGCTTGAGCCCGAGGAACGGTTCAATGCGGAAAATGCCAGGGCTGTCCGAGTTATAGATGCAGAAGGCCTGATCGTTGCTCCGGGACTTATCGACGTCCATATACACGGCAGCGGCGGCAGGGACACCATGGAAGGAACGATCGATGCGCTGAATACGATCAGCAGAACGATCGTAAAAAACGGGACAACGTCGTTCCTGGCTGCGACCATGACAATGGACATCAAAACGGTATCCGCTGCCCTGGACCAGGTAAGGAATGCCGTCCGGCTCGGAACGCCCGGCGCTCAGCTTTTGGGGGCCCATATGGAAGGGCCGTTTATAAATCCAGGATATAAAGGAGCACAGGATGCGGACAATATCACACTGCCGGACTGGAGTTGGATCGAACCGTTCATTGATGTGATCAGGATAGTCACTCTTGCGCCGGAATTGCCAGGCGCAAAGGAACTGATAAGAAAACTGAGGGAGCATGGTATAATCGCCTCAATGGGCCATACGGCTGCAACTTATGAAGAAGCAATGGAAGGAATAGAGGCAGGGATCACCCACGCAACACATCTATTCAACGCCATGTCGGGCGTCCATCACAGGAATCCCGGCGCAGCGGCTGCCGCACTGTCAAGCGGCGTATACTGCGAACTGATCACAGATATGGTCCATGTCCATCCGGGACTCTTTGAGATGATAAGGAAAGCCAAGGGTGTTGACAGGATAACTCTCATCACGGACTGCATGGAAGCCGGCGGCATGCCTGACGGCAACTACACGCTTGGAGGCCGGCCTGTGACAGTGAAAGGAAACGAAGCAAGGCTGGCCGACGGGACCCTCGCCGGAAGCGTCCTCAGGTTGAACAGGGGATTGTACAATTTCTATAAACATACCGGCGCAGAACTCCACGAAGTTTTCAGGATGGCTTCGGCCAATCCCGCAAAGGAGCTTGGTATAGATGACCGGAAAGGTTCGATAAAACCGGGCAAAGATGCGGATTTCATCCTGATCGACGAAAACTTTGACGTTAAGGCCACCTATGTAAAAGGAGTATGTGTGTGGCGCACAGTTCCGCATCATCATCCGCATCATCATCTATGATCAGAACGCGGCAAATATTGTCTCAGGGACTGCAATGACCACTCAGCGCAGCAGGTAATAGTCTATTATCTCATAAATCACCAGTGCAACCATGTATAGCGCACATGCGCTGCATATAAAGCCCGGCAGGAAGATGAGGGCAAAATTCCGCTTCCTGTTTGTACTGTTCTTTATTGCATTGAACTTATATACTGCCATGCATGCCAACAGCATGGGTATTGTCCCAAATACGAGCCATATAAACGCCTGTTCTTTCGGAGAAAGAGGGATCATGGCGTCGGGGTTTACGGGCTGGTCCGATCCGAAAAGCGCGATACCGCAAAGAGCTATAACGATGGCCGCACCTATGCCGTAAATACTGTTGAAGATTATCCTCACAGTTTTATTCGTCGCCGTTTCGTTCATCGCCGTTTGCATCCTTCCTGTATTCCAAAATATCGCCAGGCTGGCAGTCAAGAGCTTCACACAGTTTATCGAGCGTAGAAAGTTTCAGCGCCTTGACCTTGCCTGTCTTGATCATCGACACATTGGCCATTGTAAAACCAACGCGCTCTGCAAGTTCAGTAACGCTCATTTTGCGCTTTGCGAGCATAACATCGACGTTTATTATGATCATATCGTACCCTCGCTTTCTTCCTGCAGTATGGCGGCTTTTGTCAGGTAGCGCGAAAGGACTGCCGCCAGCAGGGCGAGGCCAACGATAAATATATCCCCTATAACAGACATGAGAAGGATGCCCGGATGGCTCATACCAGCCAGAAGCAATATAACGTTTCCGACGAACAGGAGCGCTGCATCGAGCAAGAGCAGTACAGACCCCATCTTGACCCATTTTGCCGTCAGCATGGTGAACACGGTGTCTTTCATCACTGCATCCGATACTTTCCATACATAAACAAGCACAGCAAAGCACGGGATCGCCACCAGCCATTCAAACACCAGCCACGGCCGGTACCACCCGCCTAATCCAGGATATGCATTGACAATACTCTGCCCCCATGATGGTATTACATAGGCACAGAGGAACAGGCCGCTCAAGGCGACAGCTATCACAGAAATGCGCATAAGGCTCCCGAAAGTCCTTGATGTCATGTGAAGACCTCCTTATCTTTTCTGCTTAAAGTATATAACAGCTAAATAAATATTGCAATAAAAATTTATCGTTTTACGATAAATTTTTATTGCAATACAACATACAGCTTAATATCCAGTTTTCATCCTATCATACAATCACGCGTGCGATCCGGGCTTAAATCTCCAAATGAAACAGGCGGGACCTCTATTGATCCGGTGCCAGGCCATCTTTTTCAGCCCGTATCTCCTTCTCCAGGAGATCGATACAGTAACGGGCCGTATCTTTATTGATGTGACCAAACACAAAGGAACCGCAACGACATTTGTTATAATCCTTTCCTTCATAGGTGAATGAAAACGGTCCTGCGCAGTTGCCGCGGCAGTGTCCGCAATCCCAGCCGCAGGTCATGATCGCGTGCCTGATCTCTTCAGGGTATTGTTCCAGGCTGTCGGCGTACCGGCTGATATTTGCCAGGTTCAGCTTTACAGAGAGGTTTTCCTGGACTATGTTCAATGACATGATGACTCTATTGCTTTTATTGAGACTATATACACACGACCAGTCGTTGCGGCTGAATCCTCCCATCCTCACCGTCGGCTTTGCGTATTTTACGATGAAATCGTTGAAAATTTCAGCAACCTTCCGCCTGTCTTCGTCCAGTGCATGATACAGGCATTCGACCGTGAGTTTTGGCGCTTTCGGCTTCTCATTCTCCAACATCCGGTAATTCATCATATAAAAAAGGTCTTTCGATTTTCTCAAATCATTTTTATTGATGGCAGACATCGCTTCAGACATCGATTTAAGCGCGGGCATAAGGAAACGGTTCTGAGGAAATCCGACAGACACCAGATCATCCTGCTTTAACGTTTTTGACATTCCATGCGTCTCGAAGCCATAATCTGCCAGCTTATTCATCAGAGTCTGGATCCTGGTTATCTTCAGTTCCTTAGCTCCGCTCAGCAGTTTATCTCCAGGGATAACAACAGTCAGGTCCGGCTGCAGTTCTCCAAGATAACCAATCAGGAACAAAAGGTTCGGTACTCTCAGAAAGCTGGCATGGCTTTGCGTATAGTCAGTATTTTTGGCATCGGGAACAGTATTTTGCTTAAGAGGCATGTCAAAATCTTTCGGATCGGAAGCAATATCCGAATATATCATCCTGACTGTGGACAGAAGCTCGGAGAACCCGCTTTGAAACTCATCTTCCCCAAGGCCATGCAAATAAGATCTGCATACATTCAAACGCGTCGGCTGATCGACCAGGTTCTTCAGATAGTTGGCAGCGATTACCTGCACATAATAGCGGTTCATATACATATACCCCCAGTTATCTCGTATGAAGGAATATTTTTATTAACATATTACCTTATTTACATGGCAACAGTATGTCATATTATAAAAAACTGTCACAGGATATCACTTACAAGTCTTCTTTACTTTGCTCTTTCCGCACCAATTCTGCAACGCTTCCGGATGCTGTCTGTCATTCACGGCAAAAATAAAAAATCGTCCCCGAGTCTTAAGACAGGGGGACGGTTATCTTGCCTATTCAGCTTTCTCTTTCATCTTTTCTATAAGTTTCAGTATTCCGGCTTCCACCCTGGCAAGATCTTCTTCTTTCGGCGCCCCTTCGAACTCGACGGATCCGACGAAGTCCCAGTTCATCCTGTTCCTTTCGATTATCTCTTTCAGTTCGTTTTCTGCGCCGCCGGACCATCCGTATGAGCCGAATCTGAAAGCCGCCTTTCCAGTGATCCTCTTTCTGCCGACCTCGTTCAGAGCCGCCGCTGCCGGCGGGAAAAGCTTGTACTCATAAGTGGGCGCTGCGATGATTATCCCCGCCGACCTGAAAACATTCGCGACGGTCTCGCTGTCGCTTGCTCTTGCTACTTCCAGTTTATTGTACCTGACGCCTTCCCTTTTAAGTATGCATTCTGCGAAATCGAGCGCCTTTCCGGTCATCCCGTACATGGATCCCCACAGTATGGTGATCTCATCCTTTCCGGCGCCTTCAGCATACCGTGTGAACCTGAGATAATCGTCCATGATCTTTTGGGGGTCCTTCCTGTAAACCGGACCATGGCCGGGAGCTATCGTCTTTATTTCAAGAGTTTTTGCCTTCTCTATCGCCTTTTTCACGCTGGCTGTAAAAGTCGCCATTACGTTGGAATAATACCTCATCCCTTCGATTTCGAAGAAATCCACCTCTTCGGGCGTCAGTTCATCATCGAAGCAATGGTCCCCCATCTTGCCGAACGCTCCGAACATATCACATGAGAAGAGAGTCTTAGTATCGCTTTCATAGGTGTACATGGTGTCCGGCCAGTGTACGTTCGGCACCGGATGGAAACTGAGCACCTTGCCTTTCCCGAGGTCCAGTGTGTCCCCTTCCTTCACGACCCGTATTTTGTCTTCGCCATAGAATGACGAAACCATCTTCGCAGCTTTATCAGTGCATATGATCGTAAAATTGTCCCTGATTTTGCGGAAGTTCGAGATCCAGCCGGAATGGTCCGGCTCCATGTGATTGACGATCAGGTATTCGATATTTTGGGGATCGACACCTATCTCCTCCATGTTTTTATAGAGTGTCTCAGGCACTCCGTCCCAGCCGATCACACCGTCGATTATTGCGGTCTTTTCTCCCTGGACTATATATGAATTGAGAGTAACCCCGTTCACAATGTCCCACATTCCTTCGAACAGTATCTCATCGACGTTCAGGGTAAGCATATATATCCCGTCAGCTAATTTTATTTTCTTCATGCGTATCCCTCCTTGAATTTATAGTACCATATTTTTGTGGTAATATAAAATCGTGAAATTTCGAATAAGGATGTGGATACCATGGGGTTTCAGGATAAAACAGTGATCATAACGGGAGCCGGAAACGGGATCGGCAGAGGCATCGCCCTGCTTTACGCTGAAAAAGGCGCAAATGTCGTGGCGGCTGACATCGATGAGGCAGCGGGAACCCGGACGGCCGCCGAAATCAAAGATAAAGGCGGAGAAGCACTTTTCGCAAAGACAGATGTAAGGTCGGAAGCCGATATCGTCCGGCTGATGGAAACTGCCAACAGGAAGTACGGCCATATAGATATCCTGATCAACAATGCAGGGATATCGGTTTTCAAGCCCTTCTTTGAATTATCACAGGAAGAGTGGGACAACGTCATAAATACGAACCTGAGAAGCGTTTTCCTGTGTTCGCGCGAAGCGGCGAAATATATGCGGCATAACAATGACGGCGGATCTATCGTGAATATCGCTTCCACCAGGGCTATCATGTCCGAGCCGGATTCAGAGGCTTACGCCGCTTCCAAGGGCGGTATCGTCGCACTTACGCATGCGCTTGCGGCCACACTTGGCCGGTACGGGATCACCGTCAACGCTATTTCACCGGGCTGGATCGAAACTGGAGATTATTCAAAATTAAGAGCGGTCGATCATGAGCAGCACCTGTCAGGGCGCGTGGGAAAACCGGACGACATTGCACGCGCCTGTATCTTCCTGACCGATAAAGAGAATAATTTTGTCACTGGCATCAACATGGTGGTGGACGGCGGCATGACGAGAAAAATGATATATGAGGAGTAGGAATTATACAGCAAAAACCTATTGAATCATCAGGCCAGGAGAGTTATAATTTATTGTGCAGACAATATCCGGGCAATTAACTCAGCTGGTAGAGTGCTATCGTCACATGGTAGAAGTCGTGGGTTCGAGTCCCTCATTGCCCACCATATTATGAAAAGCCCTTGATTTTCAAGGGTTTTTTCATTTTAGAGGGAAGCCTGGAATTTGCCTCGCCGTCCGATTCATTGCAGTTTGCCGCCGCAGTACGGGCAATAACTGAATTCCGCCGGCACATCGATCCTGCAGTTCGGGCAGTATCTGAAAGGCATGTGGTTTTCGATACGCCGCAGATCATCCGGTCTGATCTCTGTACCGGGATTTTTCTCGAATTCCCTGCCGACGGCCGGGTCCAGCTCGTAAATGCTGCCGCAGCAGGAAGTCCTAGCAATATACCTGGTATTCCACCTGAAAGTCGGTATGAAAAACACATGGAAATACCTGTACGTCTTATGGATCTCGTACCTGGCCAGTTTCCCGCACGCCGGGCATACTATATTGTTATAAGCCCCTATATACCGGTCTTTGTCCTGTATGCCAAAAACCCCGATAAAAAACATACGCTCACCCTTTTAGGAACACATGCTCGCTCTTTGCTGTATGCACTTTTATGTAATGCTCCTGAAGAACTCCACAGCACCTTTTATATCATTTTCGTCCGGATGTCCTTTGGCTATCCCGCCGATCAGCTTAAAGGGCCCGAATGTGTCAAAACCCCGGCATCCATAAGTACCGGCCAACCGGCAGGACTTCTCTGCTATGATCCGTCTCATTTCCCTCGTGTAATCGCCTTTAACGCCATAGGTACTTATAAGGAATACCTGTTTCCCGGCCGGCAGGTTTTTCCTGGCAAATTCCAAGACCTTACCGCTGAACCTGCTGTAATATATGCCGGATGCAAAGCCAATCATATCATATTCCGATAAGTCTGCTTCCATACATTCAGTTACATCGATCAGCTTAATGTCGCCCAATTCCCTGATGGCGTCCAGAAGTTTCTTCGTATTCCCATGATGCCGGGAATAGTATGCGATCGCAACTTTCATAAAAACACCTCCGGTTTTATAACACTGTTCACTCAGCCGTATCGCTCATACTGCTTATATCTTATATCATTTCCAGCAGTTGCAGTCATCTGATTTATACCAGGTTTCCAAAGCAAGAACAGGCTATTTGTCACCAAG
>Ga0116167_1002633_pt1 | contig 14985 bp, 13 predicted proteins | sample AD_JPNMR3_MetaG_FD_89794 | JGI IMG/M metagenome (GOLD analysis project Ga0116167, IMG submission 89794) | Active sludge microbial communities of municipal wastewater-treating anaerobic digesters from Japan - AD_JPNMR3_MetaG | ecosystem: Engineered > Bioreactor > Anaerobic > Digestate | place...
ACCCTTGTTATCAAATTATTTTTCTGTATTTTTGATTATTTCTAAAGTCTGTTTGATTAAATTTATATCTTTTTTGCCAGGACTCTTTTCAACCTTGCTATTTAAATCTATTGCAGCTGGTTTTAAAGTAGCTATTGCTTGAGAAACATTTTCGGGACCTATACCTCCAGCCAAAATATAAGGTTTTGTTATATTTACTTTTTTTAAGATGTTCCATTCAAATGCTTTTCCTGTTCCACCAATCTTGTTTTCGATCTTTGTATCAAAAAGGATATAATCAACGAAATTTTGGTATAACGCTATATCGGATAATGATTTTTCATTCTCAATTTTTATTGCTTTTATTGTTTTTAGATTGCATTTTTTAATTAAGGAGATGTCTTCTGAACCATGAAACTGAATATAATCAAATAATTTGCTGTTTTGGATTTCTTCTAACTCGTTAAGAGTAATATCTACAACAACTGCCACTCTACTGACAAATGGGGGCAATAGTTTGCTGATTTTTGCAACCTCTGATAATTCAACTTTTCTAGGACTTTCAGAAAGGATGAAACCTAAAGCATGTATATTTAAATTAGCAATGTTAACTGCATCAGTAATATTTGTTATCCCACAAACCTTAATCCTAACCATTTCTTACATGCTCCTTTTTAGGGAACAATTCTTTTATCTTTTCTTGGGGTTTATTTGATTTCATTAAGACCTCTCCAATTAATACGCCGTTTACCCCCAAACTTTCAAGGTAATCAACATCGCTTTTATCCTTTACCCCACTTTCAGAAACAATATAAAAATTATTTCTTATGTTCATTTTTTCTAATTCATTTATGATCTTTTCAGTATTTCTGATATCTACGGTGAAATTGTCTAAATTTCTGTTGTTTATGCCCAAAATTTCAGTTTTTGTGTCAATTATTTTTTCTAGATCATCGTGATCATGTACTTCAACAAGAGCTTCTAATCCTAATTGATTTGAGATATCTAAAAAGCTAATAATCTGTTGTTTTGTTAAGATTGCTGCTATTAACAGTACTATATCAGCGCCTAGAAATAGACTTTCGTATATTTGCAAGGGGTGTATTATAAACTCTTTTCTTAGAATAGGCAGAGATGTTTTGCCTCTCAACTGTCTTAAAATTTCTGTGCTTCCATTAAAGTATTTTTCATCAGTTAGTATTGAGATAGCGTCTGCACCACCTTGAGAGTATGCCTGTAGTTGTTTTTCCGGGTCAAAGTTTTTAGAAATAAGGCCTTTACTTGGTGATGCTTTCTTTATTTCAGCGATTAGTGTCAGTTCGCTTTTTTTTAAAGCAGATTTTAGAGACCTCTTTTTTTGAGTTAATTTTGAAAGTTCTTCATTTTTTGTTTTAATTATTTCTTGTAGAAACATAGTTGCCTCCTTGTTTGTTTCTATTTTGCCTACTTTATAAATTCAAAAACAGTAATTAACAATTACAACTTTTGGTACTTGTAAGATTCGAAAATCTCTAGCCACACAGGTTTCATATTCCAATATTAATTTCATATAAAATCTTGTTAAAAGATAAATATCAATTTTGCACAGTTAGAAAATTTGTAAATTCTATCATATCTTGCAATTTTCGGAGTGCTTTTTTGCTATCTATTATTTCTTGAGCGTATCTAACTCCGTCTTCAAAGTTTTCAACAACATGAGTAACTAAAAGTGCAGCTGCAGAGTTAAACAAAACGACATCTCTTTTAGGCCCTTTTGCACCATTAAAGATGCTAAGAATAATTTCTTTATTTTCCTGAGCTGTTCCCCCTTTAATCTCTTCTAAATCATATCTTTTTAAGCCAACATCTTCTGGCGCTATTTCTAGTTCTTCAATTTTTTCATCGCTTAGAAAGGCTACTTTATTTTTTCCTGCCAATGAGAATTCATCGACTCCTCCTGCACCGTGAACTACCATAGCTCTTTTAACCCCTAAATTTCTTAAAACTTCTGCAATAGGGTACACAAGGGTTGGGTCATATATTCCCATTAATTGATATTTAACCTTTGCTGGATTAGTTAAAGGACCTAAAAGATTGAATATTGTTCTAATGCCAAGTTCTTTTCTCGGAACAGCCGCATACTGTGTTGCTTTATGAAAATCTGGTGCAAACAAGAAGGCGATGTTAATTTCTTTTAGACATTCTTCAACCAAATTAACTGAAAGTGATATGTTTACCCCTAAAGATTCTAAAACATCTGCACTACCGCTTTTGCTCGAGACTGATCTATTGCCGTGTTTTGCCACTGATACCCCTGCTGCAGCTAAAACAAATGCCACAGCTGTTGATATATTAAAAGTTCCTTTCCCGTCTCCTCCTGTTCCACATGTGTCTAATAGATTATCGCTTTGATAATTAAAAGGAAGGGCTTTTTCTCTCATTACTTTTGCACTTGCGGTTATTTCATCTACTGTTTCACCTTTCATATTTAGTCCTACTAGAAATCCAGCTAGTTGGCTATGCGTTGTTTTTCCTTCCATAACCATGTTCATTGCTTTTTCCATTTCTTCCATACTTAAGTCTTGTTTCTTAACTACTTTTGTAAGAAAATAATTAAACATAGTTAACGCTCCTTCCAATATTTATGAAATTCTCTAACAGCTGAAATCCAATCGATGTTAATATAGATTCTGGGTGAAATTGAACCCCATATATACTGTAAAATTGGTGTCTAATTGCCATTATTTCATTTTGATCAGTCAGTGCTAGAATTTTTAATTCTGCTGGAAATGAATCTTGTGAGACTACTAAGGAATCATATCTAACTGCATTGAAGGGATTATTAATTCCATCAAATATTACATCTTCGGTTGTAACAAATATCTTAGAGATCCTACCGTGGTGAATCTCACTTGTTCTAATGAGCTCTCCTCCAAAGGTTTTGGCAATACATTGATGGCCTGAACCTATACCAAGTATCGGTGTTTTTTTTGCAAAATGTTTAATAATATCTATTGATATATCTTTAGCGTTTGGTAAACCAGATCCTGGAGAGATTATTATATGAGATGGGTTCATAGATTCTATTTGATTTATACTTACTTTGTCGTTTTTACAAATCAATACATCGTCCAACTCGGAAATTGTTTGATATATGTTGTAAGTAAAGGAATCATGGTTATCAATTAATAAGATCATAAGTGCCACCCCCTGATTATTTTATTAATTGTTGAACTTCTTTTCTTTGATGTTCAGCAATTTCTATTGCTTTAAACATAGCTTTTGCTTTATTTAATGTTTCATCATACTCTTTTTTGGGAATTGAATATGAAACAATACCTGCACCAGATTGAATAAAAGCTTCACTGTCTTTATATAAAATTGTTCTTATGGCAATTGCAGAATCCAAATCGCCATTAGGAGTAACATATCCAATTGTTCCAGCATACACTTCTCTAGGCTTATCTTCTAAGTTCTTAATTATTTCCATAGCTTTAATTTTTGGGGCACCTGAAACGGTTCCAGCTGGAAAGACAGACTTTAAAATTTCTAAAGGTCCAACATTTTCTCTTCTTGTCCCTTCGACTTGAGAGTAGATATGCATAACGTGAGAATATTTTTCAATTCCAAAGAGTTTTGTAACCTTTACAGACCCCCTTTTACAAACTTTTCCTAGATCATTTCTTGCTAAATCTACCAACATAACATGTTCAGCTTTTTCTTTTTCATCGTTTAGTAATTCTTGTTCTAAATATGCATCCTCTTCTGCTTTTTGTCCTCGAGTTCTTGTTCCTGCTAGAGGTCTTGTTATTACTTTGTCTCCTTCTACTTTTACAAGCATTTCTGGAGAACAGCCTAATATTTTAGCCTCTGGAAAATTAAAATAGAACATGTATGGAGATGGATTTATCGCCCTTAAAACCTCATAAATCTCAAAAGGATGTGATTGAACATGGGTTGAGAACTTCTGTGATAACACAATTTGAAAAGCGCTAGATGAGTTTATTTCTTCAATAGTTTTTATGACCTGTTCTAAAAAATCATTTTTCTTGGTATGATATGTAATATTTAAAGGAGTATACTGTCTTTTAAGATTTGACTGATTATTACAGGTATTATCTTTAGAATCCCGAATTTTTAAAATTTCAATAATATGTTCTTTTAATTCATCTATTTCAGATTGTGCAATACTAACTGACTCTTCTATCTCATCTGCTGTTTCTTCAGTATCAAAATATAGACAGTTAAAAATATGCAGCATCTTATCTTCATGGTTTATGATTAAAGAAACTTTAGGAAGGCATAAAATGGATAAAGGTAGTTCAGCGTTTTGTGAAAACGAATTTGTATTTTTATACAATAATTCTTCCCATAAATAGCTCATCTCATAACCAAAATATCCAAAAAGACTACAGAAAAACGGTGGAATTCCTTCAATATATTGAAAGTTTATTTTCTCTAGCTCCGTTTTGAGAAAAGATAAATAATCTATTTCTGCAATCTTGGTTTCTTTCTTCTCACTTTCTTTCACGGTTATTTCAAGATTATCGTTGGTAGAATTGCCGTATTGTATAATTTTTTCAGGAATTATCCCTATCATTGAAAATGTCTTGTTATTATATTTCAAGTTTTCAAAAAGAAAAGAATACTCGTTATGTAAGGCTAAATGTTTGTATATAACAGTACTGTCAATATTTTCAAAAGGTATAGAACTATATAATGCTTTTACTTCAATTTCTTTCATATTATTCACTGCCTCCTTGGGCATCAATTTTAAATACTAATAAAAAAGAGGTCTTTCATCCCTTTTTTAATGGGAAAAAGACCTCCACAATTAAAAAAGGGCATCCTTCATCGGGATGCCCTTTTGTTAATTAAAGCATGCTAGGAATGGCACCCCGTCAGAGATGCCACCACCAAGTTCTTATATTTGATATTGAATTATTTATAGCAGTTGGTTCTGTCTTGCACAGTCTTATTTTTTCCATATTAATACCTCATGAATAAAATAATAATTACAAATTAAAAATATTATAACAGAATTTTTTAGGGTTGTCAAATTTTTTAGAGATATTTTATAAAAAGGCTTAAAAAAATGAATTAAAGCAATGTATAACTCATCTGTTTTTTAGTACAATATATCTATGTTGATTCTTAAATTAAACTATGATAGCATATAATATCATGAGGTCTTAACTAGAATTACGGAAAGGAGTGATGTAACCTTGGCTAAAGGTTTTTGGGAAGAGTTCAAAAATTTTGCAATTAAAGGCAACGTTATAGACCTAGCAGTAGGTGTTATCATAGGTGGAGCTTTTGGGAAAATCGTAACTTCGTTGGTAAACGATTTATTAATGCCTCTTATTGGAATACTTATAGGAGGAGTTGATTTTTCTGATCTTCAATTTAAGATAGGGGAAGCAACCATAAGATATGGTGCTTTTATACAAACAGTTGTGGATTTTTTGATAATATCTTTTTCGATCTTTCTATTTGTTAGGTTTTTAAACAAGCTAAAATTAGAACACGAAAAGCAAGCAGAAGTCGAAGAAGCAAAGACCCCTCCCCCACCACCACCACCTTCTAAAGAAGAAATATTACTAACAGACATTAAGAATATTTTAGAAGAAATAAAGGATAAAAAGTCATGAAAAAGCCAGTTATTGGGATCAGTTCAAGTTATAAGTATCAAAAGTCTACAAATGAACAAAGTGGTAATCCTTTGCAAGAAGTCCATTCACTAGCAGATGAATATGTTACAGCAGTAATTAGAGCTGGAGGTATACCTGTAATTGTACCTATTCTTGATGATTTAGATATAATAAGAGAGATTTTAGAAAATGTTGATGGGTTTATTTTAAGTGGCGGTGAGGATATAGACCCTAAATATTACAAAAAGAGGGCAGTTTCAGAGGTTAGTTTAATTATCCCTAAGCGCGATAAACAAGATCTATTTTGTGCAAAGTACATGGTAGAGAACACTGACAAACCACTATTAGGAATTTGTCGAGGTGCACAGGTAATGAATGTCGCCTTAGGAGGTACTCTTTACCAACATCTTCCTGCAAGCGGATTTGAACAACATTCATTGATTAATTATCCTGCTTGTGAAGTATCTCATTACATTCAGATTGAAGAAGACAGTTTATTATATCGCATCACAAAATCAAATATTATAGGTGTAAATTCATATCATCACCAAGCAGTTGAAACTGTAGCCCCTTCTTTGAGAGTTGTTGCCACTTCAGTTGAAGATAATCTGTGTGAGGCTATAGAACTTAAAGATTCAAGTACAAACAGATTTGTCTTAGGGGTACAATGGCATCCGGAGAAAATGGCTTGTCAAGCAAAAGTACAACAAGAAATAATCAATGCATTTGTGAATAGCTGCAAGTAGCTTTAAATATACGATAATAACATTAGGTGCCATTAATAATAATTAACCTTGGCACCTTTTTTTATTTTCTTAAATTTAAAAGTATTAAAGGATCTGATTTTATTTAACGAATCTAGTAATATTTAAAAAATAAATAAAATTTGCGAAAAATTAAGATAATGAAAGTTATTTGATTATATTCTTTTCTAAACAACCTAGATTGCTTTTAGTTGTTAAAAATGGAGTTTTGAAAAGAATATTTTTTATTTTATAATCTAGAAGAAAATTTTCACTCTTTATTATTATATTGACAAAAAAGTTTCGTTATTTATTTTCTAGTTTGGCATTATTTGAGTTTCTAGATAATTGATAGGAGGTGTTTTAGGTGAAGAAGTTTATAGTGTTGATGATGACGGTTTTGTTGAGTGTTGTAATTTTTACTCAGACGATAACTTTTTGGCATACCCAAGTTGAAAGTGATCGTCAGCAAAGGTTGAGGGCACTTGCACAAATATTTGAGGCTCAAACAGGTATAAAGGTTAATCTTGTACCTATCGAAGAAAATGAGATTTTAGAACAAATCCCCAGGGCAGTTCAATCTGGAACTTTGCCCGATTTGGTGGAGGGGGGAATTTCTCCTATTTTGTTACTAGGTAGTCAAGGCTTTATGGATACGAAGCTAAATGCTCAAATTATAGAAGATTTTGGAGATGTATATGAAGGTGTAGCAAGACTGATGAAAGCTCCTGATGGTGGATATTATGGGATACCATTTCATGCATGGGTTCAAGGTATTTGGTATAAGCAAAATTTATTTGAAGAAAGAGATCTAGGCGAACCAACCTCTTGGTACAACATTTTAACAGCTGCCAAAGCCTTAAATAATCCAGAAAAAGGTTTTTATGGTATAGTGCTTCCAAAAAAAGCGGATGCATATACTGAGCAGGTATTTTCGCAAGTTGCTCTTTCTAACGGAGCAAGACCAATAGACAAGGAAGGTAATATTCTTTTTAATACTCCTGAAATGATTGAAGCATTTAGGTTTTATAAAGAGTTAGGAAAATACTCAAGGCCTGGATTCACTGGGGTACCTGAAGCATTAAGCTCATATTTGAACAATGAAGCAGCAATGGTCTTTTATTCTACTTATATTATGGATGATATTACTGTGGAAGAGGTTCAAAAAAGAACTGTGGAACAATTTGATCCAAAACTTGTTGAAAATACAGGATTCGCTAATTTAATGATTAATACAAGAGCTTCTTCTTTTGGTGAAGTAGTTGGGCTTGGTATATTGAACACTTCTAAAAATAAGGATGCAGCAGAACAATGGATCAAATTCCTTATGAGCGGTAGTAATTACGTTTATTGGTTGCATATGGCACCTGGAGGAATGAATCCAACCAGAAGTTCGATAGCACAAATGGATGAATTTTTAGACAACCCTGTATTAGAAAGATATGGAAAAGATCAGATAACAACCATAATCTCTGCTTTAGATACTGTTGAAAGATTTGAATTTATGGAAGGAGAAATAATAGAAGAGATGAGTATTTTATCAGGTAATTTTGTTGTTGGGAAAGCAATTAACAGAATGTTTGCAAACGATTGGACTCCTCAGCAAACAGCACAATGGGCACAAGAAGAGGCAGAAAGAGTTTTGGCAAAATAGTAGAAACTTATAGATTGTAAACTAATGAAAAGGGGGATATGTATATTATTCTCGTATTCCCCTTTTTTATTCTAAAAGGGGAGGAATGTAAGACATGACAAGCATTAAAGAGTTATCTCCTTTAAAGAAAAAAGAAGCACTTTTTGGTTGGAAACTAATATCTCCGTCTGTTATATTAATTGGATTGTTTATTTTGTATCCAGTTTTTTATAATATTTATTTAAGTTTTTTTGATGTGTCATTAACTCCTGGAGTATCAAATAAATTTGTTGGATTAGAGAATTATCAGAGATTATTAACAGATCCAATCTTTTGGGAATCATTTGGAATAACCCTTTTATTTGTCTTAATTACAGTGGTTGGAAGTATATTAGTTGGACTGATAGTTGCTTTACTCATGAATAAAGAATTTCCAGGAAGAGGAATAGTTAGAGCGCTTATTTTATTTCCATATGTTGCCCCAGTTATTTCTACTGTTTTTGCCTGGCAATATGTCTTAATGCCATTGAATGGCCCTTTAACAATGACTTTAAGTAAGATAGGCTTAATGAATATTACTACAGACCTTATAAACGACCCTAATAATGCTTTTTTAGTTGTTTCTTTTTATAGTATTTGGAAAAACTTTCCTTTTATATATTTAATGATATTATCAAGACTTCAATCTATACCTCTCGACTATTATGAAGCTGCAGATATTGATGGGGCGAATGGATGGCAAAAATTTCGTCATATTACACTTCCAGAGCTATACTACGTTATAGGTTCATTGGTACTTTTAAGAGGCATTTGGAATTTTTATAAATTTGAGGAGGTATATCTTCTATCAAAAGAAGCTAGAACACTACCTATATACTTATATGAAAAGGCATTTATAGGGCTTCCTGAGTTGGGCGTTGCTGCTGCGATTTCTACAGTCCTTTTTATTGTAATGATATTTCTTATTTCACTTTATGTTAAGAAGGTGTTGAAATGGTAGTCAGAAAAAGATCTTTCATAAAAAAGGTATTATTTTGGTTTTTAATAGCAGTTGTTGTTATTTTTGTTGCTTATCCTTTTGTATATATGGTTTCTGTTTCTTTTCGATACGATTCAGATGCCTTTGATCCTGGATTAATTCCTGACAATCCAACAATAACTCAATATGCTCAACTTTTGGGGCTTCAAGAATCAATTAGACAACAAATGAGTCAAGAAGAGCAACAGTTAATGAAACTTTTAGAATCTTTGCCCGAAGATCAAAGAGAATTAGTTTTTAAAAATATCCAGGCGCAAAGAAAGCGTGAATCGTTTCCTTTTTTAAGATGGTTTGGTAACAGTTTGATTTTAGCGGGGGCAAGCGCTTTAACAAGTGTTTTAATAGGTATCTTTGGTGCTTATTCTTTCAGTCGAATCTGGTTCCCTGGAAGAAATCTTATTCAAAGAGGTGTGTTGTTGGTATATCTTGTTGGGGGAGTTATTCTTTCAGTACCTATTTACGATATATTTGTTAGGTTAGGATTAACAAATTCTTCAGGAGCCTCATTGTTTTCTTTGTATATTATCTATGTTATACAAACTTTGCCTGTATCTTTATACATGTTGGGAAATTATTTTAGAACCATTCCAGAATCTATTGAAGAAGCCGCTTTAATAGATGGAAGTACAAGAATGGGCACTATCATGAAAATAATTATACCTCTTTCAATGCCTGCTATAATAACTGTTTTTATATATGCTTTTATGATTGGATGGAATGAGTATTTATTTGCTTCAATTTTTATTAGACCTTTTCCAGGCGCATATACTTTATCAGTTGGATTGAGAGAGGTTTTCTTTTCTGAACATGCAGTTTGGGCAAAAATGATGGCTGCTTCTGTTTTAACCGCTGTTCCTGTGATAGTTTTATTTATGTCTGTAGAAAAATATCTAACTGCAGGATTAACTGCTGGTGGGGTAAAAGAGTAACTAATATTTTCATCCAACAATGGATTGATTACTTTTCTAAATATTTTTCTAAAGATTAAAATTGTTAATTTATGTTTTTGAATTTAAAAGGGTACAAGGCGAAGCCCTCTTCCCCCTTTGGTACAAGTACCAAAAAGTTGAAATAGTTAATTACTTTTTTTGAATTTAAAAGGGTACCAGGGCGAAGCCCTTATCCCTTGGTACAAGTATCAAAAAGTTGAAACAGTTAATTAGTGTTTTTGAATTTAAAAGGGTACCAGGGCGGAGCCCTCTTCCCCCTTTGGTACAAGTACCAAAAAGTTGAAATAGTTAATTAGTGTTTTTGAATTTAAAAGGGTACCAGGGCGGAGCCCTTATCCCCCTTTGATAAAGGTACCAAAAAGTTGTAAGTAATTAAGATTTTATTAGGATTAGAAGTAGAAAGATTTTTTGTAAAAAAATCAATTCTAAAAAATACATATAATAACGATTTTGAAATTTCTAAAATGAGTAAATTGCGAATAAAAAGGAGGTCTATTGTAGTGGCAAACTTTTTTGATGACAAAATTTTGTATAACATTCCCAATAAAGCAAAAGTGATTGTAGGAATTCCTAGTTTTAATAACTCTGAGACGATCTCTTTTGTAGCTCAAATGGCTGCAGAAGGAATCAATGATTTTTTTCAATCAAATGGAATTATAGTCAATTCTGATGGAGGTTCTTCTGATAATACCAAAGAGGTGTTTATGAAAACTAATACAAATAAAGTTCCAAAAATTTCATTTGATTATATAGGCCTTCCAGGAAAAGGCACTGCTATGTTATCAATTTTAGAATTAGCAAGATGCGTCGAGGCAGAAGCAGTTGTCTTTTTTGATTCTGACTTAAAAAGTGTTAAACCATGGTGGGTAGAAAGATTAACAACTCCAATTATTAATGGATACTCTGACTTTGTAACCCCATTTTATATACGACATAAATATGATGGTACAATTACCAATCAAGTTTGCTATCCATTAATAACCTCCTTATTTTGTTTAGCAATTAGACAGCCTATTGGAGGTGATTTTGGAGTAGGAAAAGAATTGATTGATATATATTTAACGAAAGCAAAAAATTGTTCTCAAACAGATGTAGCAAGATTTGGTATAGATATCTGGTTAACCACGAATGCAATAGTGCATTCAAATAAAAAAATATACCAAGCTTCTTTAGGTGCAAAAATTCATGATCCTAAAGATCCAGGAGCAGATCTTGTACCAATGTTTACACAAGTTGTAGGAACATTGTTTGATCTTTTAACAGAATATAATTATATTTGGAAGAAAAATTTAGCTAATAAAATAATCGAAAAAGCACCTATATACGGTGAAGTACTAGAAATTCAGCCAGAACCAGTAAATATTAATGTAGAAAATTTAAAAAATAATCTTAAGAAAGGATTAAATAATCCTCTTACAAAAGAATTAGCTTATAAATATTTAGACTATATTTCAAAAAATGGTACAATTTCAATTGAGATGTGGATTGACATATTATTTAAAGCAATAGTTATGTATAGTCAAACAAAAAATATTAATATTATTCAATCTCTTGTTCCATTATATTTTGGCAGAGTTGCAGATTTTGCCCAATCTACCCAGGAGATGAATGAAATAGAAGCTGAAAATGTTATTAATAATCAGGTCTATTTATTTTTAGAAAAGAAAGAAGAATTAGCAAATAGCATTAAAAAGAAACTGAGGTGAATAAGTTGGTTACAACGAAAATAAAGGGGTTGTTTAATTCATTAACCGAAGCTGAAAAAAAAGCAGCGCAATATATTTTAGAAAGACCAGGCGATGTTATACATTACAGTATAACTGAACTTGCAAATTGGGCGGGAACAAGTGAAACAACCGTTTACAGACTCTTAAGAAAGGCTGGATACTCTGGATATCAAAAGTTTAAATTAGATCTTGCTAGAGAACTTAGTGCCCCATCTTTTGAGTTAAAAGAAACAAAAGATATATTTGATACCTTATTCAATAAAATAATTAATTCTCTGACAAATATTTATAGAGAATTAGACAGAGAAAAGATAAATAAAGTTTCTGACATAATACTCAAAAGTAAAAAACTATTGTTTTATTCTGTAGGACGATCGTTTCCAATTGCTTTTGATGCTTCATTAAAATTTGCTGCCTTGGGATTTTCAGCAACTGCCTATTCTGATCCACATATGCAAGTTATTGTCGGATCAAACTTAGAAAAGGGTGATGTTGTTGTTGCAATAAGTCATTCAGGGGTAATTAGAGATACCTATAAATCTGCTCAAGTTGCAAAAAATGCTGGAGCGTATACGATAGGAATTACTGCAGGAGTAAATTCTCCTTTGTCCAAAGTTGTAGATTTAGTTTTATATTCATCTGCTGATGATCCAGAAGAAAGTGAATTTACTGCAAACAGGGTTGGGGAGCTTTTTATAATCGAGCTAATTTATAATTCTGTTGTATCAAAAATGTCTATTGATAAAAAAGAAAGTAAAATAACAGAAGCTATGAAAACAAAGAGATTTGGTTGAATAGTAAGTAAACATATGAATTTAAAAGGGTACCAGGGCGAAGCCCTCTTCCCCCTTTGATAAAGGTACTAAAAAAGTGTTGAGGCGCTATTTTGTAAAAAAAACAAAACACGAAACATATATATTAATAAGGATTTTGAATTTATGAAGACAGTAAAATAAAATAATTATGAGGTGTATATTTTGTGGAGATAGGATTAATTCATTACAGGGTAGGAGAAACTGATGGTGTATCGCTAGAAATGACAAAATGGAAAAAAGTATTAGAAAAAATTGGATTTAAAGTGTATTTAATAGCAGGAGATATGGGAACATCTGCAGGTTTTAAGATACCTTCAATATCGTATTCTAATACAACAAATAACTTTCTAAAACACAAATCTTTTGTTGATTTAAATGGCTGGAACGAGGATCAATATATATGTGAAATGAAAAGCTATACAACATATATTTACGATCAACTAAAAGAATTGATGAATTTAGATATTATGATTGTGAATAATATATTCTCTTTAGCTCACAATCCAGCTGCCGCTATGGCTATTTATCATTTCTGTAAAGATAGAGGAATTAAGATAGTGGGTCATCACCATGATTTTTATTGGGAGAGAGATTATTATGCGAATCCTACTAATAGCTATATTAGAAAAGTTTTACAAATGTATTTTCCCCCTAAGGATATAACTCATGTAGTAATTAATTCTATAACTCAAGAAAAAATAAAAATAGAAAACAATCTAGATAGTGTGGTTATTCCAAATGTTTTTGATTTCAATCAAGAACAGTGGGAAATAGACGATTATAACGTTAAAATTTATGATAAATTGAATATATCGAAAAATGATTTAATTTTTTTACAGGCTACAAGAATTGTAAAAAGAAAGGCAATTGAATTAGCTATAGATGTAGTTTCGGAAATAAACAAAGATTTAAAAAAATATGTTGGAGAAAAAACATATAATGGAAAAATAATTACAGAGAATACAGCTGCAAAATTACTATTGCCAGGACTTCCTGAAGATATGGACTATCTAAATACTTTAATTGAATATGCCAAGAGAAAAAATGTGGAATTAAAGCTGGCTTCATCGATTTGTGATAATATCAGACATGAAAGTAAAGGAGTCTTTTCATTGTGGGATTTCTATGCTATTGCTGATTTTATTACTTATCCAAGTGTTTTAGAAGGCTTTGGGAATCAATTCTTAGAAGCAATATTTTCTAAAACTCCTATATTAATATTTGAATATCCTGTATATAAAAAGGATATTGCACCTTTAGGCTTTGAAATTGTTTCTCTTGGAAACAAAGCTGAACTTAAAAATGGCTTATACAAAGTGAACCAAGATACCATAATTAAAGCAAAAGATCAGATTCTTGAAATTCTTTTTGATACTCATAAAGCATCAGAAAGTGTCCAAAAGAATTTTGAGTTAGGAAGAAAATATTTTTCTTACGATATGTTAGAGGAAAAACTGAGATATCTGATAGAATAAAAAGAAATGAAAAGAGATAAATGACGTTTTGTATAACCTCTCAACTTTTTTCTTATACGATATTGTAGTATAATTTATAACGAGTTCAGGGCGAAGCCCTCCTCATAAGGATTTTTGAATTTCTAAAGACCGTAAATTTCAAGGAGGAAAAATTACTTATTACATTATTTGAAAATAAAGGTAGATATTTCATTAAAATTAATTATCTACCTTTATTCTTTTTAATAGATCCTTTTGTAAGGGGTGTATTTTGAAGTATCTCTTTCGATATGTGGCATAAATATAGAAAATGAATTTGGAGAAATTTGACCAATAATTTTAGAATTCTCAACTTGTGCTACATTATTACTAAAACAATCTTTTAAGATTGTATTATTCATAAGAGAAGATTCTTGAGTATATAAAAGATAATTTTGCTGTTGTGAAGTGGGATTAGCAACAACGAGTCTAAAGTCTTCTATACGGTCGGTTGTTCTCAAAAAAGAAACAATATTCTTATTGTTAGAAAAAACAGCCTTTAGCGATCCTTCTTGTAATGCTTTTGAGTTTTTAAAAAATTTGATCATTTTTTTGTAAAAATTATAGGATTCATAATTCTCTTCAGACCAAGAATTCCATTTCATAGGAGTTCTACAATAAGGATCTCCTTCTGCCTCTAAGCCAATTTCTTCTCCGTAATATATTAATGGACTTCCCGGAAGCATGAATTGCAATGCAACTGCAATTTTCCAGTTTTTGCCATATCTTGTTTTTATTCTAGAAGTATCATGGGATGACAAAATGTTCCAACTTTTTAGGAGTTTGTTTCCACAAGAAACATAGAGCTTTTCAACAATTTGGGTAAATAATGTACCGTCAATTTTTTGGTCAATAATGTTATCAATAAGATCTTTATAATAATAATTCATTATTCCATCTAAAACACCTTCTTGAATCCATTTTTCGGGATAAGACCATATTTCTCCTATGAGAGAAACATGAAATTGTTCTTTTA
>Ga0116167_1002635_pt1 | contig 14978 bp, 9 predicted proteins | sample AD_JPNMR3_MetaG_FD_89794 | JGI IMG/M metagenome (GOLD analysis project Ga0116167, IMG submission 89794) | Active sludge microbial communities of municipal wastewater-treating anaerobic digesters from Japan - AD_JPNMR3_MetaG | ecosystem: Engineered > Bioreactor > Anaerobic > Digestate | place...
GTGTTTGTATTCCCGATTAAAATAACAGTGTTCATTTCCATTTTTTGAAGGATTGAGTATTAAGTATCATTGTAATTCAATATTGATTCAATGGCAACATTGATTGACTGTACCGTGAATTAAAAGTACAATGATATTAAATTCAAAAACCAGGAGGATATATGACCAGCAGGGAACGAGTTTTGATGTCTTTGAATCATAAAGAACCAGATAGAATTCCGATGCAGGATTCTCCATGGGCAGCAACGATCAAGAGATGGAAAACTGAAGGACTTCCTGAAGACGCGGATGTGAGCGAGTATTTTGGATGGGATTTTGCTTTTTTCGGTGCCGATTGCACACCCAGATTTCCTGTAAAGGTCATCGAAAAAAACGAAAAGTTTATTGTCCAGACCACCCCGCAGGGAGGAACGAGGAAAAATTTTCGGGATTATACCACAACCCCTGAAATTATTGGCTGGCCCATCAAAACAAAAGATGACTGGAAAGAAATTAAAAAAAGATTAAATCCTGACTTTACAAGGGTTGACTGGGTAAGCGCTCTTGCAGCATATAACAAAGCAAAGGATGAAGGAAAGTTTATCTGTTACAGCGGTGGATTTGGATATGATATTTTACAAGGATATGTAAAAACAGAACAACTTTTGATTACAATGATTGAAGACCCTGGTTGGGTGAAAGAAATGATTATGACGCTTGCAGAACTAAATCTTATCATGATGGAATTTATGATAAAAAATGGTTTTTCTTTTGATGGCGCTTTTTTCTACAATGATATGGGCTACAGAAATGCATCACTGTTTTCGCCTGATACTTACTTGAAAACACATTATCAGGCAGATAAAATGGCGTACGGATTCTGTCATTCAAAAAACATGAAAGTACTGTTACATTCCTGCGGAAATGTAAAGGAATTGATTCCAATGCTTATTGATGCTGGTCTTGATTGCCTTCAACCCCTTGAGGTAAAGGCTGGGATGGACCTTATTGAACTGAAGGAAAAATATGGAGATAAACTTGCTTTCATGGGTGGTATTGACACACGACTGATGAATGACCCTGATAAAACAAAGATTGAACAGGAAATAAAAACAAAGATTGAGGCAGCGAAAAAAAATGGCGGATATATCTATCACTCCGACCATTCCATACCGAACACTGTAAGTTTTCAGGATTATTCTATGGTAATGGAATTGGTGAAGAAATATGGAGTATATGAACACACTGAACCAGTTGGTGAAGTTTCAGCCATCGAGGAAATAAAACAGGAAATGCCTGCTGGGCAAAAAAGGAAAAAATTTGGTTTTGGAAGAAAACGAGAAGAAAAAGAAACTCTTGAGCCGCAACAGACCCGGACGGAAGAAAAACCTGCAGAAAAGAAAAAAAGGTCCCTGTTTGGCGCAAGACAAAAACCAGAAACACCTTCTGCACCTTCTGTGTCAGAAGAAAAACCCAAAGAAACAGCAAAGAAATCAATGTTTGGGTTTTTAAAAGGTAAGAAAAAATGAAAACTGCTATTGGAATTGACCTTGGAGGCACTTATATCAAATACGGTCTTGTTGATGAAGCCGGCAACATTGTGAAAAAGGGCGTGCTTCCAACAAAAGCAGAAAAAGGAAGTCGCGATGTTGTAATAGAACAAATATCTCTTGCTATCAGAGACGTGTGGGACGATAGTGTGGAAGGTATTGGTATTGGAACACCAGGGGTTGTTGATAATAATGGTGCGGTGTACGAATCCCCTAATCTTCCTGACTGGCATAACTTCAATGTGAAGGAAATATTTGAAAAAAAATTTAATAAGAAGGTTGTAGTAGAAAACGATGCCAACAGCATTGCATGGGGGGAGTATCTCTTTGGAGCCGGCAAAGGGACACGCACAATCGTGTGTCTCACACTTGGCACCGGGCTGGGTGGCGGAGTCGTAATCAATGGAAAACTTTTACGCGGAGCAATCTATTCAGCAGCAGAACTCGGACATATGCCGGTGGATTATAAAGGGCGCAAATGCGGTTGCGGTTCCAGAGGTTGTATTGAAGCGTATATTGGAAGGGATTATATTGTCCGCAGCGCCATAAGAAAAATTAAAAGTGGAAGAAAAACAATTTTAACACAGATGGTCAATAATCTTTCTGACATTACTCCAAAATTGATTTCTGAGGCATATCTAAAAAAAGATGAACTTGCACGGGAAGTGTGGATCGAAATGGCGACTGCACTCGGTGCATTTCTCGCTGGAATGGTGAATATGTTAAACCCTGACAGAATCATTCTCGCAGGAGGTATTGCGCAAGCAGGTGACATCCTTTTTGAAACAGTGAGAAAAACAATCAAAGAAAGAAGTATGAAAGTCCTCTCTGCCACTGTTCAGGTGGTACCGGCCGGACTGGGAACAGACGCTGGAATCATTTCAGGCGCTGCACTTGTTTTTCAGAAATAGAAATAAAAAATGAAAATTATTTACTGGGGTAGTTCTGCTTTTGGTATACCGTGCCTTGAAACGCTGAAAAAATCCTGCCAGATTCTGGCAGTTGTTACCAGCCCTGACAAGCCAAAAGGAAGACATCTGAAAATTACCCCTGGCCCAATAAAAATCTGGGCTCAAAACAATAGTATTTTGGTTTTGCAGCCAGAAAAATTAAAAGGCAATACTGAATTTTTGAATATTTTAAAATCCTTTAACCCTGACCTGTTTATTATTATTTCATATGGAAAAATCATTCCTGAAGAATATCTCAAAATACCAAAAATTGCTCCCATTAATGTGCATCCATCTCTTCTTCCAAAATATCGGGGATCGGCACCAATTGAATGGGCTCTCATTAATGGCGAAAGAGAAACAGGAGTTTCAGTAATATTTGTCACCCGCGATGTAGACGCTGGAAATATCATCAGCCAGAAATCAATAATCATTGAAGACCAGGACGACATTTTTACGCTGAGGGAAAAATTATCAAACATAGCAGTTGAGGTTCTCCTTGAAGGTTTTAACAAACTGAAAGATGGATTCAGGGGAAAACAACAGGAAGGAAAGGTTTCTTACGCTCCAAAACTCAAAAAAACTGATGGAAAAATTGTCTGGGCTGGCAGCGCAACGTCAATTCATAATAGAATCCGCGCTCTCGCTGACTGGCCAGGAACATATACATTTCTTGTTTCAAAAAAGGGCTGCAGAATGATAAAAATTATCTCGTCTATTGTAGAAAAAGATACTGGCAGTTATGGACTCCCTGGTAGATTTGTTGATCTAAACAAAAAAATCCTTGTTGCCTGTGGCGAGGGAATGTTGAGAATTGAACGACTTCAGGAACAGGGTAAAAAACAGCAAAATGCACTTGATTATCTCAATGGTCATTTTCATCTTCTCAAAGATGGGCATCTTGAATAGACCCATGTTTATTGAAAAACCCATTTTTGTCGTGTAAAATATTATGCTAAAAATATTTTTGAAGGAGGATGGATGTCGATTATCGTCCAGAAGTATGGCGGAAGTTCGGTTGCGGATACCGAAAAGATAAAAAAGGTTGCTGAAAAAGTTGTAAATACATACAGAAAGGGCAACAAAGTGGTCGTCGTTGTGTCAGCCATGGGAAAATCAACAGACAACCTTATTAGCCTTGCAAAACAAATTCATGATTCTCCGCCAACAAGAGAAATGGATTTGTTGCTTTCAACAGGAGAAATCGTTTCAGTAGCCCTTTTGTGCATGGCAATTGAACAACTGGGATATGAAGCAGAAGGACTTCCTGGATTTCTTGCAGGTATAAGAACAGATAGCACCCATACAAAAGCGAGAATCTGCACTGTTGATACGCGAAGGATTCTTGAAGAACTAAAAAAGGGAAAGATCGTTGTGGTAGCAGGCTTTCAGGGAATAAGCGCCGAAGAAAATATCACAACCCTTGGCAGGGGCGGTTCAGACCTGACTGCCATTGCGATTGCAGGCGCATTAAAAGCAAATATGTGCGAAATATATACTGATGTTCCCGGTGTTTTCACGACTGATCCAAATGTTGTTCCTGAAGCCCGCGTAATTCCGGTCATTTCCTATCAGGAAATGCTTGAAATGGCTTCAACAGGTGCAAAGGTAATGCAATCGCGCGCCGTTGAATTTGCTCAAAAATATCATATACCATTTGTTGTCAAGTCAACATTTACTGACAGTGGAGGCACTATGGTCACTGAGGTTGATTTCAAAGAAGGTGCTGTGGTATCATCCGTAACCCTTGACGAAAAACAGGCGAAAATTACGTTTTTTAATGTGCCGGACAAACCCGGTGTTGCTGCCAGAATTTTCGGTGCTCTTGGAGAAGCAAGTATCAATGTTGATGTCATCGTGCAAAATGTCAGTACCAGCGGCTATACTGACTTGTCCTTTACAGTAAGTACTTCTGACCTTGAAAAAACATTTGAAATTGCAAAAACCATTGGTGCTGAATTAGGATGCAAGTCAGTTACATCTGATAGCGATATTGCAAAAATCACTGTGATAGGACTTGGTATGATGAACCATCCGGGAGTCGCGGCAAGAATGTTTAAAGCACTTGCAAAATCTAAAATTAACATTGAAATGATCAGTACCTCTGAAATAAAAATATCATGTATCATACGCAAGCAGGATGGTCAAAAAGCATTGAAGGTGGTTCATCAGGAATTTATCAAATAAACTTTAGAAAAGTGTCTCTTCTTCACCCATCAGACTGACCTGAGAAGCATCTCCAAGATTTATCTTTTGAAGGTTTCCTGTGAGATATGCAGAATAGCCAATGATTGAATCAGTCAGGACAACATTTTTGATGCTGGCGTTGTCATTGATGATACTGTTCTGAACAATAACATTGACCATGTTAACATTTTTCCCGATTGAAACATAGGGTCCAATGACACAATTCCTCAATTGGGCAGAGGGTTCTATAAAAACGGGTTCATTTATTACCACACTCGGTAATGACGGAATAAAAGGTTTGTTTTTTTCAAGCAAGTATCTATTTGTTTCGAGAAGGGTTTCAAGTTTACCACAATCCAGCCAGATTCTGGCCGGGATTCCAAGAATTTTTTCGCCTTTTTCTATCATCATCTGGATGGCGTCAGTGAGCTGAAATTCATTTCTTGTTTTTCTCCCTGAACTAATCAATATCTTAAGACAATCAAAAAGAAGATGGCTGTTGTTCAAAAAATAAACTCCGCACAATGCCTGTGTGGAAATCATTTCTGATGGTTTTTCAACCACTCTTTTTATAACACCTTCGCCATCTGTCACCGCAACCCCGAATCTACGCGGGTCTTTCACTTCTTTCAAGGCAATCCAGCTGATACCGTCTTCAATTAAATCTTTTGCATTGGATTCAATTAATGTATCTCCGAGATTAATAAAAACAGGTCCATTCACGTGGTCTGCTGCAAGAGAAATTGCGTAACCCAGCCCGATAAATTCTTCCTGTCTAACAAAAATTGCTTCCACATCCGAATGATGAATCTTTACATAATCTACAATTTTATTTCCAAGGTGTCCGGTGATAAAAACGAATCTGTTTATGCCCAGTGTTTTCACATAATCAATTAAATAGCCGAGAATTGGCTTGCCCGCAACAGGTAAAAGCACTTTTGGTATTGTAAAGGTATGCGGCTGAAGTCTCTTTCCTATCCCGGCAACCGGAAGGATGCAGGTTACTTGTTCCATACTGTTATTATATCATGAAAAATAGAAAAAACTTGAAAAAAACACCCAAACACTGGAGATTTACTTGCATATGCCAGAATAAGACTCTGGGACGCAACAGGTTGTTATCCGATGAGAACACTCAGAAATGGCTGGAAGTATAATATCTGGAAGCAATTAATTCCAGATATTCAGGAAGTATAATGTAAAAAGTTCTCTTTTATTTCAAGTCAATTCACGGTCTGTAAGGTTGAACAAGATTCAAACCCGGCATTGAATACGGAGACATTGCTTTCACTTCCACTTTGAAAGATTTTATCGGTTTTTCGGGAAATTCAATCCATTTTGGGCCTTCTTCTTCAGGAGTGTAATCAGAAATTTCTCTGTGTTTTTCGAAATTGTTTCCATCGTAAGAAATATAGAGAGTCAAATCAAGTTTTTGAGGGGGGAAATCTTCACCTTTTCTTTCATCTCTGTAACTTCCAGAAACCAGCACTCCTGACAATATTTCCTTTTCTGGAAAACTGAAGGTTACATCTCCTTTTCCAGCAAACCTGAGGAAATCGTTTGAATCAGATATGATGCAGCTGACATCACTTTTAAAATCTTCTCCACCCAGTACTGCTTCTCTGTAGGAATTATTAAAAACCGAGCTCGCCCTGATTGAAATCTTTTCTCTGGTTTCATAGAAAAGGTCGTTGTGCAACACCCCACCCTTTAATTCTATAGCCGTACCCCGAGTAAAGGCAGGGTTCAGTTTATCCACATTTTTCAATGTGGTTTCTGTCGGAATTTTTTTAACATAATTTTTCAATTTTTCAGAATATTCAATACCAGTGATGGCAAGCAGTGTTGGATTCATACAGGATTTCTTCCAGCAAGGGGAGAAAATAATTTTTGTTATCGGAACGTCAGGTCTGGGATTTATCCATTCTGTACGATAAAGGTTTGCTTCAATCCCTGATTGTGTTTCTCCCCTCCAGCATAAAATACCTCCCTTCATGGATTTTTCGCGCGGTTCATAGTAACTCCAGCAAGGCAACCCATCCCAGTTCGCAATGTTTACAGCATATTTCAATTCAACAGGAATGTAGTAACCGTCACTGTAAACAACAAAATAATATCCTGCAAGTTCATTCTTCCTTAAATAGTTATGACCTGGCCTGTTATCAAGCGTATGAAGAAAATTCAAAGATATCAATTTTTTATCAGGTACCGGTATTTCTACTCTGAATGGAAATGTTCTATCAACATATCCCCTGTTATGCACAGTAATACAGGATTTTCCATTATTTTTCTTTTCGTCAATAATTTTGAACGGGACTCCATTGAACATCTTCTCACCCGGCACCATTGCTTTCAAATCAAAATTTGGGCCAAAATCTATCCACCCTTTTCCATCAAATGGCTTTTCATCAGTAAAAGAATTGTTGGCAACAGATGAAATATCAACAAAGAAATAATCCTTGCTTGAAGCAATTCTGGAGGGATATATAGAACCGTTTACTATTTCTTCCCAGTGCAGGGAAATTTCATTAATATTGACATCTATCGGATCTCCTGCACCAGGCAGTGCTTTCCCTGGAGACCAGCATGCCTGAGATTCTTGAAGTACAAACGGAACCTTAAAAAGACTATCCAGACCATACCATAAAACACCGCTATAATACTTACCCGGGAAATTGCGTTTCTTCCAGTTTCCTCCAGTCAATGATAAATACACCTGAGTAAAACCCTTACTGAAAAAAAGTTCATTTACATCTGCTGGATGCCAGACAGCCATCACAATATCTTTTGGTATAATATCCAGGGCTTTCCTCCAATCAGGATCATTATCGTCTGGATTGCTGATGCTTCTTCCCATGAAACATGTATCCAGCATCAACAGTTTCAATTTATGCTTTGCCGCGTATCGATGCAGGGTGTTAATGGCATCTGCAAGGATTTCATAACTGTGTTTGTTTTTTGCGCGACACAACTGACAAACATTCCACCTTGAACCGTTTGGTGTCTGGTACATTTCATCAAAATTGATGTTCAAAAATCCTGTAAAGTGGTCAATCCACTGATCAAGTTCTTTAAAATACAATTCCCACGTTTTCGGATTTGAAGGACAAATATTTCTTCTTCCAAAACCCAGATCTTCAATTTTTTCTTCAGGAGATTTTTCAATAATTTCGGGGTCCGTGGTTAAATTAAGAACTATTCTCGGATCAGCTCCCAGGATTGTTTTGATAAAGTATCTTTCTGCCATTTTGCTCAGTTCAACTATTTTCTTGTTATATCGATAGGCAAACTCAACATAGTTAATCTTGTATCTTGCCAGGGCTCGCAGAAGATTTGCTTCTGGCGCAGGTCTGACCTGCATCATCCTGTAAGGGCATTCTGGCCAATCGCTGATCGTAATTTCAGGGATTACCCATTCTCCATTTTTCATCTTCAACAGTTCCAGCAGGCTCATGCAACCACAAAATAGTCCTGGTTCATCTGCACCCAGTACCAGAATTTTTTTGTCCTGCGCAACCAGAACATAACCCTCGGGCTTTTCCACCACAGCAGGAAAATCCTTAAAAATTTTCCTGACATCAGTTAGAAATTTTCTGTCTGAACAAATACCAAGAAAAATTACCTGCGCGTCGGTATTGTACGAACCACGAAATAAATCCTTCTGAAAATTCTGCCCTGTCGAAAGAAATAATTCTTCTTTCAAAACATCAGATGTTTCTTTCGTCCTTTCTGTGCTATCAGGTGATATAATAATTTTGAATGATGGGTCAAGAACAATTTCTTTTTTCCCGTATTTGAACCTCTGGGGCACAGGTAAAAAAGGTGTATCCATCCCCTGTTCAAGTGGAATTTCCTTCGGATTTTGAATCACGATTTTACCCTTCTGCTGAAGATATGCCACTGGAGGTACAATCCTGCCATCCATTTTATTTCCCCAGATTTGAATTTCAGCAGGTCCATTGTAACTATTACACAAAAATTGCAACCTGACAAACCTTGTTGTTGAACCATTCGCTTTTAAAATCAGATGGTTTGTCTTTTTTTGGGGACCGCCTTTTGTAGCGTCGACTCTGTCAAAAACACTGTCAACCAGAACAAATATTAAATCCTGTGGTCCTTTCACATATAATTGTCCGCCTGCAACACTGTCATAACCACTCAATATTTCAACCCGTGAGACATTATAAAAGTCACCAAGATCAAACACTACATCTATTCCATTTGACCCAGTCCATAAATTTGGCCAACCCACGCCTGTTGATAGATTGCCATCAGTAAGTTTCCCTTCAGAAAAAGGTACCCAGTTATTTCGGGTATTCTCTTCAGAAACATGTTTTTTGTCCCTCGGGAAAAAATAGGTATCTGTACCCGCATCAAAATACGTGTAGCATCCTTCAATTTTTTTGTTCCTTAAACTTAATGGTCCCATTGCATTACCTGTTAAGCACCAATCATTTCCTTCAGCAAAAACCAGACTGCCAAATTCCAGTTTTACGCTTTTTATATAAAACCTCACTGTTTCTCCGTAAAGAGCCGCACTAATATCTATGTGCAGAGGTGCAAAGCCAGCAGCAACAGGAAAAGCAATCTGATACACATGATATTCATTGTCAGGAAAAATTCTCAATTTTCCTGATGGACCTTCACCCTGTATGAATTTGCCTTCAGGATTTTTATATCTGATAACTGCAGAACTTTTTGAATCTGGCTTTGCCTCCATTTTCATTTCAGCACTTAAAATCACGGTTCTGCTGGCTGGAAATGGAGCATATTTAATGGGTCCGAAGAAAATCGTCGCATTGTCAGCATTTTCAAACGTAAACTCCACTGGATCTGAGTCAGAAACATGTCTCATATTCCCTTTTCCACCAGCAGGAACATAGTAATGCCAGCCAGTGATCTGCCCTGTTTTATCAAGGATTTTTCCTTCTGGATTTGTAATGAAATTTCTTGTGGTAAAAATCAAGTCAAGACCCGCCAGTATATCCTGAAATAAAGCACCTATTTTTGAGTAACTTGAAAATTCAGGTTCTGAAATACCAGGATTGTAATCTTCTCTGGTAAGCTTCATCCTCCAGATCCAGCCAGGAACAACACGATATTTTGAAGTATCAAACATGGAAGAAAACGGTATCTTAATTTCAGCGGTCCAGCCAAAATCTGTTTTCTGTGTCGCTCCTGTCCACGATGCGTTCCAGGATTCACCAAAACGACTGGTTTCCCTGTACTTTGGATCTGAATAATCATCCCATTGACTACCCCCGCTGGTCAAAATGAAGTGATACCATTGTTCTTTTTCCCCTGTGGGTGAAAGAAAAATCTCCACGCAATCATTCTGCCAGGCAGAGGGACTATCCTTTGGAATTTTTTCAAGCCCAACTCTGGGATCAATGCAGGCAAAAGCAAAATAAATATTCTCATCATCATAACAAACCCACGCAACTGTCTGATTCTTTGCGGACTCATCCTTTCCTGCAACCCAGAATCCAGCCATCTTTGCTGCACTATCCCAGGCAGAATCATTTAATGTACCGTCAATAACTGGCGCAACCTGAACAGATGTTGCAATTACCTCTTTCGGATTTTCCTTCAATTCTTTTGGAAATAAATCAACTGTCAGCGTAAGTCCAAAGACATTTCTGGAGAAAAGAAATAATAAAATCCAGATAAAAGGATACATAGGACCTCCTTTCTGGCTATTTTACATCTGTAGCATTTAGTGCCTGATTAAAATTTTCCCAAATCTTATGAAGACCGTCAAATGAAAGAGATGCCCTGATATGTTTCCATCTGTTACATATCACAGGTGAGTTTCCAAGATAATCTTCAAAACCCAAGTCATGTTTCTCCATTGCGTTATTCCAGCGATTAAAAATAAATGTTTCAGACCAGTTCTCCATTTTACCGCCTGCCTCCCACACAGAAACAATAATATCTCCAAGTTTTCTATTTCCTCTAGAAAGAAGACATTCTATCGCACTCATTTCCCACGGATGAAATTTCAAATGCACGAATCTATTTTTTGAAAAATTTTTTAACAACCTGTTTTTTATCTCTACATGTTTTTCAAACTCAGGAAATTTCTGCCATTGGAATGGAGTATGTGGTTTTGGAATGAAAACATTGAAAGAACACTTTACTGAAATAATTTTTGAAATCTCCCTTATCAGCGCTTCAATTTCTTCTATTGTACTTTCGTCTTCACCAGGTAACCCGAGCATAAAATAAAGTTTCAACTGGCGCCATTGAGACCTCCTTGCATCAGCGGCGAGTTTTAAAAGCGTATCGTCTGTGATGGACTTTCCTATCAATTTTCTAAGGGTTTCTCCAGTTTCTGGTGCAAAGGTTAACCCGGTCCTTCTCACCTGGCTGATTCTGTTTGCAAGACGAAAAGAAAATGTGTCTATTCTCAATGAAGGAAAAGAAATTGCAACATTTTTGTCTTTGAGTCGGTCAGTCAATCCAGTCACAATTTGATCTATCTCTGGATGGTCAGCAGATGAAAACGACAGAAGAGAAATTTCTTCATAACCGGTATTCTGATATGCTTCAAGTCCAAGTTTGATAACCGTTTCCGCACTTCTTTTCCTCACAGGTTTCCAGCAAAATCCGGCCTGGCAGAAAAGACACGCCTGCGGGCATCCTCTCATGATTTCAAGTGAAATCCTATCGTGGACTATGTCACATAAAGGTACAACCCATTTCACAGGAAATGGCGTGTTTTCAAAATTTTTTATAAAACGTCGTTCTATGCATTCAGGAATACCTGCTTCAACGGGCTTCACACTTTCATCAAGTTGCGGCTGATAATATAAAGGTGCATAACATCCTTTAATTTTTGCGAGTTCTTTGATGATATGATTTCTTTTGAGCCCCTTCAATTGTCTGTAAACATTAACGAATTCAACCATGACTTCTTCGGCTTCACCCACAATCCAGACGTCTATGAAATCAGAAAGAGATTCTGGATGAAACGAACAATTACCGCCAGCGATAATAATCGGGTCCCTATCGGTTCTCTGTGACGAATAAATTGGAATACCCGATAGAGATAAAAGGTTAATGATATTGGTATAGTTCAATTCAGAAGAAATACTGAAACCAACGATATCGAATTTTTTTAGTGGTAACCGTGATTCAAGTGTAAACAAATATTCACCTTGTTCCCGCAGGATTTCTTCCAGGTCAATTCCAGGAGCAAAGAACCTCTCACAGGCAACACCTTCAATGTTATTGAGAATATGATACAAAATTCTAATTCCAAGGTTTGACATGCCGACTTCGTACAAATCAGGATATCCTAAAGCAATTGTTATCTGCGCATTTTCAATGTCAGGATGAATGGAATTTACTTCATTGTTGATGTATGTAACTGGCTTTTTTACCTTATTTAAAATGTCTTCAACGTTAAACATGGAATATCAAAAAAGAGTGGTATTTTTATGCAGATTGTAAAGTGTGGCAACGCATATAAAACATACAAGCATCGCAGAACCGCCGTAGCTTAAAAATGGCAATGGAATCCCTGCCACAGGCAGGATTCCTGAAGCCATACCTATGTTAACAAAAATCTGGACAACAAGCATCACCATAATACCAGTGCCAACAAGTCGTCCAAATGGATCCTGTGTTGTGAGTATAATCCTCAACGCCTGAGTCAGAAAAACATAATAGAGGAATAGAAGAACAAAAACTCCAATGAGCCCGAATTCCTCTGCAAGTAAACAGAAGATAAAATCAGTATGAAACTCTGGAAGAAAGGCAAGTTTTGTCTGGGTTCCCTTGAGGAAGCCCTTTCCGATAATACCACCAGAACCAATGGTAATCTTTGATTGAAGGATATTATATCCTTTACCAAGGGGATCCTTCCACGGATTCATAAAAATCACAAGCCTTTGCTTTTGATAATCTTTTAATCCCATCCACAAAAATGGACTCATTAATATCCCGACAGCCAATAAAATTAAAAGATGTTTTACCTTTGCTCCAGCGAGATATGCCATTGCAAAAAATATAATAATAAAAAGAAATGCTGTTCCAAGATTTGGCTGAACAAGAATAAGTAAGAAGGGAATACCTACAATCAATACACCCCCAAAAAGTGTTGAAAACCTCTGAACATCTCTAATTGCAAAATATCGTGCCAGCACTATAATGAGTACAAATTTTGCAAATTCTGACGGCTGAAAATTGAACCACCCTATTTTTATCCATCTTCCAGCCCTTCCTGTCCCTATTACAAGGACTACCACCAGAAGAATCAGGGTGAGTAAGTATAATACATGGGCAAGCTTATTCCAGTGCCTGTAGTCAAAATCCTTTAACCACACAAAAATTACAATACCGAATATCACCCATATCATTTGTTTGATATAAACAGGTAAACCTGTTTGAATCGTTGATATACTTCTTGAAGCGCTATAGAGTAATAACACCCCGAGTGCCACAAGTACTGAAGTCAGAATCATCAAAACCTTCCCGGGATTGCTATAATTTTCCATTTTATTCAAACCCCTGACTTCCAGACGGTAATGTCTGTATTTCTTGAGTTTCGCTAATTGTTGTTTCGCTTCTCACTTCTTCGGCAGTATAGATTTTCTTGATAATGGCTCCTGCTATTCTTGCTGCCTGAGACGAGCTTCCTTCATCAAGAACCACCACCATTGCGATACTCGGACTGTCGGCAGGCGCGTAACAGGCAAAAGCACCCCTTGTGGGCAATCCAAGATCCCTTTGTGCAATCTGGGCTGTCCCTGTTTTACCGGCAATTTCAATACCCGCAACACTGGCACCTGCTGCGGTTCCAAATTTTACAACATTTTTTAATCCCCTTCTCAATATCGTCAGGGTTTCATCTGAAACAAAAATTGTTTTTTTAAGAACAGGCTGAAATTCCTTTATCGTCTTCTCATCAGATGTGACTATTTTCCTGGTTATGAATGGCTTCCACAGATTACCTCCATTTGCAACCGCTGATATCATCATACATAATTGAATGGGTGTCGTCGAAATAGCACCCTGCCCTATTGCAATATTGATCGGCCCACCGGATTCTTCTGGAGAAGGGAGATATCCTGGCTTTTCTCCTGGGATATCAATACCTGTAGGTTTGCCAAAATCAAAAAGTTTAGCATATTCAAGAATCTTGTTAACGCCAAGTTTTGCTCCAACAGTTCCAAAAAATATATTGCAGGAAAATGGAAGAGCAAGGTTTATATCTACCCACCCGTGTCCTTCTTCTTTCCAGCAGTGAAAAATTCTGTCTCCAACTTCCATGCTGCCAGTGCACTCAATACGGTCGTGCTCACCAATTTCACCAGTTTCAAGAGCCGCAATTTCGGTTATAATTTTAAAGATTGAACCCGGAGCATATTGCCCCGCAATTACACGATTAAGAAACGGTTTTTTATTACTGTATGGAGACTGCAGATATTTTGCAACATTCAAGGGGTCAAAAGAAGGTTTACTGACGAGTGCAAGAATTTCGCCATTTCTCGGGTCCATCGCAATAATCGCACCGGACCTGTCACCGAGAGCATTAATACATGCCTCCTGCACAGTCTGGTCCACAGTAAGAAAAATATTGTTTCCTGGTACCATGGCTATCTCTTTCAGTATTTTTCTTTGATGACCCCTGGCATCAACTTCTATCTGGTATCCTCCTGATTTCCCCCTCAAAAACCCGTCATACTGTTTTTCCAATCCGTATTTTCCAATGTAATGGCCTGGCTTTACGCCTTCATCTTTCAACAATTCAAGTTCTTCCTGATTCACTTCCCCGGTATAACCAAGTAAATGCGCAGCGCCTTCTCCAAGAGTATATTGTCTATCCAATCCTGCCTGCACAAAAATACCTGATAGTTTAAAAGCATATTCTGAAACAGCCGCAATTTCTGATTGAGTCAGGAATCTTTTCAAAATCCTTCTTTCAAAAGGATTTGATGACTTTTTCTTAAATTGAACCAGAAGTTCTGAACGATCCATACCAAGAATGTTAGAAAGAACAGAGGCAACTTCTTCGGGATTTTTAAGGTCATATGGCACATATACAAGATTGAAACATGTCTTATCTTCAGCAAGCACCCTGCCATTTCTGTCAAAAATCTTTCCACGAGGAATTCCAAGATCAATGGTCCTGATGCAATTCTGGTCAGACAGGCGTCTATAGTACGAGAAATGAAGAACTTGAAGATTTATACATTGAATCAACAAAATCCCCAGTATAAATTTTATGAATTGATGAAAATTTTTGAATCTTTGCTCCATAGAATTAAACTCAGGTTACTGAAAGATACCCTTTAAGAAGATTATA
>Ga0116167_1002661_pt1 | contig 14871 bp, 9 predicted proteins | sample AD_JPNMR3_MetaG_FD_89794 | JGI IMG/M metagenome (GOLD analysis project Ga0116167, IMG submission 89794) | Active sludge microbial communities of municipal wastewater-treating anaerobic digesters from Japan - AD_JPNMR3_MetaG | ecosystem: Engineered > Bioreactor > Anaerobic > Digestate | place...
AAAAAGATAAGGAAGACATCTTTGTTTTACCATAGAATTGTTTAAGAACAAACATGACGACTAAACGAAAATAATATTTTATTAAATGCAGAAAATCACGGTCATTATTTTGTTTGTAAAAAAACTTCATCTGCCTTTAATGAGAAAAGATTCTTCTTTTATTAAAAATACGACCTCAATTTATTCAACATTTATCAATATATTATATTGATATTCAAATAATTATAAAGAATTTTTATGACAACCTTTATTAGAAAGTTTTCACTTAATGACAAATTTGAGATTATTGATTTTGACAATCAAAGATTTGTTTATACCAAATCCTACCATAATTAATGTTGAGCAAGAGAAGAATATATTCACATTTTTATTTGGAATGTTCGGAATAATATCGGCACCATTCTTTCAAACCACATTGTTCACATTTAGGTTTGCGAGCCACACAAACATAACGTCCATGTAAAATAAACCAGTGATGAGCTTTTGGAAGAAGTTCGGGAGGAATATGCTTTACTAGTTCTTGCTCAGTTTCCAAAGGATTTTTTGAATTTGTTGTCAATCCAAGACGTTCAGCGACTCTAAATACATGGGTATCTACTGGCATCACAGGTTTATTGTAAATCACAGCAGCAATAATGTTAGCTGTTTTCCGTCCGACACCTGGTAAAGTTTGCAATTGTTCCACATCATCGGGGACTTTTCCTCCAAAATCTGAAACTAATTTTTGAGCCATTGCCACCAGGTTTTGTGCTTTGCTGTTAGGAAAAGAAATGCTTTGAATATATTTTAAAATATCTTCGGGAGAAGCTTTTGCCATGGCTTCGGGGGTAGGGTAAGCAGCAAATAGTTGAGGAGTTACCATGTTAACTCGTTTGTCTGTACATTGGGCAGAAAGAATTACAGCAACCAACAATTCAAAAGGATTGTTGTAATGTAATTCTGTTTGAGGATTGGGCATGTTTTCAGAAAACCATTTTAAAATATGCTGATAACGTTCTTCTGTGGTCATTTTTATTTGAAGTTTTAAGAAAAATAAGAATTATTCAAATATTGCTTGTTGTTCTTGAAAATATCAAAAAAAAATCATTCTTTTGCGAAATATTTTCAACCTTGCAAATTTAAACCAAAAAATGGTTTTTCATCTCTCTTTTTGTTATTTTTGCAAAAGAAATGAATAAATTTAGAAAAGAAAAAAGAAAGTTATTATTTTTTGAATAAATCCTTAAAGTTTAATTTATTATTAAATGGCACCTAAAAAACCGATAAAAAATAGCAGCAAATCCACCTCAAAAACTCATTCTTCCTCTCCAAAAAAAGAGAATAAAGTAAGTTTTTGGAAAAAAATAAATTTTTTTATTAATGATGAACGAACTCATTTTATTTTGGGGTTACTTTTTTTGTTGATCATGCTTTATTTTTTATTGGCTTTTGTTTCTTACTTTTTTACCGGATATGCTGATCAAAGTAAAATTGACCTTTCATGGAGCGAATTACATCAGATGCGGAATTCTATTCAAAACTGGACTTCTGTGCTCGGGGCAATTACGGCTGAAACTCTTATTAATCGATGGTTTGGCGTTTCTTCCTTTTTTATTCTTTTTTTTGGAATAGTGGTAGCCCTTCGTTTAATGAAGGCAGTTAAACTATCTCTGTGGAAAACTTTTTTTCATTGTGCTTTCTGGTTGATCTGGCTATCGGTTACTTTAGGGTTTGTTTTTTCACCTTTTTATAACAATGTACTTTTTTTCTCATTGGGTGGTCAGCATGGCGATTATGCCAGTCAATGGTTGACTTCCTATATTGGGGTACCAGGAACATTAATGGTAATCATTGGTACTTTGCTCATATATTGTATAATTTCGTTCAATAGTGCTCTTCCTTTTCTTAAACAAATTTTTTCAAAAAAACAAAAAAAACAGCTTTCTCCTGACCAAAATATAAATGTTGCTATTGGCACAGAAATAGTTCCTGAAGAGTGGTTGTCAAAAGGAGTAGATGAAAGCAATGAGTATTTTAGCGGACAAGAGAAAAGTGACGTTCCATTCGAAATATATCCAGTTGAAACAACTGACGAAAACAAGCCTCTCCTTGAAGAAGAAGATCGAGTTAGGGAAGAAGAAAATGCTGATCCCAATTATAATTTTGAAAAATTAGGTAAATATGATCCTACACTGGAATTAGCTCACTATTATTTTCCAACACTCGATTTGCTTAAAGTTTACGGTACCGATAACAATGCACCCATCGATATGGATGAACAAATTGCCAATAAAGAAAAAATTATCAGTACCTTACAAAATTTTGACATTGAGATAGAATCCATAAAGGCAACCGTTGGTCCTACCATTACACTTTACGAAATTGTACCAAAAGCAGGAGTCCGTATTTCAAAAATTCGTAACCTCGAATCGGATATTATGTTGAGCCTTGCTGCAATTGGTATTAGAATTATTGCTCCCATTCCAGGGAAAGGTACTATTGGTATAGAAGTTCCCAATAATGATCCTCAAATTGTATCCATGCATTCTGTTATTGCTTCAAAAAAATTTCAAGAATCAAAATATGAATTACCTATTGCTTTTGGGCGAACCATCACCAATGAAATCTTTATGTTTGATCTGGTAAAAATGCCCCATTTGCTGGTAGCTGGTGCTACCGGACAAGGAAAATCAGTAGGTTTAAATGCCATTATTACTTCATTGCTTTATAAAAAACATCCTGCTGAATTGAAATTGGTTTTGATTGATCCCAAAAAAGTAGAATTCAATATATACAGCGGAATTGCAAAACATTTTCTTGCCAAACTTCCTGATGACAGTGATGCCATCGTTACCGATACAAGTAAAGTGGTAGAAACACTTCAATCACTTTGTACTGAAATGGATAATCGTTATGATTTGCTTAAAAAAGCCCATGTCAGAAACATTAAAGAATATAACGAAAAATTTATAATGCGTAATTTGAATCCTGAAAAAGGACATAAATATTTACCTTACATTGTGGTGATTATTGATGAGTTTGGCGATCTGATCATGACTGCTGGCAAAGAAGTAGAAATGCCAATTGCTCGAATTGCCCAACTTGCCAGAGCTGTAGGCATTCACATGGTAATTGCCACACAACGGCCTTCTGTAAACATTATTACGGGTGTTATTAAGGCAAATTTTCCAGCACGAGTTGCATTTCGCGTTTCGTCCATGATGGATTCACGTACCATCCTGGATATGCCAGGAGCAAATCAACTGGTAGGTCGTGGTGATATGCTTTTTTCGCAAGGAAACGAACTGATTCGTATTCAATGTGCTTTTGTTGATACTCCTGAGGTTGAAAATATTGTTAATTATATCAGTAAACAGCAAAGTTATCCTACCGCTTATTATTTGCCAGAATACATAAAGACAGAAGGAGATATTTCTATGGGCTCCATTGATATGAGCAAACGAGATCCTTTGTTTGAAGAAGCTGCTCGCTTAATTGTTGCCAATCAACAAGGTTCTACTTCGCTGATTCAACGGAAATTTTCAATTGGATATAATCGAGCAGGACGTATTATTGATCAATTGGAAGTGGCGGGAATCATTGGTCCTTACGAAGGGAGTAAAGCCCGTCAAGTCTTAGTAGCCGATGAATATCAATTGGAACAAGTTTTGAAGCATCTTTAACAAATTCTTTTCAATACCTCTTTTTCAAGTTATAATTTTTTAAAACCTCTGGAAATGAAACAATTATTTTTTTCAATCACAGCATTGATAATTTCAATCAACAGTCTTTTTGCTCAAAAAAGTGCTGATGCTGAGAAAATTATAAACGATTTATTTTATCTTTTTACAAATAATGCCATTTCTTCAAATTTTAAACTTACTATTAGTGAAAAAAATAATATAAATTCTCAAACGTATAACGGATCCTTTTTTTTAAAAGGTAACAAATTCATGATTGATATGAATGAAATGAAAGTGTGGTATGATGGAAAAACGCAATGGGCTTATTCCCAGCAAAATAATGAAGTTACAATTACAGAGCCTACCGCTGAAGAATTGATAAATACCAATCCGATTACTTTTTTATCGGCTTATAAAAACAAATTTTCAGCTCAGTTTTGTAAAAAATCCTATTCGGAATTATATTGCATAGAAATGTTTCCCAAAACAAAAAATGAGTCCATTCTCAAAGTGGAATTAAAAGTTAATAGAACCACAGGCGATCCAGTTTCTTTAGAAATAAACGAAAAAAACGGTTCAACTTCTCTATTGACATTAATTAATTTCAAAAAAAACATCAAAATCAATGATGATTTTTTTGTTTTTCATCCTTCAAAATATAATGATGTTTATATTAACGATTTGAGATAAATCTTCAAAATAAATTAAAGCTCATCTTTAAGAAATATTTTAAAAAATTTACTGATAAAAATGTCTGAAAAAGTACGTTGTTTGATCATAGGTTCAGGACCAGCCGGATGTACTGCAGCTATTTATGCGGCACGAGCCAATCTCTCTCCAGTATTATATCAAGGTTTAGAGCCAGGTGGACAGTTAACTCTTACTAACGAAATAGAAAATTTTCCCGGTTTCCCTGAAGGAATCAGTGGAGCAGAGCTTATGGATAAGATGCAAAAACAGGCAGAAAAATTTGGTGCTGCTGTGAGATTTGGAGTGGTAACTGCTGTCGATTTTTCTTTAAGACCTTATAAAGTTATTGTTGATAATGAAAAAACCATTAAAGCTGAAACTATTATTATAGCTACTGGAGCAAAAGCCAAATATCTTGGTTTACCTGATGAGCAAAAGTTTGCAGGAGCTGGAGTTTCTGTCTGTGCCACTTGCGATGGATTTTTTTATCGAAATAAAAAAGTTGCTGTGGTTGGCGGAGGCGACAGTGCTTGTGAAGAAGCTCTTTATCTGGCTAATATTGCCAGCAAGGTTTATATGATTGTTCGGAAGCCTTATTTGCGGGCTTCTAAAATCTTACAAGAAAGAGTGAAAAATCATCCAAAAATTGAAATACTTTTCGAACACGAAACGGTTGGATTAACAGGAGAAAAAGTGGTTCAAGGTGCAAATTTAGTAAAACGTCGCGGGCAACCCGATGAAGAACAAGTTCATATTGAAATTGATGGTTTTTTCCTTGCCATTGGTCATCAACCCAATTCAAAAATTTTCAAGCCTTGGCTGGAAACAGACGAAACTGGTTACCTTAAAACCATTGCGGGAACACCATGTACAAAACTTCCTGGAATTTTCGCTGCAGGTGATGTAGCCGATCCTCACTACCGACAGGCGGTAACCGCAGCAGGAAGTGGCTGTCAAGCAGCCATTGAAGCCGAACGATTCCTGAGCAATCAAGTATAAAATCTGGACTTATAGGTCAAAAATAACAATTTTTTAATCAAAAGAATTCCTCGAGGCTTGCCTCGGGGTTATTCATTTTTATACATTTTTTGTTATACAACCTTAGGTGGTTGAAACAAAATTAACCCTACCCCAGTTTCTATAACTAAGGTAGGGTCAAATTCTAAATAGAAAAAACCTAAATTACTTAATTACTTGATAATAACAGGCATACTTGCTTTTTGTCGATTTATATTAATGATTAAAATATATGTTCCTGGTACAATTCCTTGAATGTTCATTTCTAAAGCTTTTGTTTCTTTTAACAATTTACCATTAAGAGAATAAAGTTGTAAAGTAGGAATTTCTTCATTTTCTATTTGAATATAAATTATATCTGATACTGGGTTTGGATAAATATGAATTTTCCCTTTCAGTATTTCTGGTACGAATAAAATAGGAGCATCATAAAGAAGCATATTGTCAAAATACAATTCACCATTACCAGATAAAATTCCCTCATTTCTAACCACTCTAAAACCTGTAAATTCATATGGCAGTCCTTCTTGTAAATTATCTAATTTGGTTTCTACAAATTCCCAACCAAAGAAATTCAAATCACATAACTTAACATATTTGACTTCTGAACCTGCAGTAAATCGAAGTTCTATCGAATTTCCTGATAAATCTCCATACACATGAAGACCTACTACTTTATCATCTGTTGCTACAAATACAGGTGTTGTTGCAAGGTAAGTTGCATAGGCTTGTGGTTCTGAAAAACTGTAGTTGAATAAATAAGAGGAAGTATCGAAAAGTTTTTTAGAAGTATTACGAGACACGGAAGCAGAAGAAACATTTAAACTTTGGTCATTTGAATAAGAGTAACTATTTGTTGTTTCAAATGTTTCTACAATAGGTTGATCTGTAACTAAAACATTAGAAGCTTTGAATTTGATTTCTATTGGTTCTACTAAAGGCATGCCAACTTCATCTTTTACATCGCCTGCAATCAACACTTTATATTCTTCATCTGGAGTTAAAGCGTTGGTTAGTTCAAAGTAGGTAGAACCATAAGGAGCTTGAACTTTATTATTTAAAACACTACGTGCATTTTTAGTCAATTCAGTTCCATTTTTGTCTACTACTTTTACAGCAGTTTGTAAGTTGCTGGTATTTAAAACTCTATCGAATATGAATCTGAATTGAGGTTTTGTATAAACTTTATGATTACCTTCATAGGGATAAGCAATAAGTAATTTTAAACGATTTCTATTTTTGGTTAAAAATTGGAAAGTAAAATCTTCTTCCATGCTTAAATTGTCAGGATGTTTAGCTGTTTTAGCTAATTTGACCGTATACAAAGTAGCTTTTTCGAGGGGCAAGGAAGGAGTAAAACGCAAACGATGTTGGCTGTCTTCAAAAGTAATAGTGCCAGGAACTTCTGGTGTTATTGAAAATGCCTCTCTTGTAGATTCCACGTCCATATCCCAATTAAATTCTAATACAATATCAGTAGAACATTCTACACTATCAGGAGGAGCAATATTAGGATAGTAAGAAATTACTTGTGGTGGGGTGTTTCTTACTTTATTCAAATCTATATTCAAATATGTAGTATTATTTGCTGTGACTGTAGTTTCAAATGTTTGAGAATGATAACCATTGGCTTCAGCTTTTACATGATAAACTCCCGGAGTGAGATTTTTAAACATATAAACTCCATTGTTAAGTTGATCTGTTGTATAAGTTTCATTTGTTTCTAAAAGTGTTATTAAAGCTCCATTGAGGGGCAGTAATTCATCTCTTGTTCCTTTTAATTTATAATAAGTTTCTTGAATAACATTTCGGCTGTCTCGCACAGAACCACCTATGTTACCTGTCGGAATTTCACCGCCATTAAAATACTGACAGAAAGATTTAAAAAAATGCCAGGCTTCTAACCATTTATAATCCATATTCATAAGCCTATAGGTTTCAGGAATATAATCATGCATTGATCCTTCAGAAATAGCCCCTGGAACTGCTAAGCCACGAAGAACGCCATAGCCGTCGCTCCAACCCATAGCTGTGCGTGCAAATGTTTTATCTCCTCTCACTGAATAAGGAGCAGACCAGTTTGTTATTTCGTTAGAATATAAATTTTGAGCCACAATGGTACTAACTTCTCGACTTTCCTCCGAATAAGGAGTAGGAGTGGGATAGGTGTAGGTGTCATTTGGATCTTTTCCTGCATATAGTTGCAGCACATAATTAGCGACTCCATTTCCTGCATTACTGTGAATGGATAACATATAATCCACATTTGCCGAATTAGCTATTGCTACAATTTGGGAAAGAGGTAAATCGTCGGCTGTAGTATTTGTCGTTCTTGTCATTATTACTGTAGCACCAGCATTTTCTAACATTGTTCTTAATTGCAGACCTTTATCCAGATTACTTTGTGATTCCCAAAAACCATTTGGATTACCAGAAGTAAAAGGGGGTATTACAACATTCCTGTCATCACTATCATAACCTCCGTGACCAGGATTGATGCAAATTTTAACATCAGACAAGTTTTGTGATAAAACATTGAAGGAGGTAAAAAATATAAGGGATAAAAAAATTATGTTTTTCTTTTTCATAGCGATAAATTTATTATTTTATATTTAATTCTACTATTTGAATAATTCCAGCGAGAGTATTATAAGCTACTTTTTTTGCTTTAGCAGAAGCACTTGGATACATAGCAATTTCGTTTGGCAAACTCAAAATGTGTTTTTTGTCAAGTTTTAATGGCATCATTATTATTTTTGATTCAGTAATAAAATGGCCGTCGTCTTTGTCTTGCATTCCTACAACAAAATCATTGTCATACCAAACCGGAGCATTTAAATATCCTAATGAGGCAATAATTTTTCCATTCAAATCACATACAAAAGTTCCTTTGGTAGTAGCCGTAAAAAGTATTTTAGTTTTATCAGGCGACAAAGAAACCCATATATAACTTACATCTTCTCCTGCAATTGGATTTAATTCTTGACGGTTCCCATTTTTGTAAATAACCAATTTCAAATCTTCTGAACATACATAAACAGGTATTTCTTGTTGAACTTTTCCAAAGGTAGCTTTTAATAATTTTCTATCCACAGAAACTAATAATCCTTTGTGATAAGGTTGTAATTGTCTTATAGTACGTTGAGGAGAAATTATTTCCTTTTTTTGTTTCGTATTAAGATCAAAACTTTCTATGGCTTCAAACTTACGATTGTTTTGATAACTTGTTTTCCTATAAAAAATTTTAGACTCGGATTCATCAAATATGGGCTCATAGCCAGCACCTTCTTCGTCGGTAATTTTAATTACTGTTTTAGTGTTAAAATCATATAATGATAAGCCTTTATAACTGTCGGAGGTAAATAATAATTTATCTCCATTAGTGCTTAAAATAGGATAATATCCACGAATTTTATTATCATCAATTTTGTATCTTTTTGTAATTGTTATCGTTTGGGCAGAAACTAAATAAGTGCCTAAAAAGATAAACATTAAGAATGAAAAAATTTTTTTTGTTTTCATAGTGAATTATTTTAATTTAAATTAATAATAACAATTTTTTATTTTATTTTATTATCACTTTTATTGTCTCAGTCTCATTGTTTGAATAAAGTTTCAACAAATAAGTTCCAGCGGGTAATTTACCAATTTTAAAAGTAGCCATTCCACTTACTGGATTCAGTTGTTGAGAAACCACAGATTGACCATTTAAATGAAAGAGTTGAGCTTGCAGAAGTTTTGAGTCGCTATCTTTTATTCGGATGTTCAAAATAGTTCCATCCAATGGATTCGGATAAACTTCGTATTGAGAAAGCAATACAGAAGGCAATCCTGAAATTTCTACATCTTTGTAGCAAAGAACGATTTCTTTGAGAGCCAGCGTATAAGCTTGTCCTGTTGTTTGTGTGCCCAGATAGAAATTAATGTTATCGAACCAGACAGGATAAATGGCAATATCTGTGGCATCGAAAAGTTCACTCATGGCTACTGATAGTTCTGTATCTCTATTTTTAGGTATATTGGTAAATTCTTTTGAAGCAGAAACGGTAGCATTATTTGCTCTCAAAGACAAAAGAGCTTTTGAAATATTAATATCTCCAATATTAATAATTAGTTTTAAAGTATCTGGTAAACCATACATGGGAACATTTCTGAGAAGCTTAATAAAAGGTGCTCTTGTTGAAGTATATACATAATTAACCGCAGCTCCATGTGTCCAGTTGCTGGGTAAATTTTCTGTGTTAAGCACTGCATTTAAGGAAGCGGAAGCATTCAATGTCCAGTTTTCAACATTGAAATTATCGCCAATCATTCTTCCTGAAGTTGGAATTTCAACAATTACTTTGAGAGAATCTTTAAAATCGCCCAAAGTACCGATGACCATAGTACTGCCATTTTTCAAACATTTTAAGATACCGTTTTCGTTAATGGAACAAATTTCAGGATCACGAATGTTCCAGCTCAAGGCAGCAGGTGGAATATTCATAATGGTTTTATTATTTTGGCTTAACACCTCAATAGGGTATTGAGTGCGGTGATCAATAAGTACTGAATCTAATCTTATATTAATGTTAGCATCAACAATAGTGACCATTTTAGCAACACTTAGATTATTAAAAGTAGCTGTAAGTACCCCTGTTTGTTTTATGTTACTTGCTACAAATATAGAATCGTTGATAATTTGACCTAATTCAGGTGAACAACTTAACTGAAAACCTTTGACGTCCTTATTAATGAGTAAACCATATTGATTATAACCATAAATTTTGGGACATAATTCACTATACATAGGTATCTCCAATTTTTTTGGCTCAAATTCTATATGTGAGATTACATTGTCAACTGGAGCTTGAGATACTATTAATACACCGTTTCCTACAGCACGTTCGGTACTTTCAGAAAATTTACTTACAATTTCTTTATTTACAATCATAATGGATGAACCCCCACCATCAAGATTAACTGCATTCCATGCTCCTGCAGATTTAAAAATTTCTGCAAATTCATATAAAGAAACTCCCATTGAAAATCCTGGTTGACGACCGTCAACTTCTATTAAATAAACCGTGGAACTATCTTTTGAAATTCCCATTCCCGTACGAGGATGAGACCCATAATAGGCACCATAATCACCTTCTCCTAATTGTCCATTATTTAAAATTTTATGATCACTTCCTCCTATTGATTCTTTAATTTCTTTCAGTAGATTCGGTGTGGTTCTTAATTCAAATTCCAAAGAAATAGTGATTTCATCTCCTTCGTTTATATTGGTAAGAAAATCGCGTGAATTTCCGCGTCCAAACAGAACAGCTTTCCCGGTAGGAATTACTGAATTTCCTCCCGATGGTAAAATTTTTTCAACAACTGCTGGATAATCTTGGTTGGACCGATAAGTAAAAGTAGTTCCTTCTTTTGGCTTGATTAAAATTTCAATACCAGTATTATCTGTTGGCGTTTTTCCTCCGAATTTGTCTGTATATAAAATCATTATATTGGCATTTTCTTCAGTATAAACTTCTTGATTAACCGTATTGATCATATTAAGTTTATGTGAATTGGTACCTGTTTTAATTAAACCATTGAAGGAAAAACGATCTACAAATGGTTTTTTGTTTTTACCTAATATAAAAGAAGCACGTCCATAAGGTTGAGCTACCATGCATTCTTCATTGATAAATTGGGCGCTTCGTGGAATTCCTATATCAACAGGGTCGGTATAAAAGTAAAACCCCCCATTTGTTGCTGCCACTACATCATGACCCGGATAATCTTTTCTTCTTGCCATTGAACTTGGGCGCTCGATAGTCAAAGCTTTATCATTTGCCAAACAAGTTTCTATTTGAATATGGGGATTTGTTAGATCTATTTCAACAATGTGAACTTTGAGGGGATAAGTGGGTAAATCATAATAAGTATGATAAGCACCTGGACCTATTTTATGTTTTTGAACCAACGTATCAATACGATAAATCCTGTTGTTTAAGGTAATTGTATTTTGTGCCTGTAATGTCTGTAAAAAAATGGCTAAAACTAAAATAAAACCTATAATAATTTTTTTCATAGGTAGTGAATATTTTTAATAATTAAACTAAAGTTGAATAAGGGGTTATTCAACTTTAGTTAATGAAATTAATATCAATTTTCTTTATAAAATTGTCAATAAATTTTCTATTCATTTTTATTTATTTTATCACTATTTTGACACTTTCATATTTTTCATTGTTTGAATAGAGTTTCAACAAATAAGTTCCAGCAGGTAATTTACCAATTTTAAAAGGAGCTATTCCACTTACTGGATTCAGTTGTTGAGAAACCACACATTGACCATTTAAATGAAAGAGTTGAGCTTGCAGAAGTTTTGAGTCGCTATCTTTTATTCGGATGTTCAAAATAGTTCCATCCAATGGATTCGGATAAACTTCGTATTGAGAAAGTAATACAGAAGGCAGTCCTGAAATTTCTACACCTCTATAGCAAAGAACAATTTCTTTGAGAGCCAGTGTATAAGCTTGTCCTGCTGTTTGTGTGCCCAAATAGAAATTAATGTTGTCGAACCAGACAGGATAAATGGCAATATCTGTTGCGTCGAAAAGCTCGCTCATGGCTACTGATAGTTCAGTATCTCTATTTTGAGGGATAGAAGTAAATTCTTTTGATACTGATGTAGTGAGTGCATTATTTGCTTTCAGTGATAAAAGTACTTTAGAAATATTGATATCTCCGACGTTGGCAACTACTTTTAAAGTATCAGGCAGACCATACATAGAAACTTTTTTCAAAAGTTTAATATAAGGTGCTCTTGTTGAAGTATATACATAATTAACCGCAGCTCCATGTGTCCAGTTGCTGGGTAAATTTTCTGTGTTAAGTACTGCATTTAAAGCAGTGGAAGCACTTAACGTCCAGTTTTCTGCATCGAAAACATCGCCTACCATTCTTCCCGAAGTTGGAATTTGTACCGTTACCTTGAGAGAGTCTTTAAAATCGCCTAATGTACCAACTACTGTTGTAGTGCCATTTTTCAATCCTGTTAAATACCCGTTTTCATCAATAGAACAAATTTCAGAATCACGGATAGTCCAACTTAAAGCTGCAGGTAGAAGTTCTATGATATTAAGTCCAACTTGTGCCTGGACTTGAATGGGGTATTGAGTTCTATGGTCTACCAAGACAGAATCTAATCGGAAAGTAATTTCGGCTGAAGTAACTAACTTAATCTGAATGTTGGTTTCAATATTATTATAGCGTGCTGTTAAGATTCCTCCATTACTTCCAGAAGCAACAAAACGTCCGTCTTCAAGAATTTCCCCTACTTCTGATGCACAACTTAATTGTACTCCCTGAACATCAGCATTAATCAAAAATCCATACTGATTATATCCTAAAAATTTTGGTTTAAAAACTCCGTATCTAGGTAAATAAATAGTTTTGGTATACGATTCAATTTCAGCGATAGTATTGTCTGTAGGAGAAGTAGCCACTATGAAAACGCCATTTGCAACAGCTCGTTCCTGTCCATCACTGGGGGTATTCATAATGCCAAATTCTTTTACATACATACAACTGGATCCACCACCATCCAGATTAATAGCCGAATAAGCTCCTGCACTTTTCATAATTATGGCTAATTCTTTGGTAGTAACGCCTAAAGAAGCACCTCGCCCATCAACTACGCAACAAATAACCGTATCTTTATTTTTTGAATATCCAATGGCTGTACGAGGATGAAATTCACCCCAAACTTCGGATGTCTCTACAACTCCATCTTTTAACATTTCTTTTCGGTTATCTCCACCTACCATTTGGGTGTAAGGAGCAATAATACTATTATTTAATTTTAAGCCGACTGTGATTTCCACCGTGTCATTTAAAGTAAGATTGTCCAAAATTGTTTGCGAAGTTCCGTGTCCGGAAAGTACAGCTTGCCCTGCAGGAATGGGCATATTTCCTTTGTTTTTTTCAATTTTGGTAACTTTTGCTTTTACTGGGCTATTTGTTTTCCAACGTTCTCCTTCAATTAATTCAACCAAAACTTCTGTCCCATAAGCATTGGTACGAGTATATTTTCCATTGTTTCTATTGTAAAGAACCAATTCATTGGTCGAACGTATATGATTAGCATGATGAATCGTATAATTTGTTTGATTAAATCGGAGTGTTCCGCTGTAGCTCATTTGACCTACATAAGATGATTTATTTTCATCAAAAGCAAATATTTTTCTTGCCACAGGCATAGTGGCTAATTCGGCATCTACCATACAACCTCCTGTGGGCATTCCTACATAACTACCGGTAGTTGCAAAAAAATCGCCATTGGTACCAGCAAAATAGACTGCTCCTTCTTTGCTTTTACGTGTAGCCATAGAAGAAGGACGTTCGGTTCCATAAATAGAATCACGTGCCAAAACAGTTTTTACAGTTACGTAAGGGTCATTAATGGCTGCTTTAAGAAAAAACACATCCAAACGAGTATTACTTTTTAGACGTAAACTCGTATATTGAGTGCTGGGTCCTACTTTATAATTTGCCAGCGTATCTATTGTATAAATTTTACCATCTATATTAATAGTTTGGGAAAATCCAACGATACTAAAAATACTGAATAAGATAGTCAGTAAATAAGACTTTTTCATAGATTTATCGTTTTAATGAATATTTTTAAAGAAGAAAATTTTATGGAGAGGAACAAAATGAAAAAAGATAAAAATTTATTTGAGAACTCATCCAATTACTTTTTTTGAATACCGATTGTCAAGGAATTATCTAAATATTTTCAACAATAAAAGCTCTGCATAACAAATATAAATACCTTAAAATTTTCATTTAATATCAAACTTTATTCCCCATAAAACTTTCTGGAAAAAATTTGATATTGTTTTATTTTTTTAATTTGTTTGATTATTACTTTAGTTGACAGCATTAAAATTGGATGATTTTTCTATAATTTATTAGGCGTTTTAACGAGATTAATAAACTAAGAGAAAATAAAAAATTATGCGTCAAAAAATTAACTTTTTATAGCCTTTAGTAGAAAAGAAGTGGTGAGTTACCCCACCACTTCTTTTTTATAACTGTGCTATTTTGCTATTACTTTCTGAATAGCTGTTTCACCATTCATAGTAGTAGCTTTCACTACATAAACTCCTTCTTTGGGAACCGTTATACTTTCAACATTGGTTGCTTTTGTTACCAATTGTCCTGTAACACCATATACACTTACTGTACTTACTGGTCCATCTAAGAAGTTGATTTTATTTCCATCAACAGATATTTTAACTACGGCTTGTTTTACATCTTTAATCCCACTTACATTTACTTTAAATTCATATACTCCATAGCCATTTTCACCGGTGTAAGCATAAATTTTAGCTGTGTTGCCTTCCACTTCTACTGATGGCACAGCTGTTCTATATGGATTAGAAGTTGCACCCATTCCTTCTTGTGGAAATGTCCATAAACATTGTATACCTGTAAATGCTTTTCCTGCATCGGCAAATTTAAA
>Ga0116167_1002671_pt1 | contig 14824 bp, 16 predicted proteins | sample AD_JPNMR3_MetaG_FD_89794 | JGI IMG/M metagenome (GOLD analysis project Ga0116167, IMG submission 89794) | Active sludge microbial communities of municipal wastewater-treating anaerobic digesters from Japan - AD_JPNMR3_MetaG | ecosystem: Engineered > Bioreactor > Anaerobic > Digestate | place...
AACTTGCGGACCTATAGTGGCACACTGAACGATTGGACTCCGGAGAAATGGCAGGCAATCATCCGCGAACTGTTCCGCGTCACCAAGCAATGTGGCGTGGTCGTGTGGATCGTGGGCGATGCCACGATCAATGGCAGCGAGACGGGAACCAGCTTCCGGCAGGCGCTGTATGCCATGGAGTGTGGCTTTCGTCTGCATGACACGATGATATGGAGAAAGACCAACCCACCTCCTCAAGTAAAGAGTGGCCGCCGCTACACTGCTGCATTTGAGTACATGTTTGTTTGGTCCAAGGGTGCGCCAGCGTCGTTCAATGTCTTGGAGATTCCAACCAAAAACGCAGGCGCCCTTTCGGGGGCCAATACGCAGAGAAGTGCTGATGGGTCTTACAATTTGCGCCGGACCGAAGCACGCAATGGCAGGGTAGTTAAGGCTACTAAGCCTATGCAAAATGTGTGGGACACCGCGAAACAGGGTCAGGGTGCGTTGCATCCGGCGCAATTCCCCGAAGCCCTCGCCCGCGATCACATCCTAAGTTGGTCCAACCCCGGCGACGTGGTGCTCGACCCGTTCATGGGCAGCGGCACGACGGGCAAGATGGCGATCCTTGAGGGCCGCCGGTTCATCGGCATCGAGCGCGTACCCGAGTACTTCGACATTGCTTGCAAGAGAATCGAAGAAGCACAGCGAATTATGGAAACGGAGCCGCCTATTTTTTGATCGGGAGGCGGCTTTTTTGTTTGCCCGTGGCGGGATGCTGCGGTTATATCTCACCGGGAGGGTGATTAGATCATGGCGCTTAAGCTTAAGATCACGGCGGAAGAGTTTGGGAAGCTTGATGAGTCCATCCAGGGGCTCTATGAAGACAAGGATGGCGAGTATATCCTCTCCGTCGACGGGATCGAGGACAACAGCGGCCTTAAGTCCGCTCTCGAGAAGGAGCGGAAACGCGCGCGCGAACTTGAGAAGACGGTTAGGGCATACGAGGGCGTCGGGATGACACCTGAAGAGATTGCCGAGCTCGTCAAGGCTCGGGAGGAGGCCGAGAAGGCATCTCTCGAAAAGAAGGGCGAATGGGAGACACTGAAAGCACAGATGCTCGAAAAGCATCAGAAGGAACTTGAGAGCCGTGACCGCGAGGTCGAGAAGATGAAACAGACTTTGGAGTCCTATCTCGTCGACGCTGCGGCCACGGAGGCCATTGCATCGGCCAAGGGGATTCCACAGCTACTGCTGCCCCACGTCAAGAGTGCCGTCAAGGTCGTCGAGGAGGACGGAGCCTACAAGGTGCGCGTCATGGGCAAGGATGGCCCACGGGTTAACGCCAAAGGTGAGTTCCTGACCATCAAGGATCTCGTGGCTGAGATGCGCGAGTCGGAGATTTTTAGCCGTGCTTTTGAGGGCACCGGAACTACCGGGAGCGGAACCCCGGCGAACAGGGGGCAGACTCGCCCCGGCTCTTTCATCCTCTCCCGCGAGGATGCGAAAGATCCCATGAAATACCGCGCCGCTCGGGAGGCGGCAACAAGAGCGGGACAGGAACTCCAGATAGCAGCGGAATAACACACACAAAAAACAGGAGGTAACACTCAATGAGTAATACACTTGGAAACTACGATCCGATTTTCTACGCACAGGAAGCGCTCATCGCGCTCAACAAAGCTCTCGGCATGGCGGGCCGCGTTCATCGTGGATACGACCCCAACCCGCAGCAGAAGGGAAGCGTTATCAACATCACCCGCCCCTCCGTCTTCGAGGCTACGAACGTCAACACCAGCACAGGCGGAACCACTCAAGAATTGACGCCCGAGAACGTGAGCATCACGCTGGACACGTGGAAGGAAGTCAAGTTCGCTCTCACCGACAAGGAGCTGACATTCACCAAGGAAAAAATCATCACCGACCACATCACGCCTGCGGCCTACGCTCTTGCCGATGCCATCGACCAGAGCCTTGTGGGACTGTACGCAAAGATCCCCTGGAAAGAGGCTATCAGCGCCACGCCCACAGTAGCGGACATCACCGGAGTGCGCAAGGCTCTTTTCAACAATAAAGTACCGATGAACGATCTTCATTTCATGGTTGACGGCAGTGTGGAAGCGGGTCTCCTCGCACTCCCGGCGTTCGCCACTGCGGACGGGGCCGGTCAGGTGGGCGTCGATACCCAGCTTCGGGGTACTCTCGGAACGCGCTACGGCTTCGAGTTCTTCGCGAACCAGAACACCCCGGCGCACACGTCCGGGACGGCAACAGATCTTACTGGGGCCCTCAACGCGGACGTCTCCGCCGGAGCCACGTCCTTTGTGGTCAAGTCCCTGACGGCGTCGAGCACCTTCAAAGCGGGGGACATCCTCAAAATCACCGGGGATGACCAGCAGTACGTTCTGACGGAGGACGTGACCCTCGGGAGCGCCGAAACCACGGCAACGGTCAGCGTCTTCCCGGCGATCAAGAAAGACGCTCCGGCGAACGCGGTGGTAACCCTGGTGCTGCCCAGCGGATCGGGAGCGACGAAGAACCAGTGCCTCGCGTTCCATCGCCACGCCTTCGCGCTCGCCATGGCTCCGCTGAGCGACATGGGCGGACGGCTCGGGGCACAGATCGCCACCGTTACCGACCCGGTGACGAATCTCTCCATCCGCAGCCGCCTCTGGTACGAGGGGAATACGTCCACGGTCAAAGTCGCCCTTGACGCGCTCTGGGGTGTCGCGGTCCTAAATCCGAACCTCGCTGTTCGGGCGGTGCAGTAGGCGAGGGGGCTCACGCCCCCTCTTTTTTTGCATTGAGGCGGTGATGGAATGGACTACGTAAAAATCAAATTCAAGGGCGGATGGGCGCTGCTCGCATGTGGGGAGTTCGACGCAGCGAAGTACGAGCTGTACACGGAGCCGGAAGCCGCACCAGAAGAAGCGAAACCTCCCGAGGAGGTGAAACAGGATGGCCCTCGTAGTGGAAGACGGGAGCGGACTGTCAAACGCTAACGCCTATGTATCGCTCGAAGACTGCGACGAGTACCACGCAAACATGGGTAACACCGCGTGGGTGGTGGACGACAAAGACGCCGACAACATAGCGGCGCGTGAAACGGCGATCCGCAAGGCGACGGCGTTCATAGACCGCAAATACAGCGGGCGCTTTCGCGGGAGACGGCGGGGCGCGTCTCAGTCGCTCATGTGGCCTCGTTGGGACGCTGTGGACGAGGACGGCTTCACAATCGAAGGCGTACCGGACGCAGTGAAATACGCGACCTGCGAAGCGGCGTATAGGGCGTATATAGGAATTGACCTCATGCCGGACATGGAGCGGGGAGGCGCGGTCATTCAGGAGACGATCGGCCCCATTTCCACGACCTACGCGGCGGGAGCGCCTGCGGGGACGCGGTACGACATGATCGAAGGGCTGCTTCGTCCGTGCCTCTCCGGCGGCGGTCTGCGGCTGGTGAGGGCATGAAGGGAGTGATGAAATGAAGCTTGCATTTAGGGGAGCGCTCACGGAGCCGTTCGCAGTGAGCGGAGAAAAAATAGGCGTCTTCGTCCCGGCAGGATGGACTGCGGCGGATATGACGTTTCAGGTATCGCACGACCGGGTCTCCTTTTTTGACCTCTACGGGTACGACGGCACCGCCGTGACGGAGGTGACTTCGACTGTTGCGGAAAATACAGCAATCTCGCTGGCAGGAATAGCGGACCACCTCGCGCCGTTCCAATGGGCGCGGATTCGCTCGGGTGTATCGGCAACGCCGGTGTATCAGGGAGCGGTCGCCGCGTCCAAGGTATTCACGTTTGGTACCGGAAAGACGCTCACGATCACAAGCGGAGCCAAGGGAATGATCGGAAACGAGCTTTCCTTCTCCTTCGAGACGAACGAAAAGGACGCTTTGGAGCTTTCCGTTTCTGGCGCGCACACGACAATCAAACTCGCTTCGGATACGTCGTCGAAGAACAGCGCGGCGGCGATACAGGCGTTGATACGTGCCGCAACCATAAGCGATATCGATGTTACATCGCTGACCGTTGCAGAGAGCGCAGGGTATGCGGCGGCGCGTCCTGCGGCAACGAAGGCGGTGGCTGTGTACGAGTTCGCGGACGAGTCGGAAACAGCTCTTGGTGCCGTTACGATCACGGCGGGGATAGGCGGAGCTGGAGGTAATTTCGTTTCTTCGGTGATTTGGGGCGTCAACGACTCCGACGACCTCGACGTATCGGTCACGGAAGCGGGAGCGCTGCAAATACTCCTCGCGAAGACGACCGCGAGCAAGAACGCCGCCGCAACGATCGAAGCGGCGATACAGGCGCTCACGGACACGCCGATTGACGCATTCCTCACGGCCTTGAAGTTCGTCGGTGATGCGACATGGGACGCCGCGCCTCCGACAGCGTTTGAAACAGTCGGACTTGCGGAATCAGGGAACACGGAGGGGGCCGACATCGTAGTCCCTGACGGCGGGAACCTTTACGGAGGAGACCGCTTCGAGATCGAGCTGAGCGTCAGATGAACTGGCAGGCGAAAGCGGACAAGGCGACTGCGGCGCTGAGTAAATTCGGCGCTTCGGTCGCCTTGGTTCGTATTGCGCAAGACACGCAAACAAATCTATGGGATCCTCCGGCGCAAACGGCAGCGACATATCAGGGCAAGGGGCTCTTGCTCTCCTATGCCGCGCACATGGTGGACGGCACCACGATACAGGCGGGAGACGTAAAACTCATGCTCGCGGCGGACATCGCCACAACGCCGGTTGCCGGGGATTTTGTGGACGTGAAGACGGAGCGGTACCGGGTGATGCGCGTGGAGCCGTACCAGCCGGGCGGCGAGGTGTTGTACTACGACCTCCAACTGAGGAGGTAAGGATGTGGCCGACGCGAAGAAGTTTTCAATCGACCTGACGCGCTGGGGAGTCTCACTTGAAAAAGAACAGGCCCCGCAGTTCGTCCGCAAAATCGCGCTCGAACTGCTCAAGAAAGTGACCATGAAAAGCCCGGTTGACACCGGACGATTCAGGGCGAATTGGATGGTCGGCATCGGCGGCGCGGATGAGACGACAACCGACAGCACGGTCAACGACGCCATGATGAGAGGTTCGATAGTTCTTACGGCATACCGCGCTCTCAAACAAATCCACATCTCCAACAATCTTTCTTACGCGGCAGCGCTCGAACATGGACGCTCTCAACAGGCTCCTCTAGGCGTGGCTGAAATTTCCGTCGCGGAGATAGAGGCGCATTTCAATGAACAGTAAATCAACCTTCGAAGCTCTTGCGGGCGCGTTCTCCACAGGCTGGAAAACGCTGAAAAGCGCGGGTCCGCCTGCGGTCTACGAGGCGAAAACGCCGATAGCATGGCCGAACGTCAAATTCACCCCTCCGTCGGGGCCGTGGGTGCGATTCAACGTGCTTGATGGCGAAGGCGCGTGGCGCTCCATCGGCTCTCCGGGAAGCAATCTCGCCGGGTACGTCGGTGTGGTGGTGATTCAGATTTTTGTCCCACTTCTCTCCGGGGAATCGACCGCACGCGGTCTTGCGGACGAAGCGGCGGTGATCTTTCAAGGCAAGGTAATCAGCGGAATCCGGTTCTCTCCGGCGACCGTGCAGATTCTCAATACTTCGCTGACCGACGGCTGGCATCAGATAAACGTCTCCATTCCATTCCGGCGGGACGTTCTCATTTAACAAGGAGGTAATCAAATATGGCGATAGCAAGCGCCGACAGGGTGCGGCTGGCGTATGTCGTGGAGAGTATCCCCGGCACGACGCCGACTACTCCCGCGCTGCAAATTGTCCGGTTGACGGGCGAATCGCTCGATGTGACGCGGGAAAATATCGTTTCCAGCGAACTTCGAGCCGACCGGAACGTCATGGACTTGATTCAGGTGGGCGGCGGGGCCGGGGGCGGGGTGGAGTTCGAGCTTTCCTACGGCACGTATGACGATTTGCTCGCGGGCGCCCTTCAAGGGTCTTGGAGCGGTGGAAGTTCGGCGGTCGCAAACCGGATCGTCACGCTGACGAACATGGTAAACGGCGTGTACTCGATAGCGAATCAACCCACAACTCCGGCGAGAATTACCGTTACGCGAACGGTGGCAGAGAGTGCCGACACCGCAGGCAAGATAACGATCACAGGCACCGATACGAGCGGCAATCCTATCACCGAAGACATCGTACCCGGGGCAACGGGCGTCGCCGTCAGCGGGCAGAAGATTTTCAAGACCGTTACGCTCGTCGTCGGTTCCGGGTGGACAAGCGACGGCACGGCAGACCAAATCACCGTGGGCGTGGCGGCTATGCCTACGGTGCTGAAAAACGGCTCCACCCCGAAGAGTTTCACGTTGGAGCGGACGCTGCTCGACCTTTCCCCGAACGCCTATTTCCGATTCAAGGGGATGCAGGTGAACGGGTTCAGTCTGACGTGCGCCACAAAGGAGATCGTGAAGGGCTCCTTCGACTTCCTCGGCATGTCCGGGGAGGCGGCGGAGGCGGCTATTGCAGGGGCGACATACCTTGACGCGACGACCGGAGAGGTCATGGACGCGGCTTCCGGGTTCGCGGGCTTCTCGGTGGCGGGACTTTCCGGCGTGCATGTGTCGAGCTTGAGCCTCGACATAACAAACAACCTACGTGCGCCGACAGCGGCGGGGAGCGTGGATGCGCTGGGGATCGGCGCGGGTCGCTTCGAGCTTTCCGGTTCGCTTGAGGCGTACTTTGAGGACATCGAACTGTACGAGGCGTTCCTAAACGGCGACGCTACTGCGCTGACGTTCACCCTCGGACGCACAACGAACGAGAAGTACACCTTCACAATCCCGCGCCTCAAGTTCGAGACTGGCACGGTACGAGCGCAGGGAAACGACAGCGACATTATGGCGAGTATGACCTATCGGGGGCTGTACGACTCCGTGAACGGATGCACGCTGATGATTGAAAGGGGCGTTGCGTAGTGGGCGGGCCTTACAGCGTTTTTCAGACCGACAAAACGCTTGAAAAAGAGGGGATCATCCTTGACTACGGCGATTTCAAGATCAAGATAGCGAGGGCGGGAGGCGCGAACGTGGCGTTTCAGAAGGCGCTCGCCTCGAAGATCAGGCCGTACAAGCGCCAGATCGACGCCGGAACGATCCCCGACGACGTAGCGGAAAAGCTCCTCCTCGACGTGTACGCAGAATCCGTGGTGCTCGGGTGGGAAGGTGTGACGGACGAGAAGGGCAAGCCGCTTCCGTTCTCCAAGGAGAACGTCGTCAAGCTTTTCAGCGACCTTCCCGACCTCTTCCGCGACGTACAGAATCAGGCTGCGGCTATTTCAAACTTCCGGGCGGAGGTCACGGAAGACACGATAAAAAACTGACAGACGCTCTCCGCTGGGAACTCCAGTGGGGAGCGTTCGCTTCGTTTCTTGAAGACCTCGCGGAGCAAGGTGTCCGTGTGAAGTCACTCGAATCGCGCCCGGAGCTTGACGAGGGCGTGATTTTCTTTTGGAACGCTTTTCAGATGCTCTCTCCGTCCCGCTCCGTGGGGATGGCGTTGGGCTGCATTCCGCTTTCGGAAATACTCGCGTTCTGCGATATGGCGGACGTGCGCGGGGTGGACGAGAGAATCGAGTTCGTCCGCGTCATTCAGGCGATGGACGCGGAATTTTTGAAGCATAAGCCCGGAGGAGGTGGGAAGAATGCCGGTGCTTGACGTAGTGGTGAACCCCTCCGGGGCGTTGTCCGGGGCACGGACTGTACAGCGGAGTCTTGCCGACATAGGGCGGAGCGCCGTCGGTATGGAGCGCACCATTGGAGGCGCCGCGGGCAGGCTTAAGGGCATTCTTGTCGGGCTCACGGCGGCGTTTTCCCTTCGCGAAGTCCTCCGCAACACCATTGAAGCGGAACAGTCGTTTAAGCGGTTGGAAACGGCACTGAAATCCACTCGCGGTGTGTCTGGGAAGACAGCGAGCGAGCTAGCCGGGCTCGCGTCCGAATTGCAGAACGTTACCACCTACGGTGATGATGCGATCATGCAAATGCAAGCGCTCCTGCTTACGTTCAAGGACGTGCGCGGAACAACGTTCGACGCTGCGACAAAAGCCATTCTCGATCTGTCTGCTGCAATGAACCAGGAATTGCAGGCATCGGCAATCCAGGTTGGCAAAGCGCTCAACGATCCGGTGCAGGGTCTTACCGCTCTGCGGCGCGTCGGCATCCAGTTCAGTGATGCGCAGGAGGCAATAATCAAAAAGCTTGTCGAGACCGGGGACAAGGCGAAGGCGCAAACAATCATTCTCAATGAACTTGAGTCCCAGTTCGGCGGCATGGCACAAAGCATGCGGGGCACGCTTGGTGGCGCGCTGGAAGGCGTCAAAAATGCCTTTGGCGACCTTCTGGAGATGAACAATATCAAAAACGCGGAGGGATTGCGGCGTGAAATCGAACGCCTTGCGAAGGCGCTTCAGAGCCGCGAAATGCGGAATTTCGCGGACGCGATAGGCAACGCGCTCGCAAGTGCGGCACGCATTGCGGCGGAAACTCTCTCCAAAATGGCCGGGAGTATAGAGGCTCTGAAGCTTGCGGCAACCGCGCTTGTCTCCGTCAAGCTCGCCGGCTGGATCAGCGGTGTTGCTGCGGCAGCAGGGGCAGCGACTGCGCCGGTTACGGCGGCGGTTGCGGCAATAGGGTCCCTCGCGGTGAACCTCGACAAAACCGCTCGCGGCATTGAAACACTCGAAGAGCGTCGCGGGCTCGGGCTCAATAAATCCGGGCTTTCCGCCAGGCTCCAGGAACAGCGCGAGGCCCTCAGCCTGCTCGACAAGATGGAACAATACGATGCCCTTGCGGTTGAGCGCCAGCGCGGGAAGGGTACGGCGAGCCTGTCTCCTGCGTCTGCGGCGGTGGAGTCCTTGATGGAGCCCGTGCTTTCCGAAAAAGGACCATCTGTGGTGGAGAGGCTCGTGTCGTCCATCCGCGACAAAATGCAGTATCTCTATGCGGACGGCAAGAGTTTCCTTCCCGTGCTTGACCAGTGGGCGGCAAAGCTGAAACCACTCTCCGAGGACTGGAAAAAGATCGTCGACCTGCAACGGGACATACGCTCCGACGAGTCGACGAAAGCGGCTGACGACGCAATCGCCGCGATGAAGCGGCTTGCGGAGAAGGAGCGGCAGCAGGCGGAAGCTCTTGAAGCGGCTCGCGCTGGCGTTCAAAAGTTCTGGGCTGAAATGTCGTGGGCGAATCAGCAGGGGCTTATGACGAACGAGAACTACTTCGACATGCTCTCTCGGAGCTTCGACGGTCTGAAAGCGAAACTCGCGGCTGACTCCGGCGGATTCCTTGACCTCTCGCAGTGGGAGAACTGGACGGAGGAAATGAAAACCACGTTCGCGTCCATGCAGTCGGTCGCCTCACAGATAGCCTCAACACAAATGACCACGCTCAACGAGCAGTTGGAAAAAGGCGTTCTTTCTCAGAAGGAATGGAATGCTGCGGTACAGGAATTACTCGACAAATACTCCGCGCTTCCCGCTGTCGTGGAGCAGGTGAACAACGCGCAAAAGAACACAAAGAAAACCTCTGACGAGTTCGGCGTTAGTGCAAAACTCTGGGCGAACGACCTTGCCCGTGGACTGGCCGACGCCATCGTCAATGCCCGCGACTTGGGCGACGCGCTGCGGAATATCGCGAAGTCGATAGCCGGAAGTGTGCTGCAAAAGCTCATCGGCGGTTGGATCGGCGGGCTATTCGCCAACGGCGCGGCCTTCCAAGGCGGGCAGGTAATCCCGTTCGCCAAGGGCGGCATTGTCACCAAGCCCACTATATTCCCTATGGCTCGCGGCATGGGATTGATGGGCGAAGCAGGCCCGGAAGCAATCATGCCCCTCAAGCGGGGCTCCGATGGCAGACTGGGCGTCGAGGGCGGCGGCGGAACAACTTATATCACCGTCCACATCAACGCCATCGAGCCACAATCCTTCGCACAGGCAATGAGGTCGAACAAGGCGGTCGTAGAGTCGGTCGTAGTCGAAAACATCATGCGCAACGGGGCCGTTCGGAGCGCCATAAGGGGGGCGGTCTAATGGCGACCTTTACATGGGTCCCTTTTTATGAACCGAAGATAGAGCACCGTTTCAACGTGCTCACTACGGAGTTTGAGAGCGGGAAGGTTCAGAAAAAGTATCGCGGAGCGCTCCCGACAGTCTGGACGCTGGAATTTAAGACGACGTGGGCGGAAATGACGGCGATACGGAACTTCTTCATCGATCGCAAAGGTTCCTTCGAGTCGTTCACGTGGGTGGACCCTTGGAGCGGAACGTCAAAGACGGTCAGATTCGCGGACGACAATCTCGACATCGAGACGGAGTTCAAGCTGAACGGGATTTTCACCGTCCGATTCGAGGAGGTTTTGTAAATGAGCAGGGCAGGCGCAAGTTACAAGGTGGAGGCTTCCAACTCGGAAGTCTCCCCGATTCTTTTGGTCCGGGCGCTCGATATCCCGGCGGTCAACAATCCATCTGTCAAGGTCAGTCTTTACCTTACTGGCAATCAGTCGGACGTGACGTTTTTCAACGAGAACGACGAGGTTCAGCTTTACACCGCGTGCGCCCTCTCTTACGACCAAGTAGCGGCCTCGACGGACAATGAAATCGGAACGGTCAATATCAGACTCGACAACGTGAGCGGGACATTTACCAGCTTGGCGAAGGACTACGTTCTCCGGGGAGCACGCGTGCATCTCCTTGAGACGTTCGCGGACACGCTCGGATCACCCGACGGGGCGCGGTGGATATTTCAAGGTCACATTGAGCGGGCGACCATTTCAATCAGCGCGGTCGAAGTCATGGTTAAGGCAGACTTTTCGCTTTCGACGCGGGTTCCGAGGCGGTTGTATTGGGTGAAGGACTTCCCGCATCTTCCGTCCGCGAAAGACCCGCGAACGCTGGCGCTGAAATGATCGGGATCCCCTGGAAGACGAAGGGGCGCGACCGTAGCGGCATCGACTGCGTCGGGCTCGCCCTTCTCGCGCAAAAGGAGCTATACGGACGGGAATATGACTTCCCGTTCGACTACGACCCGGAGACGGGAGACGAGCGCGTACTGCTCGAATGGCTTGACGACATCGCCGATGAAGCGGACGTTCCGCAAGACGGCGATCTTGTGGTGTACCGGATGCCGGGGATAGATGGAGTAGTACGGCATCACATCGGAACAGTTGTTGATGAAGCGTTGTTGCACATCTATCCGGGCAAAACGTCTCGGAAGGTGAAATTCAGGATGAAGCGGATACACAAAATCTACCGGGCGAGGGAGGTGGGGATATGCCGGGAGCCGCAATAGGGGCACTGCTTGGAGCGGCTTTTTCGCCGACGATAATCGGGTGGGGGCTGGCGACAACATGGATCGGCGCGATGATGATAGGCGCTTCCATCGGGAGTCTGTTTGACGCACAGGAAATTGACCTCGGAAGTTCCACACCGAACTACGCCTTCGGACAGCTTTCAAACACGAAGAGTCAGCTTCTCCCGGTCCCGATAGTGTACGGGCGTTGCCGGGTCGGCGGAAACATTTTCATGCAGACGTTCTATGACGATTCCATGCAAAAAATGGATATGTTCGTCGGCGTCTCGGAAGGTCCGATTCAGAGCATAAAGAGCGTTTACGCAAACGACATCGTATTGATCGACGAGAACGGCGACGTGGTGCATGAGCTGGCCGACAGTTCTATCAATCTCCATCTCGGCGAGCCGGACCAAGTAGCGGACAGCCGCGACCCCAGCGGGAACGCCTATCCGAACACAGCGTACATCGCCCTGACGCTGAAGGCGCAGGACGGACTATCTGGTAATCCGGTAATCTCCTCCATCGTCGAGGGTCGCAAGGTCTGGACGCCTTCGGGGACGGTGTTTACTCGAAATCCCGCATGGATTGTGTACGACTTCCTGACCAACACCCGCTACGGCGTCGGCATTCCTACCGACCTGATAGACCTCGACAGCTTCGCGGCGGCGGCGGCCTACTGCGACGCACCCGTTGACGGCGAGCCGCGCTTCACATTGGATTACATAATCGACACGCAACGCCCCGCCGTGGATCATTTGCAGGCTATGTTGGGCTGCTTTCGTGGGTATTTCCTCGCCCGGGACAAGATCGAGCTTCACGTGGAGCAGGCCGGGAGTGTGTACAAGGCGCTCGGGCCGGACAACTTCGTGAAGGATTCTTTCACCTGGTGGCAGAAGAGCGGCGACGACAGTCCAAATCGAATTATTATTGAGTGGATCGACCCGAACAATCATTACGAGCAGTCAAGCGCCCCCTTCGAGATCCAAGAAGACATTATCGCCAGGGGAGTGTACGAGAAGAGTTTTTCCCTCCTGGGAGTCACACGCCCTGGGCAGGTGGGGCGGCTCGGGAAATATTTGCTTGAAACGGCGAGAAGAGTACAGAACTTTTGCAGCTTCCAGGTGAGCCTTCAGGACGCTGACATTGAAGCGGGGGAGATCATCAGCATCACCTACCCGGACTTCACCGGATGGAGCGCAAAGCCCTTCCGCGTGCTTAAGGTGCAGGACGAAGGCCAGACCGGGAACGTCACCATCACGTGCGCGGAATACGACGCGGCAGTGTACTCCGACGACGGGCTGCCCGTCGATAGCCCGATACAGGACAGCCCGCCGGTCACGTATGACGACGTGTACGCGCTGACTCTTGAGGATGTAGGGCATCAAGAGGGTGACGGTACATGGGTGCCGGTTATCCGGGCTGGCTGGCAGAATCCAAGCGACTACACGCCGACGGCGATTAATGTCCGGTGGCGATATGTTGCGGACGAGGGCGAGCCGGAAGAGGAATGGACGCTCCACGTCAACAGTACGCGCCTGATAACGCAGACCAACATTCCAAACCTGAAAACCGGGCGTGAAGTCGAGGTCTGGGTAAACTGCGTCAGGCCGGACACTGGCAAGGAAACGACCGGTAAAATAGCGTCAATCGTCGTGGGGAAGGACGTAGTGCCACCGGACGCCCCGACAGGATTGACGGCGACGGGGTGGTTCGGAAGCATCATCCTCGAATGGATAAACCCGACCGCGCCCGACTTGTCACATATCGAGATATGGGAAAACGCCGTTGACGACAGAGATACAGCCGTCAAGATCGCCGACGCGAAGGGCACGTCGTATATGCGATATCTTGGCTCGTTCCAGGGGCGCTATTACTGGATTCGGGCCGTTGACTACTCGGGCAATATCAGCGGGTGGAACGCGGAAGCCGGAACATACGGGTACTCGGACCAAGAGAACCACCAGGATCTCGTAGACATCATCCTGCAAAACGAGCTGGTGCAGGAAGCGATAAAGGACCTGAATACGCCGGTCGACTCGCTGGCGGAGAGCGGAATATGGAACGCCCTGTCCGACTACAACGATACGATTCAGGACCAGTTGCGACAGCGATACCAGGACAAGCTCGCGGAAGCGGCGATACAGGCCGAGCTTGGCGCGCTCAACGACGTAAAATACACCATCGCAGCAATCAACGAAGAACGCATCACGAGAGAGACAGAGGACGAGGCGCTTGCATCGCAAATCCTTACTATCGCGGCGATGATGGGCGATCCGGAAAACCCTGGCGAGGGAACAATCTATGCCGCGCTCGTTTCCGAAAGAACCGCTCGCGTTACTGCGGACGAGGCGTTGGCGCGGAATATCGACGCAATCACGGCGGTCATCGGCGACCCGTGGAATCCTGGGCCGGGAACAATCTACGCGGCGATCAAGACAGAGCAAACCGCGAGGGCAACAGCGGACGAGGCACTTGCGAGCAACATTACAACCCTTGCCGCGTCTATCGGCGACCCTGCAAGCCCAGCACCGGGAACGGTTTACGCGGCAGTACAAACAGAGGCAGCGGCGAGGGCGACGGCGGACAGTGCGCTTGCGTCAAACATTACGACGCTGCAAACAAGAGTGGATGGGAACACAAACAGCATCCAAGTGATCTCGCAGAGCGTTGACGGCATCAAGGGGAAATACGGCGTCAGAATCGACACGAACGGGTATATCACGGGCTGGGAACTGATCGGCGGGGCCACGTCTGGAAGCATGATCATCCACGTGGACAACTTCCTCATCGGACGCCCGGGGGCGACGAATCAATACCCGTTCGTTATCGGCGTTGTCGATGGGGTGCAGCGGGTTTCTCTTTCAAATGCGTTCATCCAGGATGCGGCGATCAGAGAGGCGAAGATCAAGGACCTGACGGTGGGGCGAATCAAGTTAAAGAACGGTGGAGAAATCAGCTCCACCTCCAGCATCTACGGCGCGAACCAACGAACCGGAGACCGGAACATCGACATCCTTGATCTATCCATTTTGCACGACCCGAACGCCATGGCGAGGGCCATCATTACAGCGTGGATTCGAGTCCGGAACGTCGACGGTACGGTACGAGCCTGGATTCGTCGCAACGGAGTCAAAAAGGTCTGCTTCCTTGACACGGGGCCCGCAGGAATTGGGGACTTCTGGCCGGCATTCATCTCCTGGACGGACACGCAGGTGGGAAGCGGATGGGTGCGGTACTCCCTGTTCATCGAGACCGAAGGGGGATACGCGGATATCTGGCACCGCTGTTTAAGTGTGATGCACATTTACAAATAGGAGGCGGAGAATGTCTACGTTTGCCGTTCACGACGAAATCGGGCGCATCGAGCATTTCCGCGAGTGCGAGGAAGCCGAAGCTGGAGTGTACCTAGCGCGAGGCGACCGACTGGTTCCCTGCGCCAGAGGATTGACGCAGGACGCCCACTACGTCCGGAATGGGGAGGTGATCCCCCGTCCCGAGATGGCTCCCGGCCTCGAGGGGATC
>Ga0116167_1002674_pt1 | contig 14812 bp, 17 predicted proteins | sample AD_JPNMR3_MetaG_FD_89794 | JGI IMG/M metagenome (GOLD analysis project Ga0116167, IMG submission 89794) | Active sludge microbial communities of municipal wastewater-treating anaerobic digesters from Japan - AD_JPNMR3_MetaG | ecosystem: Engineered > Bioreactor > Anaerobic > Digestate | place...
AAGATTCGTAGCAAATAAAAATAATTCTCAAATAGCATATTACGAAACAGAAAATCTTTGGGGATCTTACACTCCAACAGATTGGAATCATTATGCTATTGAGAGGGATAAAAACCATTCCCCACAATTAAGGGTTTTTGTAAATGGAACAGAAGTAACAGTAAATCAAACAACTGCATTTAGCGATTCCATAGAAACTACCGGAAGATTACAAATAGGGGCATCGGGAGATGAAGCATCCGGTTTTTATGGTTGGATTGATGATGTGAGATTTAGGAGGTCAAAACCTTATACATCTAATTTTACACCACCAGGGGAATGGAAATGACAAAAATAAGAGAGTATTTAAAAAATGATGATTGGTGTATTTTGAGTAATTATGCAAGTTATTATCATTATTGTTTAACTAGAGATAATTTTAGTTGGATGATAAAAACTAGCACAATAGACATAAATAAGATTGATTATAAATATGAGAGTTATCAAGTTGAATGTTGGGAGTTGTTTGATATAGCAAATATTGATAATGAGATGAATGAAAAAAATGATAGGTGATATTTATTTATTTTATTCAGAAAGAAAGAGTTTTTTTAGTAATTATATGTCTGGTGAGCTTGGGGGTGTTAATCATAGTGCTATTGAGTTAGGGGATTTAAAAATTGGTGAAAAGATTTATGATAAATTTTTGATAGAGGCTAGATTTGATTTAAATATGGTAGCTATAACAACTTTATCTATGAAAAAGGATAGATTGTATGATGTTTTAAGATTGAAAAATGTGTATAGAGCAAGAATGGATTATGAAAAAGCAACAGAGTGGGTATTAAGTCAATTTGGCAAAAAATATGATTTGTTGCAAGTGTTAGGAATAAAGTTAAGGAGACCTTTTGGCAGAGTAAATAGATATATTTGTAGTGAACTTGTATTGGAATATTATAAAGCAGGAGGTATATTTTTATGTGGTTGGAAAGATTCAAATCTTGTTACTCCTGTTGATTTCCAACAAGATAACAAATTAGAAATAGTTCAGGTAGCAAAGGAGTAGAAATGAAAGAAAATTTTGAATACTTTTGGAGATTTCTGATGTTTTGGGAGAAAGAATATGCAGGAGATATAAAAGATGGAGCAGGTTTAACAATTTATGGATTTACTGAAAAGTATAATCCTGACTTAGTGAAAAAATTAAAAGAACTTTATACTAAAGATAAAAAGCAGGCAGAAACTCTTGCGAAAAATCAGGCAAGAATTTTATATTGGGATGTTTTAAGTTGTGATACACTACCGTCAAAACTAGATATTGTTGCAGCAGATTGTGCTTTTAATCAGGGAATTTCTGTAGCAAGACAAGTGTTAAAGTTAACGGCACGGGATTGTCTTGCTTACTTGAATAGTCAAGGTTTTTTGGAAAAATTTGCCTGGATAATAGCAATCTTGAAAAGAAGTGATTTTTATGATAATTTGAGAATGTATGATAGGTTTGGTAGAGGGTGGAACAAGAGAATTATATCTTTATATGACTATCTGGTGTCAGATTTTAATATATTAGAATATGATTAAATTAATGAAAATGATCCTATGAAAGATATAAGAATAATTGTTAAAAGAGAGGAATTAAAATGTTTAAAGAATTAATTTTATTTTGGATAAGTAAACATTTGAAGAAAAAGTTTGAAGAAATAAAAGATAAAGTTTTAACAGATGAAAGTTTTGGTTTGGATTGGTATATGAAATATTAAAATATTTGAATGAGAAAGAAGAATTGATGATGTCAGATAAAACGTTGTATAAGATTGCTAGAAAAATTGTAAAGAACATAGACAATTTAGGAGCATATATGATTGGTATTTTTGAAGATAAGGATTTTCAAAAGAGGATTGTTGATTATTTAAAGGTTTGGTGGGTAGCATTATAAGGGGTAAATAAAAATGGATAAGGTTAAAAGAATTTTGAAAGTAAGAGTAGGACAATCAGAACATAAAAGAAAAACCATAGCTAAAAGAATAACTTTAGAAGAGGCAATGAGAAAATATGATAAGAAGTTTAATACACTTTTTGGTAAAGGACTTCATTTGAATTATTTTGCAGATCCATTGTTGTATTCCGCTTTGGTTCTTTTTCATTTGATATTGTAGCATTTGATAAATGGGCACATAAAATGGGATATTCTGAAGAAAAAGATGGGAGCCTTTTTGATTGGGTTGAAAAAAAATATGGTGTTGAAGCCAGAGAATTGATTGAAACACTTTTGGAATATTGATTACAAATAAGAGGAGGTGAGAGTATGATAAAAAAAATACTAATATTGGTATTTAGTACTTTATTTTTGATTAATCTTGCTTTTGCTGATGAAATTAAAGAGGAGAAATCTATTCCTAACCCATTGTTAGAATTAGTGCAGTGGACACAGAAACAAAATGTTGGATTAACTTGTTTTTATGACATTGATAAGAAGGAATATTTATTGGGTGCAAAGTGGCAATTTTTCAAATCAGAACATGATTGGTTAATGGCAGGGTTGTTTGCAACTGAAAAGCCATCTATTGGTGTAGCAATTGGTTTTAACTTAGGGAAACTAATTGAGAAGATCAAAGGTCAACCTATGGTATATCTTAGATATTTAGAAGTAGGATATGCTGGAACTTGGTTACTTGAAGATGGTAAGTATGTAGATGGTCTGTATACTAATGTGATTAAGATTGAATTTTAGATGGTTTAGTGAAAAATGAATAATGCATTTTTTGAAATAAGGAGGTACTAAAATGGTAGATTTTATAAGTTTAATTGTTGGATACACTTTTCTAGGATTTGTAATAATGCAAGTTACAGAGATAATAAAAAAAATAATTAATAATTATAAGGAAAAGGAAACGTGGATACCATTCATCCTTGCGTTATTTTTTAGCTATGGATGTGGTTTGAATTTAATTCAAACAGCGATGATTTATTTAGGTATTGAGTTAAGTGTTAACGTTTATCTTGATATGTTTATTACAGCTGTTATATTATCACAAGGTGCTAATTCTGTTTATGAATTAATAGATTATATTAGTCAGTTGAGAGCAAAGAGATTAACAAAATGAAATGATACAAATACTAGAACCTAAGCCAGAACAAAAATTAGTTGCTGGTGAGGTTGTAAAGATTATTTGGGATAGTACTGCTGAATATGGTTTATATTATTTATATTACAGAACGGCAGATAGTTCCAATTGGTTATATATTGGTTGTACCACAAAAAAAGAATACTACTTTACAGTTCCTGCCATAACAGGTAATCTTTATTTTAAAGTTGTTGGAGCTAAAAGTAATGTAGAAACTCAAATAGGTGTTTGTCTTGAAAATGCTGTTATTTTGTATGATGTAAGTAGTAAATTATATAACGCTATTTCAAACACATCAGCAGATAGAATTTCTGTTATTGATAAAGATGAATATGCTCTGATAAAAGATACACGAATAACATTTTCAAATGGTTTACAATTCAATGAGAGAAGAGTTTTGGAAGATTTTATTTCTGGTGAAGAGTTAAAAGTAATGCAAGTTTATACGCCTTTTGATGTTGAAAAAATTGGAAATAATTTTGTAATTTCTGAATTTACAAATAATAGATTTTATCAAACATCTACAGATGAGGACGGATATTTTAGTACACCAAAGATTTTTACTTGTGGTTATGTTGGTATAGCTGCTGGCTTGGAATTGGGGGGAAAAAGCCCTGATAGCTTATATTGGGAAGATGATTTAGCTATAAACTATCAAGCTACAGCTAAAAAAATAAGAGGTGTTTCTAAAGAAGTTAGTATTATTCATCAAGATATATCAGGTTTGGAATTTGTTGTGCCACTTTCAAAAGATGAAGGAGAAATATTAAGAAAAACAAATATATCTGTTAAAACAATTGATAGTTATGGTGATGCTATATCTGAGGTTTATATTTCACCTCTTGATGCAACTACAAACGAGGAAGGTATATTAACTAAGACATTGTATTATTTGCAATCACAAACATTAAACATAACAGCTCAGAAAGAAGGTTGGAACCTCACGCCACAAAAAATAGAAAAAGAAACAGAAGAAGGTAAAACTATTGAGGTGACATTTGTGGGTAAAAAAACATATAGTGTACAAGTTTATGTTTTACAACAGTATAATAAAAAAGTTGATTTTTCTGTTTCTCTTGTGATTACTCAAATTAATACAGGTGAGAGGTGGGTTTATAATTTTTCAAATGGAGAATATAAGACGCCTGCAATTTTTGAAGAAGGAACATATGAAGTAAAAGTTGAAAGAGAAAATATGTTTTTCTCACCAAATTTATATATATCTTATATCAATCAAGATTCTAATAAATTCACTTTTATTTGTAAAACTTATTCAATAAGGGGACAAGTTAAGGATTTTGCTGGCAATCCTTGTGTTGGTATTTCAATTGTTTGTGATAATAAAACAGTAATGACAGACACGGATGGGAATTTTGTAATATCTGGATTACCAAAAGGACAATATGTGTTATATCCTTATGCAACTAAAGATGTTGGAGAAAAGAGTTATAGAAGATATTTTATTCCCGAAAATAGAACAGTACAACTAGAAAATGATGTATTCCATCAAGATTTTTATGAAAGGAGAACTTATACAGCAGTAGGACATTTGATAAATTGCTCCGATTACGAACCAGAACAGAATTATACGTTAGCACTATTTACAGATGATACAAGGTTATTTTATCCAGGACAACCTGTATCATTAGAATTGAATGGTGTGGATTGGGCTAGTAGGGGTTGGTTTTATTTTGCTAGTATTAGAACAAGTGGTCTTGATTTTACTATTGAAAATTTACCATCAGCAAGATATTTACTTGTACCTATAAAAATTTTTGATTCGCCAGCTCCGTTTAATAAAGGATGGACTTTTGAACCGAGTGAGAAAGAATTTAGAATAATTGATAGTAATGTCTCAGGAATTGAATTTAATATTTATTCTGGTAGTATAAGTGGAAAAATTGTTGACGAAGCTGGCAGTGGTATAGAAGGTATAAAAGTTGAGTTAGTTGGTGGTGAATATGACTACGAAGTAATTGAAAATCATTATTATCCATTACCAAAGCAAACACATACAGATGCAGAAGGTGTTTTCAGATTTGATAAACAAAGAGTGGATAATTATGAAATTTATCCCCTTGCAACAAGAGATTGTTTAGCATATTTTGCTCCAGAGAAAAAAGTAGCAAGTATTAGTAAAAATGACTTATCTTATGATGATGTAATTTTTGTATTGTATTATTATCCCCAACATCATATACGGGGTTTTGTGCATGATGAAGAGGGTAGTGGTATAAGCGTGGAGATTAGAGCAATATCAGGTTTTGAAATAAGAAATTCTTTAATTGGTAGATATTCAAATCCTTATAAACTTACATTTTCTTCGTTAGGACCTAATTATGACATTTTAGCACCAGAATCTCAGTATGTAGTATATCCTGTAATAAGTTTGTGGGATTTTAGACCAAAAAGTTACAGTATAGATTTAAGGCAAGATGTATCAGGATTAGATTTTGAGGGCTACAATTATGATGAAAATAAACCAATTCCAAAAGAAGAAGGAGCAGAGGGGTACAAATTAAGTGGTAAAGTAATTGATATATTTGGTTCTCCTATTGCTAGTATTGCTATTACTGGTTGTGGGGTAGTTTATACAAATGCAAGTGGTGAGTATCAGTTTGAAAATGTTAATATTGGTGATTATACAATTTATCCCGCCTGTTTGGACGTGAGTGAAATAGAGAGAGTAGATTATACATTTGCTGATGATGCTAGATATCAGGTTTCTGTAAGAAATAGAAATATTTCAGGGTTGGATTTTGTGGCTATTCCTAAATATTCAATTTCTGGTCGTGTAATTGATAAATATGGTAGTGGTATTGGTGGAATTAATGTTTTGTTTAATCAACATCATTCAAGAATTATTAGTTTAAATAGTAGTGGTGTAGAACTTTGGTCTTGGGATAGTGGTTTGTTTTTGCCAGTTGAAATTGAAGTACTTGGGGATACTGTTTGTGTAACTAATATGGGTAAACATAATATAGTGTTACTACATTCAGGTATTGACGGTGTTGAGTTGGAAAGAGTTTTTGGCTCTGATTTACCAACTAATGGAATACCAGGCGAGAGGTCAGGAATTGGATTATTAGATTTTCCAAGTTGGGGGATTTATGAAGGTAATGTTTATAAGATATCTGAAAATGGTAATAAAAGATTTATAGTATTTAATGAGAAAGGAGAGTTGTTATTTGGTTTGAATTTTTTGGGAATTGACGCAGAATTGCTAAAATCAATGAATGTAAAAGATACAAGAGTAAATATTTTAGCGGGGTTTAAAGATAAAAACTTTTTATTGTACTATGATTTGGATGGTAGTGCTGTTGGTGGTGATGTCTTTGAATCTAATGTAAAACATTTTGATGCAATGAGTTATGGTTATATAATTGGAGATTATACATACGGAATGGGTACGGTAAAAGAAGTTGCTGGTATAGTTGAATATTATAAAATTTTAGATAGTTTTGAAGAAGAGGTTATAGAAAAGGTTGATGAGTGGACAGAACTTACAAGAGAAGAAAGATATGATGAGGTTATTTCGGGATTGAGTGTTTGGGCTGAAAAAATAGAATCAAACTCTGAAACCTGGGTAGAAAGAATTATTTCATTTATAGAACAACAAATAGAACAAAGTTTTGAAACAACGATTACTTCTGAAAATGAGACATATTTTAGAGAACTGTATAGTTCTATTTTAGCAAATATAAGAACAGATTTTACAAGTTTTGTTACTACTTTTTTGACACTTGTATCTTCTTATGTTGAACAAGCGATTACAAATTACTCTAATGCAACTGGTAAAGATGAAAAAATGCAGATACTTGCTTCTTTGCAGTTTGATATTTTAGATAAAATTGTAAAGGTATATGATGAAATTTTGAATATTGCTGGAACAAGCATTTTTGGTAAAGCATTTTCTGATTTGTTAAAATGTGTTTTAACTAATTGGAACTTTCTTGCTGATTTTCTTGAAACTTTTTTTAGTAGTAATGAGAGTTGGTCATTATCAGCATTCAAAAAGACATTGATGGAAGATAAGTTGCAGGAAGCACTTGTAACAGGAAAAATCACACAACAGCAATATGAAGAATTGACATCTTTAATAGAAAGTATTGTTACAAATATAACTGTATACATAGTACAACAGAAGACTTTATTAAAAACTACAGTTTACTCAATTATACAAAATATTTGTAGAAAAAGTGAAAACTGGTTTGAACAGGTTGAACAACAGATAATTATAGGAATGGATGAGACATATTTATCACAGATTAAAAATGAAGCAATTTCATATAAAGAACAAATATCAACCTCAATTTCTCAAAATGTGGATAATGTAAAGCAGAATATTTTGGAATATTTTGAACAGCAACTTAATATTATTATCAAGAGTTTAGAAAATGTTGAGTTATATGAAATTGCAGATTGGGTTGGGGAACAATTAGTGGAAATGAAAGCAAGAATTGGAGCAAGTTTCAATGTATTCAAGGATAATATACAGAAATGTTTCGGAAAAATTTTCAATTTTCTTTTAACTTTATTCAGTTGGTCAGGTGCAAGTGTTTTAGTCCAAGTAATTTCTTATATAAAACAAATAGTAGAAAGAAGAAGAGATACCATTGTTACTCGCCAAGACGATATTGTAATTGAATAATAATAAAAAATAACCATGCCAGAAAAGTGGGGCGATAGCACTTGGAAGATTGTTTGGGATAAGAGTTATCCTGCAAAAAATGCTCCTATTGATGCTAGTCAGTTACCTGCTAGCTCTTGGCAATATAGATATGCTATATCCACTTTTATATCTATTATGTTGCCATTTCCTTTTAGTGTGCAACTAGGAACTTTTACAATTCATATTGGGAAGGTTTACAAAGAAAAAGTGTTAATGACTTTTGCTGCTGCTGCAATGTCAGTCCCACCATTTGTTTTTTGGGCTATTACAACATACAAAGATGAAAGAACTTTTTTTAAATGGATGAATATTGAAAAATTGCCCGATATATATAAAGATAAGATTCAAAATGCTCAAATATTAGAATTTAATTTTAAAAAGATGGATGTTGGTATTGTTGTTAAAAAAGATAGTAACGGCAGTATAACAGAAACATATATAGGCAGTGAAAATTTATTTAAAGCTACAGCATTAAGACAAAATGTAGCAAAAGATTTATTAGTAGATGAAGAAGTTGAAATAGTTACTTGCCCTGGAAAAAGTGAGTATGAAGGTTTAAAATTTAGAATCATCAAAAATGATGGATTAGAAAGAGTTTGGATTGATTGGAAAACAAAAGATAGAAATGGTAATGATGTTGAAGTTGATTTTACAACTTTATCTCTTAATACTGTATTCAGAATTAAAGTTAAACATGCTTGGGTTGTTATAGGCAAATATGCCCCCAGGGAGGGGTATACTTGGTATGGGAGTGAGAAATACAATATTGCTGGTTCTTCATATTTCAATATGGAGGGGGATATTTCTGGTATATATCCAGTTGGGTATGATATTCAAGTTTTTGGTGATTGGGTATCACCTTTGATAAGTGTTTATTTACCGCAAGGGTCAGAATTTTGGGTAGATGAGAGAATTATGTTAGGTGTTGAGGTTGGTCATAGATATGCTATATTTTTTAGGTCAATTTTAAAAAAACTTGGTAAGATTAGACCTTTTCTTGCACGAACTTGTCAATCAATGTTCTTTTTAATTGATTCGGGGGATAAGGTACAAATTTTGAGAACTATATATTTGAAAAATGAGGTGGAAAATACTGTTGAAGAAAAAGCACTTTTATCTCCATTATTTTCTGGCGAATACTCAGATGTTGACTTTATGCAATGTAGTGACGGTAGGTGGATGTTTTTGATTTTTGAGGGTGGTAAATGGAAAGTTCTGTCTTTTCAAGTTGAGTATGTGGATACTTTAAACGATTTAAAATGGTTTACAGGATTTAGTGATACGTCAGAAGTTTCTTTTGATGATTATATAAATTTTTCAAATTGGAAAATAGTTGAAATTACTGGTGATGAGGTGATGGGACAGAAAGTGGTTATGCTTTATGATGATGAATTGACTTGCTATCTATTAACAAAAATAGAAGAAAAGAAAGGAAATTTATATATTATAAGATTATCTGAAAAACCAGAAGCAAAATTGATTAATAATGATATTGAGTTAGTTGATTGTGTTGATTATGTATTAGAAGGTTCTGGGGATATACTAGGTATAACGAAAGACGGAAAGGTGTACAATATTGTTACAAAGACAATAGTAGAAGACTATGGTGTACATTTTGAAAAAAATTATAGTTTAATATATATAGAAGTGCTAGGATGGATAAATAGACAAAAGGTGTTTGTTTTAAAACAAGAGACGGGCGAAGAAGTGAGAAGTTTATGTATGGTTGAATTTTTGAATAAGAGTAAAAAGGATGGTCAAGCGGAGTATACTAGCAAATCTTATACTATTGATGTATCCTCTGATTGTAGAGTGGCGACAATGACTAATTGGGATGGAAGAATGTATATTTCTTATTATACTTCTTCTGGCAAGTTGAAAATAATGAGAAGTGATAATGGTGGTTATGAGTGGAAAGAAGTGAGTATTATAGAAGGTAAGTGATAACTTGAGGATATGTTAGAAAGGATACAATAAAGGAGATATTGTGATGGAGCAAAAGATGATTCAGATGAATAAGAAAGAATTGAAACTATTAACACAACAGCAAGCGGAGGAATTAGTAAAAGAAGCAAGAATGATGATGGTTGAAGAAATTAGACGTGTTTTAGAGAGTTCAAAAACTGTTAGAGAGGCAGCTAAGAAGTGTGGTTATTTAACAAAACAGGGTTTTTATAGTTTTTTACACAAGTGGGGATTATTTGATATTATTAAAGAAGAAAGAAAGAAGGGGCATCTTACATATAGCGGTCATAAAATGCCTACTGAACGGATAGAACAAATTAAAAAAGTTATAAAAGAAGGTAGAGAAAAAGGATTAAGAATGATTGACATAGCAAATCAACTTGGGTATAAAACCAAGCAAGGATTATATCTTACTATAAAAAATTATAATATTCCTCTTCCTGAAAAAAAGAGGATGATTGAAGTACAATGTACAAATTGTGGTAAAAATATTAAAAGATTACGCAGAAGATTAAAGACATTAAATTTTTGTTCAAGAGAATGTTTTGAAATATGGTGGAAAAAAATACAAGAGCAATATAGTAGGAAGATTGATAATGAAAATAATTGTTGATAATGTTTGGTCTTATTTGGTTTATGAGGAAGGTGACAGGAAAATAAGCAAAGAATTGGATGATGCATTATCAGTATGGAAGAAAGGCTATTACTTCACTACAAGTTATCGTAGGGGATTATGGGATGGTAAAATTCATTTTTTTAAAATCACAACACAAACCTTCCCGACAGGATTATTATCAACTGTAAAAAAATTTTTGAACAAAAATCTTATTGACTATGAAATTATAGACAAAACTACAAAGGTTTCGTTTGATATTGCAGAAGTAAAAGAAGATATGTTAAAAGATATTGTCTTAAGAGATTATCAAGTAGAGGCAATTAAAAAAGCATTAGAAAAACAGAGAGGCATTATTTTTGCAGCTACAAATTCTGGTAAAACAGAAATTGCTGCTGCTATAATGAAAGTTGTTAAAGAACCTGCTTTATATTTTGTACATAGAAGGGATTTATTAATTCAAACGGCTGATAGAATTGAAGCCAGGTTAAATGAAAGAGTAGATAGAATTTGGGGGAGTGAAAGAGAAAGTAAAAATAGGATAAAAGTTTTGACTATTCAGAGTGCTTATATTGGTAGAAGAAGTGATTTAATAAGTAAAATGCTTGATGAGGCAAAGATAATATTTTTAGATGAATGTCATGTTTTAGCTTCAACTGAGTGGGTTAAGGTTACTTATGATTGCCCAGCACCATTGAGATTTGGTTTATCTGGAACGCCTTTTACGGATGATGAGGTTAAAAATATGTCGTTAGTTGCGGTTACGGGTGGAGTAATTTGTGAAATTAGAAACATCAGCTTAATTGAGAAAGGCTATTCGGCGAAACCAGTTGTATATTTTCATTATGTTGCCTTAGGAGATGGTGCGGGAGATTATTATACTGATTATAATGCTTTTATTGTGAGGGGGTTAAAAAGAAATAAGAAAATCTGTGAATTAGCAAAACAGAAGTTAGAAGAGGATAAGTCAACAATGATTCTTGTCAAGATGATAGAACATGGATACTTCTTACAACAGTTATTCAAACATGAATACGATTTAGATGTTCCTTTCATTTTTGGTGGCGAAGATTTAGATTATCGTACAAATATTATTAAAGATTTCAAAGAAAACAAAATAAAACTTGTTATTGCTTCAACAATTGCAGATGAAGGATTAGATATTAGTTCTTTGAAATGTTTAATTGTTGCTGCTGGTGGAAAATCAAAAGTTAAAGTTTTACAAAGAATAGGTAGAGCCTTAAGAAAAAAAATGGATGAGAATGTGGTTGAAATTCATGATTTTATAGATGACGACAGGAGGATACTTTATGAACATTCAAGAAGACGAAAAAGAATATGCAAGAGTGAGGGCTTTGAAGTTGAGGTGGTGGAAGTTGAAGAAGGTCCCAAAACGGAAAATACTTACTCAACTTTCTTTTCTCAATCCTGATGATTTAAAAAGATTTTTAAAATGTCCTTGTTATCAAAAAGTTCAAAAATTGTTGAATGATGCATATAGGGACGATGCATTGAAAATTATTGACTATTATTATTCAAAGATGTGCCGCTACGGTATCACCAAAAAAGAACATTTGATATTTCATATAAGTTATTTTGTTAGGCTGATTTATCTATTGAGATTGTTAAAAGTAGATGAAAAGAAATTTTTTGATGAATTTTTAGAAATGCATTTGAGGGCTCATAGAATTCCACGTCTGTTTGAAATTTTTAATACAAGTTTAATAAGCAAGTATTATGTGAAATTTATTAATGAACAAAGTAAAAAGATGAGTGGTAATGAACAATATATAAATGAACAGGATGTATACGTTATACGAACACTTACAGAAAGAAGAAAAGAAACAATAGAACAGGTTTTGAGATTACCAATTATAGGTTTGTTTGTGTCAGAAAGGGTAAGATTAGATGGAAACATTTGATTTTATAGAAAAAATATATGAATATAAAGTTTTAAAAGCATTCTTACTAGATGAAAAATTTGCAGAAATTTGGGTTCCTCATTTGCAGAAGGAGTATTTCACAAATCCTATTTTATCTGCTATTTGTGAAATTATTTTGAAATATTATCATAAATATCAAAAAATGCCGTCATTTGAGGTACTAGTTAACGAGAAATCTAAGAAAATTCCTGAAGACCTTTACAAAAAGGAGATAACCAATCTTATTGAAGTTGATATAACAGACTTGGAATATACAGAAGACTTATTTATAAAATTCTGTAAAAAACAGATGATGAAAAAAGTATTATTACAGGCGTCTACATATCTGGAAGAGGGAAGATTTGATGAACTAGAAGAAAAAGTTAAGAATGTGGTTATGTTAGGTGAAGAATGGAGAGACATCGGATTAGTATACTTTAGTGACTATACAAGATTAACAAAAAGAGAAGAGAGAAGTTTAGAATTTGTGCCTACATTGATTAAAAAACTTGATGAATTTCTTGATGGTGGTGCCTGGTGTAAGACAATTAATGTACTTTTGGGGGGGACAGGAATAGGGAAAACAACTATGCTGATTAACTTATGTAAAGCAGCTGTTTTACAACAGTTGAATTGTGTTTACTATACTTTTGAACTATCATCAGAAAAAATTGCACTTCGCTTTGATAGTTCTTTTTTAGGGAAAACAAAACATGAAGTATTATCACATTTTAGAAAATCAGAAGAAGCGTTAAAAAAAATATATGAACAGAGAGTAGCAGGAGCAAATTTAATTATTAAAGAATATCCAACAGGAAGTGCAAGTGTTGATGATTTAAGAACACATTTGTTTATGTTAAAAAAGAGAGGAATTAATGTAGGTGCTGTTTTTGTTGATTATGCCGAAATAATGAGAGTAAAGAATGTAAATGACGAGTTTAGATTTAGGATGAAAAGTATTTATGAAGGGTTAAGAGGGCTTGCATCTGAGTTTAATGTTCCAGTTTGGACTGCACATCAAACAACAAGGGAAGCGCTGGAGAAAGCAGATGTAAGTTTAAAAGATGTTTCAGAAGCTCATTGGGTCAGTAATGTTAGTGATGTTATTATAGCGATTTGTCAAACGCCTGAAGAGAGAAGTATGGGGATATTTAGATTAAGAATATTAAAAAATAGAGAATCATCCTTACCAGACAAAGATGTTATAATTACTGTAGATTATCCAAAAATGTTGATAAAAGCAAAATCTGAATCTGATGAAGAATAAAGTTTAAATGTAAAATTTAATGAGCAAGATAGAAGAACTCATATTCAGTAAATTTACAGAAGCGCAGAAAAAGGGTAACGATGAGATCATTGTTAATTGTCCTAAATGCGCTGATACAAAACGACACTTATATTTAAATATTAAAAAGAAAGTTTTTCATTGTTTTAAATGTGGTTATTCAGGAACATTAAAAGGTTTTTTTGATGAAAATTATAACGATGTTAATATAAGACTATTAGTTGATACTGAACCGTTAAAAGAGCAACCCTCCCTCAAGGATCAACATGCCCTTAAAAAAATTGGATTCCCAGAATATTTTAAATTTCTTGATAAAAACAGAAGTCAAATTGCTAATGAATTCAGGAGATATTTATATTCACGTGGAATTACAGATGAAATGATAAGCAGATATAGAGTAGGTTTTTGTTATGCTGGTGCATATGCCAGAAGAGTGATTATACCTTGTTTTATGAATGGTGAGTTAGTATATTGGATAGCTAGAGCAATTTTTGAAACTGATAAAAAGATTCTTAATCCTTCTGTGCCTAAAAAGAGTGTTGTTTTTAATTATGATCTTGCAAGAATGTATGATGAGATTGTTATATGTGAAGGTGTTTTTGATGCAATGTCAGTTGGTTATAATGCAGTAGCTCTTTTAGGTAAAAGTATTAGTGAAGAACAGTGTTATATGCTTGCTAAAATGAATGCTGAAAATAGAAAGAAATTTGTGATTTGTTTAGACTCTGATGCTTGGAAAGATGAGATAGAAGTAGCTAAAAAATTATATGTTTTTGGTTTGGATGTATATTTAGCACGATTAGAAAAAGGTGACCCTAATAGTATATCAAGAGAGGAATTAGATAGTTCTCTTACTCAGGCAGTTCATTTCAATTTTAAAATCTTGTTTAACGAGATTTAATTTTTTTGCCACTTGACAAAAATAAAATAGGGTGTTATGATAAGTCAAGAGCGAAATAAAATGAATAATTTACTCCAATACATTATGAAAGTAAAACAGTGTTTTACAGAACACGATAACTACCTCTTGACGGGTATTGCCGATATGGGTATAATATAATCGGAAGATAAAAAGGAGGAAAAATGAAAAAAATTATGGTAGAGGTTGTTATAAAAAAGAATGGTGGCATAATCGCTGTTGATGATTGGGATAAAAGGATACCCGAATATGTTAGAATTCTCTTGGAAGCAGGGGCTGATTTCACCAGGAGGAATAAAAGTGGAAAGACGGCGATGGATATCGCTGTCTATTGG